>ERZ827156.775-NODE-775-length-42865-cov-4.457323_pt1 | contig 42865 bp, 33 predicted proteins | sample MGYA00519919_ERZ827156 | MGnify/ENA primary metagenome ERZ827156 (study PRJEB31778, sample SAMEA3449269) | human gut metagenome | biome: human gut; feature: human-associated habitat; material: faeces | place: United Kingdom | collected 2010/2012 ... | reverse complement strand
CGTATTCGGTGATCGAGTGGATGTCCATGTCCGAAAGCGACGCGGCGATCAGCTCGGTGGCCATGAAACCCTGGTTGAAAAGTTCGCTGCGGCGCAGTTTGTCGACGAGGTATTTCGGAATCACCTCGTTCGAACGGTAATGCACGGCATACTGCTTGAGCACCTCGGGATCGAACGCCCAGTTCTCCATCAGCTGCGAGGGCAGCTCCACGAAATCGCCCTCGACCTCCGCGAGTCCGCGGTACTTCACGTCGTGGAACAGGAAGTGGAGCGCATGCCCGAACTCGTGGAACAGCGTCTCGGTCTCGTCGAGGGTCAGCAGCGCGGGATTGCCCCCCGCCGGGCGCGTGAAGTTGCAGACGACCGACACCACGGGCGCCACGCGCTTCCCGTCCTCGTAGGTCTGCTCCACGTAGTTGCCGCACCACGCGCCCTGGCTCTTTCCGTCGCGCGGGAAGTAATCGAAATAGAGCACGCCCAGATGCGACTGGTCGACGTCGAGCACCTCGTAAGCGACCGCCTCGGGGTGGTACAGCGGCACGACGATCGGGCGGAACGTGATGCCGTAGAGCCGGTTGGCGAGGAAGAAGATGCCTCCCTGCACGTTCTCCAGCGAGAAATAGGGCCGCAGCATCTCCTCGTCGAGGGCATATTTCTGCTTGCGGACCTTCTCGGCGTAATACCACCAGTCCCACGACGCGAACTCTCCCTCGGGGAAATCCTTCCGGAACAGCTCCTCCATCTCGGCCAGCTCGCCCTTGGCGCTTTCGAGCGCCGGGGTCCAGATCTCCTCCAGCAGGCCGTACACGGCGTCGGTCGTTCCGGCCATCTCGTCGTCCACGACGTAGGCGGCATACGAGGGATAGCCCAGCAGGTGGGCCTTCTCCGTGCGCAAGCGGATGAAATCGTTGATCAGCTGTTTGTTGTCATACTCGTCGCCGTTGTTGCAGCGGTTGAGGTAGGCCTTGTAGATCTGCTCGCGCAGTTCGCGTTTCGACGAGTAGGTCAGAAACGGGATCAGGCTGGGCTTGTGCAGCGTAAAGACGTATTTGCCCTTCCGGCCCATCGCCTCGGCCTTTTCGCGGGCCAGATCGCGGGCCGTGGCCGGAATGCCGTCCAGATCGGACGAGGCGAGTTCCAGCGCATAGTTGTTGTTCTCGGCGAGGAGGTTCTGCCCGAACTTCACGGCCGTGAGCGACAGCTCCTCGTTGATCGCCTTCAGACGCGCCTTCCGCTCGGCGTCGAGCAGCGCTCCGGCGCGCACGAAACTGCGGTAGGTCTTCTCCAGCAGACGGCTCTGCTCGGCGTCGAGTCCCAGCGCGGCGCGACGGTCGTAGACGGCTTTGATCCGTTCGAAAAGTTTCCCGTTGAGACGGATCTTGTCGGCGTGCGCCGCCATCCGGGGCATAATCTGCTCCTCCAGCGCCTGCATTTCGGAGGTGTTCTCCGCGGCGCAGAGCATCCCGAAGATCAGCTCGACCTGCGAAAGCATCTTTCCCGAAGCGTCGTAGGCGAGGATGACGTTCTCGAACGTCGGCGCGTCGTTGTTCGACGTGATGGCGTCGATCTCGGCCTCGTGCAGCGACATGCCGCGTTCGATCGCAGGCAGGAAGTGCTCCGGTTCGATCTTGTCGAAGGGCGGCACGCCGTATGGGGTCTCCCATTCGGCGAAAAAAGGATTTTCGCCCACGGTTTTCCCGGACTTGCAGGATATGAATGTCATAGCCAGAAAAAGTGTTAATAAAGCGGTGATACGTTTCATCGATCGTGTTATTTTAGTAACTTTGTCGCGCATTATTCGACAAAGTTAGGGAAAAATCTGTAAATAGAATAAATAATAGGTCTCCAATCATGCAACTTTTCTACGCGCCGGACATCGTCCCCCCGCTTCATACGCTGAACGAAGAGGAGTCGAAACACTGCATCCGCGTACTGCGGCTCCAGTGCGGCGGGCGCATCCATATAACTGACGGACGGGGCAATTTATTTTGTTGCGAAATCACCGACGACAATCCCCGGCGTTGCACCGTGCGGGTCGTCAGCGCCGAAACCGGGTTCGAAAAACTGCCTTACGCGCTGACGATGGCCGTCGCGCCGACCAAGAATTCGGAGCGTTTCGAGTGGTTTTTGGAAAAAGCCACCGAGGTGGGCGTCACGGCCGTCGTGCCGCTGGAAACGGAACACAGCGAACGCCGGGTCTTCAAGCCCGAGCGGGGCGAGAAGGTCGTCACCGCGGCGCTGAAACAGTCGCTCAAGGCCTACCGCCCCGTGCTGCATCCGCTCACCCCCTTCCGCGAAGCGGTGCTGTCCGCCCCCGAGGGGCGGAAGTTCATCGCCCACTGCGCCCCGGCGCAGTCGCCCGCCGGGAAGGCCTACCTGGCCCGCGCGCTCCGTCCGGGCGAGACGGCCACGGTCTTCATCGGTCCCGAAGGCGACTTCTCGCCCGGCGAAATCGCCTTCGCGCTGGCCAACGGTTTCGAAGAGATCACCCTCGGACGACAGCGTCTGCGCACCGAGACCGCGGCCCTCGCGGCGGTGGTCATGGCATCGGTGGTCAACGGTTAAGAATACGATAAATTTCTGAAATATGCTTTTTCTCTACCTGCTAATCGCCCTGACGGCGGTGGCGGCGGCCATTTTCGCCACGCCGCTGCGGCGCAAGGTCTGGACTGCGCTGGTCCTCACGGCCGCCGGCGCCCTGTGGTGCTCGGCGCGCGCCGTCGGCGTGCTGGCCGGAGCGGACAGCGGCCCCGTGTGGTCGGTCCCCGGCACGCTTTTCGGCGGCGACACCGGCTCGATGGACGGGCTTTCGGCGCTGTTCGTCGTGATCATCTCGGTCGGCGCCGTCGCCGCCGTGCTCTACTCGCGGGGCTATCTGGCCCACTGCCTTGCCGAGAAATCCCCGGCCCACATCTCGCTGCACTACACGGCGCTGGTGGCGATGTTCTACGCCATGCTGGGCGTGGTCCTTTCGGACGGCGGCTTCTCGTTCCTCTTTTTCTGGGAACTGATGACCGTGGCGTCGTTCCTGCTGATCCTCTTCGACGCCCAGCGGCGCGAAGTCCGGCGCGCGGCGCTCTCCTACCTGATTATGATGCACATCGGCTTCGTGCTGCTCGTCATCGGCTTCGTACGGCTCGACGCGGCCTGCGGCGCCGCCACGTTCGGCGCGCTGGGCGACTACTTCCGCACGCAGCCGGGACTGCCGCTGCTGCTGGTGTTCCTGGCGGGCTTCGGCATGAAGGCGGGACTTTTCCCGATGCACGTCTGGCTTCCGGAGGCGCACCCCGCAGCCCCGTCGCACGTCTCGGCCCTGATGTCGGGCGTGATGATCAAGACGGGCGTCTACGGCATCCTGCGCGTGACGGCCGCGCTGGGCGAACAGCCTCTCCTGCACACCGCCGGAGTGATCCTGCTCGCGGCGGGCGTCGTCACGGGCCTGTGGGGCGTGATCCTCGCAGCCATGCAGAACGACGTGAAACGCCTGCTGGCCTACTCCTCGATCGAGAACGTCGGCGTCATCCTCATCGGACTCGGCGTCGCCGCGCTGGGCAAATCCTCGGGCAACCAGCTCGTCGCGCTGTGCGGCGTCACGGGCGCCCTGCTGCACACGCTCAACCACTCGCTGTTCAAGAGCCTGCTCTTTTTCGGCGCGGGCAACATCCTCTCGCAGACCCATACCACGTCGCTCGACGCGCTGGGCGGGCTTGCGAAGCACATGCCGCTCACGGCGATCCTCTTCCTCACGGGCACGGCGGCCATCTGCGCCCTGCCGCCCCTCAACGGCTTCGTCTCCGAACTGCTGATCTACCTCGGGATGCTCGACGGCATCGCTTCGGGCAGTAACGTGCTGGCGTCCGCCGCCGGACTGGCCGCGCTGGCGCTGATCGGCGGACTCGTCGTCCTGGCCTTCACCAAACTCTACGGCACGGTCTTCCTCGGCTCGCCCCGCACCCACGAGGTCGCCGAGTCGTCCGAAGCCGACGCCTTCCGCATCGCGGCGATGGCCCTGCCGCTCGCAGGCATCCTTTTCGTGGGGCTGTTCCCCCGGGCGGCCGTCTCGGCCGCGACCCGAGCCGCGGGCTTCTTCCTCCGCACCCCGACCGACGCCGCCGACTGGCTGCTCTCGCCGCCGCTCGCCGCCGCGGGACGCACGGCCTGGATTCTGATCGCCGTGGTGTGCCTGCTGCTGTGGCTTCGCCGCCGGACGGTGCGCACGCGCACCGTCGCCAAGGGTCCCACATGGGGCTGCGGCTTCACGGCGCCGAACGTCCGGATGCAGTACACGGGCGAATCCTTCTCCGAAGGGCTTCAATCCATCGCCACGTCGCTGACCCAGAACAGCGGCCAGGGCTCCCCCGTGGGCAAAGGCGAAATCTTCCCCGCGGCCCACTCGTTCGACATCGGCCACCGCGACCGCATCGGCCGGCTGTTCGCCGCCTGGTGGGTCGAACTGCTGCGCGTGATCAACCAGCGCGTGATGCGCCTGCGCACGGGCAAGATCAACCATTACATCCTTTTCGCACTGGCTTTCCTGGGGCTGGTGTTCCTGTTGTCGGTATTTAACGCGATTTAAGATGGCAGCACTCAACACACTCCTTTTTCTGTTGGCGGCCCTGGCGATTCCGGGACTGATCAACCGCACCCGCGCGCTGCTCGCGGGCCGCAAGGGCATCCGCTTCGCCCAGCACCTTTACGACGTGCGCCTGCTGCTGCGCAAGGGCGCCGTCTACTCCCCCACGACGACCGCCGTGTTCCGCGCGGCCCCGTCCGTCACGCTCGGCACGGCCCTCGTCGCCGCGCTGTTCGTCCCCGTAGGCGACCTGCCGTCCGCGCTGTCGTTCGAAGGCGACCTGATCGCCTTCGCCTACCTCCTGGCTCTGGGCCGCGTGGCCCTCATCCTCGCGGCGATGGACACCGGAAGCTCGTTCGAGGGCATGGGCGCCAGCCGCGAAGCCCTGTACGGCGCGCTGGTCGAACCGGCGCTGATGCTCGTCTTCGGCACGCTGGCCCTGCTGTCGGGCTACACCTCTTTCGACGCGATCTTCTCGGGCGACGCCGTGAACGGCATGCAGCTGGTCGTGGTGCTGCTGCTGGCGGCCTACGTGCTCGTGAAGATCGTCTTCACCGAGGCCGGGCGCGTCCCGGTCGACGACCCCCGCACGCACCTCGAACTGACGATGATCCACGAAGTGATGTGCCTCGACTACTGCGGCGTCGACCTGGCCTATATCAAGATGGCCGGATGGCTCAAGACCGCCGCGCTGTCGGTGCTCGCCGCCGACGCCGTCGCCGCGACCTGCTGCCCCCGCTGGTGGGCGGCGGCCCCGCTCGCGGTGCTCGTCACGGGGCTTTCGGTGGGCATCGTCGAATCGACCCAGGCCCGCAACAAACTCGCCCGCAACACCACCTTCATCCTCACCGTCGCGGCGCTGGCCGTCCTCGTGTTCTTCACGGGCTACCTGCTGCAACTTAACATCGGTCTGCAATGATACTTCCGCTGATCATCCTCTACGTCGTGACGCTCGTCTATCTGGCGATCACCGAGCGTTTCCGCAATTTCGCCTCGCTGATCGGCCTTCAGGGGTGGCTGCTGTTCGCCGTCGCCCTGGTGCGGCTGCACGCCATCAACCCCGCCGAACTGGCCTTCATCTGCCTCGAAACCCTGCTTTTCAAGGGCATCCTCGTCCCGGGACTGCTTTTCGCCGTCATCCGCCGCACGAAGATCAACCGCGTCTCGCGCTCCGGCTCCACGCAGTCCGGCTCGCTGCTGCTGTCGCTCGTGGCGCTGGCCGTGAGCGCCTCGGTCACCTATTACATCGCCGACACGACCATCGACCTGGTGTTCTTCGGCGTGGCCTTCTACTCGCTGTTAAGCGGACTGATCCTGATCGTCATGCGCCGCCGGATCTTCTCCCACATGGTCGGCTTTCTGGTCATCGAAAACGGCGTGTTCCTCTTTTCGACGGCCATCGGCGTCGAGATGCCGCTGCTGATCAACTTCGCCATCCTGCTCGACATCCTCATCTCGGTGCTGATGCTGGGCATCTTCTTCACCAAAATCGACGGCAAGCTCCATGCCGACGACGCCGATTCACTCACCAACGTAAAGGACTGACGCCATGATCTGCTACCTCATTTTCAGCGTCCTCATCGCGGCAGCGGCCTTCACGGTCCGCCGCCGGAGCCTGCTGCGCCTCACGGGCGCGGCCTTCTACGCCGTGCAGGCGGCCTTCGCCGTTCGGATCGTCGCCGGAGGGCTTTACGGCGAGACCTCGGCCGTGTGGTTCGCCTTCGACGCCGCGGGCACGCTCTTCTACTGCCTGCTCTGCATCGTCTCCGCCTTCGCCTTTTTCCACTCGAAGGCCAGCCTCCACGACTGCGACCTGCGCCAGACCCGCACCTACGCGGGCCTGCTGATGCTCCTGACCACAGCCATCGCGGGAGCCTATTTCGCCTCGAACCTCGCCGTGACGTGGATCTTCCTCGAAGCCACCACGCTCTGCTCGGCGGGCATCGTCTACCACCGCCGCACGGCGCAGGCGCTGGAAGCGGCGTGGAAATACGTCTTCGTCTGCTCGACGGGCATCGCCATGGCCTACCTGGGCATCCTGCTGCTGGCCGCCGCCACCGACTGCGAGTCGCTCGACTACGCCACCGTCGCCGCCGCGGCCCCGGGCGGCAGCGCCCTCTACCTGAAGACGGCCTTTCTGCTGATCCTCTGCGGTTACAGCTGCAAGGCCGAGCTGTTCCCGCTCTACACCGTGGGCGTCGACGCCAACTTCGCCGCCCCGGCCCCGGCCTCGGCGCTGATCTCCACGGGACTGGTCAACGCCGGGTTCCTGGCGTTGCTGCGGGTCTACAAACTGCTCGCCGAGACCGAAGTCTTCCCATGGGTGAAATCCGTGCTGCTGCTCGTCGGCGTACTGTCGCTGGTGGTCGGCGCGCTGTTCCTGCGCCGCACCAACAACTACAAACGCTTCCTCTCCTACTCCACGGTCGAGAACATGGGCATCGCGGCCATCGGGCTGGGCATCGGGGGCATCGGGGTCTGGGCCGCCGTGTTCCACGTCGTCTGCCATACGCTCATCAAGAGCAGCCTGTTCCTCCAGATCGCCGTCGTGCGGCAGGTCTACGGCAACTACCGCATCAACCGCATCGGCGACTACATCCACATCAACCGCGTGGGGGCCGTGGGACTGCTCACGGGGATGGTTGTGCTGGTGGCCTTCCCGCCCTCGCCGCTGTTCCTCTCCGAGCTGATGATCCTCAAGCAAACCATCGCCGACGGCCGCTGGTGGCTCGTCACGGGCATCATGTTGCTGCTGTGCCTGGTCATCTACTTCTTCTGCTCGCGCCTGCTGCGCCTCTGCTACCAGCCCCGGCAGGACGAACTGCACCCCTCGGCGACCGACCGCGCACTGTCGTGGTCGGCGCTGTCGCTGCTCGCCGCCGCCATCGGGCTGGGGCTTTGGCAGCCCGCATTTTTCCGGGAACTGATCGACCGAATCGCATCGCTATGAATTACTACGTAACCGACAATACCGGCGCCTCCGTCGCGCTGAACGACATCCCCGAAGTCTCCTACGCCGCCTTCTACGAGGACCTTCGCGTAAAACTCTCCGACGCACGCTACCATGCGGCCCACTATTTCGCCCTCCCGTCGGGCGACCGCATGCGTTTCTTCTTGCTGCTGCTCGACGACGCCGAGCGCCGCGTGCTGATCACTTCGCACGCCACGGACTACTACGACGAGACGGCGCTCCCCTCGCTCACAGCCCTGCACCCGCAGATGCACCCCTTCGAGCGCGACATCTCGGAACGCTACGGCATCCGTTTCGACGGCATGCCGTGGCCCAAGCCGCTGCGGTTCCCCGCCGGGCGTTACGACCGCCGCAGTTCGATCGAGAACTACCCCTTCTACACGATGGAGGGACGCTCGCTGCACGAGGTCAACGTCGGGCCGATCCACGCAGGCGTCATCGAACCGGGGGCCTTCCGCTTCATCTGCAACGGCGAGCAGGTCCTGCACCTCGAAATCGCGCTGGGCTACCAGCACCGGGACGTCGAGACGGCCTTCGAAACGACCGCGAACCGCCTGCGGCAGATGTGCCTTGCGGAGTCCGTCGCCGGAGACAGCGCCGTGGCGCACGCCACGGCCTTCGCCCGGGCCGTCGAGAAACTCGCCCGCCGCGAAGTCCCGGCCGCGCTGGAGTGCGAACGCGCCGCGGCCCTCGAACTCGAACGCATGGCCATGCAGATCGCCGACACGGGCGCCCTCTGCATGGACGTGGGCTACCAGCTGGGGCAGGTGGCTTCGGAGGCCCTGCGCACCATGACCATCAACACCACGCAGGCGTGGTGCGGCAACCGCTTCGGCAAGGGGCTGATCCGGCCCCTCGGCACCGACCACCCGCTGACGGCCGAAAAGGCGGCGATGATCCGTGCGAACGTGCGCGAAATCGCCCGCCGCTACGACCAGGTGCGCCGCGACATCAAGTCGTCGCCCTCGCTGCTGGCCCGCTTCGAACAGTGCGGCATCGTCCCGCGCGACGAGATGCAGCGCATCGGCGGCGTGGGTCAGGCGGCCCGCGCGAGCGGTCTGGCCCGCGACATCCGCACGTCGCACCCCTGGGGCGTCTTCGCCGGGGCGCTGCGCCATGAAAGCATCGTCAAAACGCATGGCGACGTGATGGCCCGGCTGATGGTGCGCTGCCGCGAGGTGCTGCAATCGGCCGGGTATATCGACCGCCTGCTGGCGGACTACACGCCGGGGAGCCTGCCGGCACCCGATTATGCCGCTCCGCCCGCACCCGATTCGCTCGCGTTCGGGCTGGTCGAGGGATGGCGCGGCGAAACGTGCCACGTCCTGCTGACCGACGCCCAAGGCCGGATCGCCGCCTGCCGCATCAAGGACCCCAGCCTGCACAACTGGCTGGCGCTGGCGCTGGCCGTGCGCGGCGAAGGCATTTCGGACTTCCCGATCTGCAACAAGAGTTTCAACCTCTCGTACTGCGGCCATGATCTGTAATCGCACCGTTTGGCAACCCTCATACACTCCGTTCGCTGCGTACCGCCGCGTTTACAAACCGGACCCAACTCCACCCCGCCCCGGCGGGGACTTAATGCCCGGAAAAGAATTGGCCGTCACGAGGCTTTTCGTTAATTTTGTTCAATTATTTATTCAAAAATGATCCTCCCAAAAATACGCGTACTGCACAGCCACGGACGGCAGGCGATCCCCGACCTCGACGCCGTGGAGCTGACCCCCGAATTCCGGGGCCGTCCCTGCCTGACCGAGACCCGGGACGCCGACGACGCCGAGCACGCCGCGGCCGTCTGCCCCACGGGAGCCTTCACGGCCGCGCCCCTTGCGCTCGACCTGGGCCGCTGCCTCTTCTGCGGCGAATGCGCGCGCATCGCGCCCCGCAACGTCCGTTTCACCAACGACTACCGCATCGGCTCGCCCACGCGCGAAGGACTTGTCGTCCGTCCGGGCGACACCCGCATAGCGTTTGACGCCGGAAAGGTGCGTCCCGAAATCCGCCGCTGCTTCTCCCGCGCATTGCAGCTGCGCGAAGTCTCGGCCGGGGGCGACGCGTCGGTCGAAATGGAGCTGGGGGCCACGGGCAACGTCAATTTCGACCTCGGCCGCTTCGGCATCGGCTTCACGGCCTCGCCGCGCCATGCCGACGGCGTGGTGGTCTCCGGCCCCGTCACGGTCAACATGGCCGAGGCGCTGGAAATCTGCTACGACGCCGTCGCGGAACCCAAAATCCTCGTCGCCTGCGGTTCGGAGGCCTGCTCGGGCGGACTTTTCGCCGACAGCCGCGCCGTCGACCGCACGTTCTTCGACACCCACACCCCGGACCTCTGGCTGCCCGGCGCACCGACCCACCCGATGACCTACATCGACGGGATGATGAACCTGCTGGGCCGCAAAACCCGCCAGTGACGATGCAGAGCCTCGCAACCATATTCGTCTCGTTCCTGAAAATCGGGATGTTCACCTTCGGAGGCGGCTATGCCATGCTGCCTCTGATCGAACGCGAGCTGATCACCAAACGCAAGTGGATCGAGCAGAAGGAGTTTTTGGACCTGCTGACCCTCGCGCAATCGGTCCCCGGCCCGATCGCCGTCAACACCTCGGTATTCGTGGGTTACAAGGTCCGCGGACTGCGCGGCGCGGCAGCGGCCCTGCTGGGCACGGTGACGCCGTCGTTCGTCATCATCCTCGTGATCGCCATCTTCTTCGCCGGCATCCGCCAGAACCCCGTCGTCGACGCGGCCTTCAAGGGCATGCGCCCGGCGGTCGTGGCGCTGATCATCGGCCCGGTGCTCACGCTCTCCCGCGGCATGCACTGGACGATGCTGGTCGTCATCGCCGCCTCGGCCCTGGCCATCTGGTGGCTCGACTGGTCGCCGATCTGGATACTCGCCGCGGCCGCCGCGCTGGGCATCGCCTGGGAGTTGACAATGGCAAAAAAGGTGAAAGGTGAAAGGTGAAAAGTGAGTTTTGCGGTTGAGCGAGGGCAGAGACCGCCTGCGGGACATGCCGACTCCCAATTTTTAATTCCTAATTCTTAATTAGCGCAGCTATGATCCTCTGGCAACTCTTCATATCCTACCTCAAGATCGGATTCTTCGGATTCGGCGGCGGCTACGCCATGCTGTCGCTGATCCAGAACGAAGTGGTCGTGCAGCACCAGTGGATGACCGCCGCCGAATTCGCCGACATCGTCGCCGTGTCGCAGATCACGCCCGGTCCCATCGCCATCAACTCGGCGACCTACGTGGGTTACAGCGTCGGCGTCCAGACCGGACACACCTGGTGCGGCATCCTGGGTTCGGCAATCGCCACTTTCGCCGTCTGCATGCCGTCGCTGACGCTGATGATCCTCGTGGCGCGTTTTTTTATGAAACTCAAAGGGAACCGGCTGGTCGAAGGGGCCATGCGGGGCATGCGGCCCGTGGTGATCGGCATGATCGCCGCCGCGGCTCTGCTGCTGATTTTCCCCCACGGCGACAACCCCGACGACCGAAACTTCATCGACGCCTGGAGCTGGGCGCTCTTCGGCGGCGTTTTCGTGGGTTCGTGGCGCAAGGTCAACCCCATCCTGCTGATCATCCTCTCGGCCGGGGCGGGAATCCTGATTTATTACATATTCTAACCCGACACACCATGAAGAAATCCTTAAAAAAACAGTTAAAAAAGTGGAATATCGGCGACTATGTCCGCCAATTCTCGATCGTTACGGGCGGCGTGCTGCTGACGCTGTGGCTGACGGCCAAAATTGCCGACTCGGCAAAACAGAGGGAGGTGCGGCAGGCCATGCAGCTCGTTGCGCTCGAACTGCGCGACAACCTGCAAGTTATACAGGATTACAAATGGATGTACAACGACGAGAAACGGGTCGCATACCGCCTGAAGGAGCATGATTTCTCGCTCGACGGCCTTCCCGCCGATACGGTAGCTTACTATACCCGGCGGATCACCGGCAGCATGGGAAAACCCTACCGCTTCCTGACCGACGCGCTGGAGATGTTCAAGACGACGGGCATCGCGTCCGACATCGCCGACAAACAGATCGTCATCGACCTTCTGCGCTGCTACAACGAACTCGGGGCATTCGACAACTCGATGAATATCTACTACGACCAGCGCATGAAAGCCATCCTGCCCGAACAGATGGGGGAAACCTTGTGGTCTGCGGATACGAATATCGACAAGGCATTCGGCAAAATGCTCGCCAGCAAAAAGGTGCGGAACTGGCTCGGTATGATTCCGAGGGCTTTCGACTCACGCTACTTCGAGACGAATGAAGAAAAGCTCGAAACAATGATTGCCGAGCTGGAAAAACGCTACCAGTAGATCAAGTGTCCGCGGATCGGTCAAAAGCCCCGCGATCAGTCCTACCGGCGGTGTAAAGATCACGCCGACGAGGAGTGCTCAATCGCCGTAGTCGTCCCGGTGGGCATACCCGACCGGTTCTTCCACTTCGGTGGAAGAACCTTCTTTGAGGAATATCCCGGAATCGAAGCGCCGGGCGGCCTGATGCAGGGGTATGGACATCTCCGTTCCGGTTTTCACAGGGCCAGCAGCATGGCCCCGCCCGTCAGCGCCAGCAGCAGGAACGCGGCGAAGAACAACAGCCCCAGAATGGCGACGACGGTTCCGACACAACCCCATCGCTGCCCTCCGCCGGGCAGCGGATCGGTCAGCAGGGCGACGATCAGCCCGACGAGCGGCGTGAAGATCAGGCTTATCAGAAACGCCCAGCCGAAGCCGATACGGCGGTGGCTGCCGATGATGCCCACCAGCACGGCGAGGAAACAGCCGCTCAAAATTCCGAATATCACTGCAAGAATACTCATATCACGTGTTTTAAGGTTGATAGAATCCGTCTAAACTCACGGGCGCAGAACCGAAAGGAAAAAGGAACGAAGCCTCCGGGAGCTCCTAAAACCGGCGGGCCTCCGCAGGGCGGAGCTGCGGCCTGCCAACTTGCCCCGGCAAGTTGAAACCGATTTCTTATGCCCTTTTCGGCCGCTGCAATTTCGCAGTCTGCAACTGCCGTTCTGCGCTCGTATTCATAGAACCGGCGTCTTACGCCTGCGCCGCGGAACGCGACACGGGATTCCGACTTGAGGACGGCTGCCAAAAACACAGCGCATCCCCCGCGCCCCCCCCCGCAAACCCTACCGCGTAAACCGGTAATAGGTTCCCAACGGCAGCTGCTTGCCGGCCCGGTCGGTGAAACACAGCTCGCCCCACTGCTCCTCGCGCGGCGCGCCGAACGCCTGCCTCACAGCCGTGCGTGCCAGCGTCGACGAGAGGCCCATCGAGTAGAGGTTCAGCACCAGAAACGCCCCCCGGGGTTCGAGCAGCTGCGCGCAGCACTCCAGCATCTCGCCGATGTTGTCCTCCAGAATCCACCGCTCGCCGCCGGCCCCGCGCCCGTAAGCCGGGGGATCGAGGATGATCCCGCGGTAAAGGCTCCCGCGGCGCACTTCGCGCCGGACGAATTTCAGCGCATCCTCGACGATCCACCGCACGCCCTCCAGGCCGCTCAACTCCATGTTCTCGCGCGACCAGGTCACCACCTGCCTGACCGAATCGACGTGCGTCACCTCGGCCCCGGCGGCCCGCGCCGCGAGCGTCGCCCCGCCCGTATAGGCGAAGAGGTTCAGCACCTTGGGGGCGCCACCTCGCGCAACGCCCGAACCGACAGCCGCAACACGCTCGCCATCAGTAGGTCCGTCTCCGGCCAAAGCCCGGCAGTTGTCGTAGATGAAATTCCAGTTGGCGGCCTGCTCGGGGAAGATGCCCACATGCTTGAACGACGTAAGCCCCAGCCGCATGCGCAGCCGCATCCGCTTATAGGCATACTCCACCACCCAGCGGTCGGGCATTCCGGGCGCGAGACGCCATTCGCCCCGCTCGTCGCTGCGCGCATCGCGCCGAAACGAAGCGTCGGCCATGCGCCGCCACTCCTCTTCGGCGAGCGAGCGCCTCCAGATGGCCTGCGGCTCGGGACGGCGCGTCACATAACGCCCGAAGCGTTCCAGTTTCTCGAAATCCCCCGTGTCGAGGAGTTCATAATCCCCGAAATCGGGCGTCAGCTGTTCCTGCATACATTATTTTATAAATAGTTACACACCTTCCGGCTCCCGCTTTTCAAGCGGATCGACCAGCGACATTTCGCAGGCCTCGCAGTCGAACGCCAGCCGGTAACGGTAGGCGCCGTGTTCCAGAAACAGGTCGCCGCGCAGCCGCGGATGCTCCCGAAGGCATTCGCCGATCTCGCGGCGGATACAGTAGGCCGAACGCAAGACCACATGCCCGGCGGTCGTCGACGCGAGGTCCAGCCCCCGTTCGATCTGCCGCACCCCGTGGTCGCGGTAGAACGCCTCGGCCAGCCGGTTGGTGACGTTCTCCTCGGCCGCAAGCCGTTCCGACGGATATTTCGCGGCGGGATTCTCGGGCAGAATGCGGTGTTCCGGCCGCCGTTCGCGGCGCGCTCCGGCAAGTGCCGCCAACGCTTCGCGGCGCAGTTCCGCAGCCAGCGACGCCGGCACGAACCACTCCGCGCCCCGCACTTCGGCTTCGCGGACCGCGAAGATCGTGTCGCCCGACTTCATCGCCTGCGCACGCAGTGCGGCGGCATTGGCGTCGGGATTCTTCGCCGGGTCGAGCCGCACGGCCCGCACGGCCGAGGCCGCAACGCCCTCGCAATCCGTATAAGTAAGTTTCAGCCCTTCGGCCGTCGCCTCCGCCGCGGCCTTCGCCGGAATCACCCGCCGCGTGCGGCTGCGCTCCACGGCCAGCGTGAAACGGCGGTCGAAATTGCGGCGGACCTCCGCCCCGGGCGTGATCCCCTCCATGCGATTGGGCGTGATGCGGCGACCCTCCACGGCGTTGACGTTGGTCCCGGTCACGCCGCGCGGCGTCAGGAAACAGATGCCGTCGCCCGGCGCAAGATCGTGCGCACCGTCGAGCGTGAACGTGCCGCCCGAAACGCCCGCCACGCGGCCCACCCGTTCGCCGACCGCCTTCGGGGTGTCGAACGACGCCACTCCGGCGCGCTTTCCGTCCAGAAAATAGTCGGACTCCCCGCGTGTAAAACTCTTCGACGGATCGGGCGTGAAATCCGGGACGCTCTCGCCGACGGACGACCGCACCAGCCCCGGCCGCAGGGCCAGCGCCTCGTCCACCGCCCGGCGGTAGTGGGCCACAACGTTCCGGATATAAGCGAGATCCTTGAGTCGACCTTCTATCTTGAATGAAGTGACGCCCGCATCCAGCAGATCGCCAATGCGTTGCGAAAGATTCATGTCGCGTACCGACAGCAGATGCTTCCCGGCAATCCAGGTCCGACCCTTTCCGTCGGTGAGGTCCCACGTCAGGCGGCAGGGCTGGCTGCACGCCCCGCGATTGCCGCTGCGCGCGGACATCGACCGCGAGAGGAAACAGCGGCCGCTGTACCCCACGCAGACCGCCCCGTGGACGAAGCATTCGACCTCGGCCGCGGTGGCGGCGCAGATGGCCCGGATCTCCTCCAGCGTGAGGTTGCGTTCGAGAATCACCCGCGCAAACCCCGCCTCGCCCAAGAACCGCGCCCCCTCGGGCGTGCGGTTCGAAACCTGCGTCGAGGCGTGCAGCTCCACCGGAAGGTCCATCCGCCGCAGAGCCATGTCCTGCACGATCAGCGCATCGACGCCCGCGTCGATCAGGCTGCGGGCCTGCCGTTCGGCGGCCTCCAGTTCGTCGTCCCACACGAGCGTGTTGAGCGTGGCATGGACCCGCACTCCGAAGCGGTGGGCATACTCCACGACCCGGGCGATCTCCTCCGCGGAGTTCCCCGCGGCCTGCCGCGCGCCGAACCGCGCGCCGCCGATATAGACCGCATCGGCGCCGTAGTCTACGGCGGCCGCGGCCGCAGCGTAATCTTTGGCAGGAGCTAACAGTTCGACGAGTTTCATTTTTTTCTTTTTGCAAAAGTAACAAAAAGCGGTCAATATCGGGACGTCGCGGACGGAAAATCGCGGGAACCGCCGCCGGGACGGACATTATCAATTATCATTCAACAGCTTACGCCCCAAATGGTCAATATATAACAAATACACTTCTTTTTCACCGGACCGGAAATATCCCTGCGATGACAATATCCGACAAACAAAACAGTTGCAGCCGCAAAACGGCTGTCATTCTTCAAAATCATTAAAAATCAACCTTATACACACGCATAACACCGAAAAACAAACAATAAGAAAAGACTTTTACGACAATATTTTCAGGATTTCCAGAAAGCATTCGGGCAAATTTTCGTATATTGTGCCGCAAATAAACAAGTCCAAAAATTTCACACGATGCAATTTTCAGCAAATACGGTTCTCCGGAAACGGGATACCGTACCCATTCATTTTTTATTCCTAATCCAATTTTTATGAGAAGATGCTTTACGCTATTGACGGTTCTCGTCCTCTGCGCCTCAAGCGGCTGCGACGACAAGAACAAAGAGGAGGTCGCGGATGTGATCGTCCTCTCGCGAAGTAGTGTCGCGTTCGCCCAGAAAGGCGGAACGACCACCGTCGCGGTAGCCACGCCCTCCGACTGGAAGGTGAGCTGTCCGGACGATTGGGTGACGCTGGCCTCCGAAGAGGGCCTGCTGACCATCTCCGCGGCAAGCAATACGACCGACAATGTCCGCAACTCGAAAATCACCGTGGAAACGGCCGGCGACAAACAGGAAATCGCCGTTCACCAGGCATTCTCGTGGGAAACGGTCCTGCTGTCCACCACCGCTTCGGAGGAAATTTCGCTGGATTCCGAAGGTGAGAGCGTTCTCTTCACCGTGGTCTCCAACGGCCAGTGGAGCGTCACGAGCGACGCCGACTGGGTTTCGGTCGAAAGCGACCCGGTCAGCGGAACGGTACGCGTCGGCGCCCCGCGCAATCCCGACGCCCACCGCAATGCGACGCTCACCGTCCGGGCGACCAAAGGCTCCGCTACGGAATCCTGCAAAGTGACCGTTTCGCAAATCTCACGCGAGGAAAACCCTTACTACCAAATGCTGGGATATTACGGACTTCATGCGGAAAACTGGTATTACGGCCGTGAACCGATCGGCGTGAGCGGCACGGGTACGTTCTGCACCGTCGAAGAGAAAGAGTACCGCAAGAGTTTCTACATCAAGAACCTGTTCCTGACGGGCACGGTCGTGGAAGCCACCTACGACAAAAACACCCAAACCATGTCGATCGAACTGGGCAGGCTCTGCTACACCCGCGAGATCTCCCCGACGGTCTCCCGCTTCCACTACCTGTACTCGATCAACATGCAGGGCGGAGGTTTCCACAACGGCATGCTGACCGGCAGGCTGGGAGAGGGCTACAACGACGACGCGGACGAAACCCGCAAGGCGATCCTCCTGAACGGTTTCGAATCGCCGTACACCACGCTGGGCATCATCGGATACCAGGAGCAGCAGTGGCTGTCGTTCGGCGACCTCTACTACGCCACCGGCACGATGTATCTCGTAGACTGGGACATTCCGGCCGACACCGGCACGGCCCCGACCTCCGTCACCCGGGCCGCCGACGGCATCGCACCCTCGGGCAGCACCTTTCCCGTATCGAAACATTAAACCGCAGCACACATGAAAAAATTATATGCACTGACAGCTTTACTGCTCGGCATGATGGGGTGCTCCGAAGAGACGATCACCTACACCAACCCCGTCCCGGGCGACGAACCGTCCGGCATTGCGGCCGAACTGGGCATCTCGTCGAAAAACACATGGTTCGCCGCTGAAGACGAACGCAACGCCTCGATCGGCTTCAAGAGCCTGGGCGGAGAGGTCGTCGTGGACATCCAGACCAACACGACGTGGAAATACGACGCCGTCAACGCCGGCTGGCTGACCATCGAGAAAGACGACGTCGCCGACCAGCTCGTCCTGAACTGCGAGGGCAACAAGGTCGAGGAGCAGCAGCAGGCTACGATCACCATTACCGCCGGCGACAAGACCGCGACCATCTCCGCCACGCAGAACGCGTACGGCACGCTCGAAATCGCCGCATCGAAAAACAACTTCCAGATTCCCGCCGTCGGCGAACTGACCGCCGAATTCGAAGTGCAGTCGACCGACGAAGACTGGATCTTCGAAACCAAAGACTGCCCGTGGCTGCTTCTCGAACAGCAGGGCGACAAAGTCACGATGACGCTCGACCCCAACGAGGAGATCGAGGACCGCGAAACGACCTTCGTGCTGATTGCCGGCGAGGGGGGGGGTAATCCCGTCTCTGAAACGATCCGCGTCACGCAGGACCGCGCCGTCTACGTCAACGTTTCGCTAAAAACCATTCCCCTCTCGCCCACTCCCACCGAATCCGACAAAAAAGAGTTGGGAATCAGATCCAACTACGACTGGGAGTACACGCTTTCCGAAAATTCCGACTGGCTCTCCGCCACGAAAACCGAGCAGGGACTTACAATCACCGCAGAGACCAATTCGAGCGGATCGTCCCGCACCGCAACCATCACCGTATCGGCCGGCGACGGCAAACAGAACCAGACCGAACAGGTCGTCACCGTCTCCCAGACCGGTCTGGACCTCGACGCCTTCATCCTCGGAATCGACATCACCTCGTCGAGCCTGAAGACCTATCTGCCGTTCGACAAGGCCATCGACGCCACCATCGACTGGGGCGACGGCAGCATCGAGGAGAACGTCACCTCCGCCTACCCCTCGCACACCTACACCGACCCGGGCTACTACATCGTCTCGGTCAAGGGCAGCGTGACGTCGCTCAACTCCTACGACATCCCCGACTACGGACTGGGCGAACAGTTCAGGGAGGTTTACAACTGGGGCCGCACGGGGCTGACCTCGATGGCGCGCGCATTCCAGAACTGCCGCGAGCTGAAACGGATTCCCTCCGACAACACCGAAGCCTTCGCCAAGGTCACCACCTTCCACTATGCATTTGCCGACTGCCGCGTCCTCGAAGCCGTTCCCGACGGGCTGTTCGACCATGCAACCGAGGCGGAAACCTTCGCCTACTGCTTCCAGAACTGCAACATGGTCACCGAAGTGCCCGCCGACCTGCTTTACAACTGCACGAAGATCACCTCGGTAGGTTCGCTCTTCTCCGGCACGGCGATCACCCAGATCGACGAGGATTTCTTCTCTCGCAACACGGAGCTGACCGACTGTTCGATCATCTTCTCGAACGGCAAACTGAAGACGGTTCCCGAAAAACTCTTCGCCAACAACAAGAAGGTGACGACCTTCAACTCGCTGTTCGCCAACACCGAGTCGTTCGAATCCGTCCCGGCCGGCCTGTTCGCCAACAACCCCGAGGTCGACTCGTTCCGCATGCTCTTCTCGGGAACAAGCCTGAAATCCGTCCCGGCCGGCTTGTTCGCCAACAACCACAAGGTCACCAATTTCCAGAGCGCATTCAGCAAAACGGCCATCCAGAGCGTTCCCGCCGACCTGTTCGCAGGCTGCGACAAGGTGACGACCTTTATGAGCTGTTTCACCGGATGCAGCGAACTGCAAAGCGTCCCGGCCGAGCTGTTCAAAAGCAGCGGAGCCTTCACGACCGTGACGAAGACCGCCTTCAACAACATCTTCAAGGACTGCACCTCGCTGACCGAAGTGCCCGCAGGGCTGTTCGACGGCTTTACCCTGGTCACCGCCTTCAACGACGCCTTCAACGGCTGCGCGTCGCTCACGACGCTCCCCGCAGGGCTGTTCGCCACCAATACGGCGGTCACCTCGTTCACCAATGTCTTCAAAGGCTGCACCTCGCTCAAAAGCATCCCCGAAGGCGTCCTCGGCGGACTTTCCAAAGTCACCTCGTTCTCGGGCCTGTTCGCAGGCTGTACGGGGCTTGAAGAGATCGGCGCCAACATCATCTCCGGCTGCGCCGCCTGCAAGAATATCTCCTCGATGTTCAAGGACTGCGACAACCTGAAAACCGTTTCCGCGGAGGCTTTCGCCGGCGCACCCGCGATCACCAGCATCGGCAGCCTGTTCGAAAACTGCACGCTGCTCGAAAGCGTTCCGGAGGATATTTTCGCCGGGATGCCGAATCTGGCGACCGCCACCAGCGTATTCGCGGCGTCGGGACTGAAAACGGCTCCCGCCGGTCTGTTCAGCCGCAATCCCTCCGTCACGACCTTCGGCAAGGTGTTCCAGAACTGCGCCGCACTGACGACGCTGCCCGACGGACTGTTCGCCGACAACCCGAAAGTGACGACCTATTCCAACGCCCTGGAGAACTGCACGGCCCTCGAATCGGTCGGCCTCCTCTTCGGGAAGAGCACGGCCTCGGCCAAATGCGACCGCCTCTTCGCAGGGGCCACGGCGCTGAAGAGCGTGCCCGCCGGAATCTTCGACGGACTGACCGGGGCGACGGCCTTCAACAACACGTTCTCCGAATGCTCCGCCCTGGAGACGATTCCGGCAGGGCTCTTCGCCAAGAACGTCAACGCGACCACCGTGGCCCAGTGCTTCCTGAACTGCACCCGCCTCACGATGGTTCCCTCGCGCCTGTTCGAAGCCAACACCAAGACGAAGACCCTGACGGAGATGTTCTCCGGCTGCTCGGGAATCGAAAGCATCGCGCCGGACGCCTTCACGGGACTGAACGGCACGTCGCTCAATTTCCAGAAGGCATTCCTCAACTGTACCTCACTCCGGGAGATCCCCGACGGGCTGCTGAAAACCACGCAGATTTCAACCTACACCAGCCTGTTCGCCGACTGCACGGGACTGGTCCGCGTCGGGTCGGAGGTGTTCAACTGCGCTTCGGCCACCATGTTCAATTCGGTCTTCGACGGTTGTACGTCGCTCGAAGAGGTCGGCAAGAACATGCTGGTCAGCCCCGTCAAACTGACCAGCGTCGCGAATCTCTTCCGCGATTGCGGGATGCTCAGGAGCGTTCCGGTGAGCCTGTTCGACGAAGCCGTGAAGCTCAAGACGCTGACTTCGACCTTCCAGGGCTGCGCGTCGCTCGAAGGCGAATCGCCCTACACGGTCGTCGACGGTGTGAAATACCACCTGTACGACCGCACGGCGGAGAATGCCGCCGCCTCGGGACTCACCGCGATCACCGCCGCCAAGAGCAGTTTCGCGGGATGTACGAAACTCTCGGACTACGACAAGATCCCCACCACATGGAAGGAATAGACGAACACAAAACGATCCCGAACATGAAAAATATGATAATATGCAGCATCGCAGTGCTGTCGGCCGCACTGCTGGCAGCCTGCACCGAAACCACCCGGATATGGCCGGAGGAGGGCGAAAGCAAGGCCTACGTGGAGGTGTCGAGCCAAAAAGTGATCTTCGACGCCGACGGAGGCAACGCCGTGATCACCGTGGCGACGAACGCCGACGGCTGGGACTACGCCGCCGAAGGCGACTGGTTCACCGTCGCCCGGCAGGACGGCAACGCCCTGCTGGTCGAGACCCTGATCAACGCCGGAGCCGAAACCCTGACGGGCAAACTCACGGTCAGCGCCGAGAAGAACGGGGAGACCGTTTCGCAGGAGGTCGCGCTCGTACAGCGCGCCGAACGGAGCGTCAACCTGAGCGCCGAAGGCACGGCCAACTGCTACATCGCCCGGACCGGCGGCGTCTACAAATTCGACGCATCGGTCAAGGGCAACGGCGGCGGCGACGGAGTCAGCGACTACATCGCCAACTACGGACTCGCCATCGAGGACGGCGCCTTCGCCGAACTGCTCTGGGAATCGCGCCACGACGGCGACAAGACCATGTCGCGCGAAATCATCGACGGCGCGCCGATCTACCGGGGCGGCTACGTGACCTTCTCGACGGGGCGTTCGGAGGGCAACGCCGTGATCGCCGTGAAGGACATCAAAGGCAACATCGTCTGGAGCTGGCACATCTGGGTCTGCAACGACGAAATCACGGCGCACGACCACATCGACTCGGAAGGCAAAGTCGCCGCCGTGATCATGGACCGCAACCTCGGAGCGCTGAACAACACCCCGATGGACGTGGGCAACCGAGGCATGTTCTACGAGTGGGGCCGCAAGGACCCCTTCACGCCTTCGCGATCGCCCTACCACGCGGATACCGACGGCAACAACGTCCCGGCCTACAACGAACCGAACACCGCGATCGGCGACGGAACGGGAACATGGGTCTACAACGCGCAGGCCGCCGTGCTCGCCACGCCGCCGGCCAACATTCCCAATTCGATCCTGAACCCGATGACCTACCTGCAATCGCCGTACAACGGCCATGCCGACTGGTACTGCACGGGAACAGACCCGAAGGCCACGCATCCGGGGCTGTGGGGTCCCGAGAAGACCATTTTCGACCCCTGCCCTCCGGGCTACAAGGTCCCGGGACCCGACCTCTGGGGCATTCCCGCCGGAAACAACTCGATCACCAACGGCGGCGCAGCGGCGGATTACGACGAAACCGGCGTCAGCGCCAAATGGGACTGGAACGCCTACGAAGACTGCGGGCGCCGCTGGAAAAACACCGGCGACTTCTACCCGATGGCCGGTAACATTTACTACACGGACTACATCTCGGTGAGCATCTGCAACTACACGGGCGGCATGGCATTCTACTGGACCGCCCAGGCGACTCCCGACGCGACGAAGTCATCGGCCTACTTCGTGAACTTCAACCCCAACTGGTGCAATTACAGGCTCGGCGCGCACGACTGTTCCGCACAGATACGCTGCATCCGGGAATAACACTAAAAACTGATCGTCTATGAAATATCCATTCAAATCGCTTCTCCTGGCGGCAACCGTCCTCGCGGCGGCATCGTGCGCCAAGGACGACACGCAGAGCGGCGGCGAAGAGACCGCGGGTCCCGTCATCGTCAACGCCTCCCCGGCGGCCATCGGCGGCGAGATCATCCTCAAACTGAAGACCGAGGCCTCCGGCATCGTGGAAAAGAGCCGCGCGCAGGGCGTTTCGAAAGGCAGCGGCATCGACGAGATCGACCGCATCCTCAACACGGTGAACACCGTACGTTTCGAACGGCTCTTCCCGGACGGCGGGCGTTTCGAAGAACGCACCCGCAGGGAAGGCCTGCACCTCTGGTATTACGCCAAATACGACCCGTCGGTCCCGACGAGCGAGATGGCCAGCCTGCTCTCTTCGTGCAAGGACATCGAAATCATCGAATACTCGCTGGCCGCCGAAACTTCGGACCACCGCCGCGCGGCATCTCCCGCCGCCGGGGCGCAGAGCGTCACCCGCGCCATCGCAGACGAGGTGCGCAACGTCCCCTTCCCGTTCAACGAGAGCGAACGCTCGCAGCAGATGCAATGGCACTACAACAACACGGGAAACATCTTCGCGCAGACGAGCCAGCTGGGCGCCGACGCCAACGTATACGCCGCCTGGCAGCTCTCGACGGGCAATCCCGACGTGATCGTCGCCGTCGTGGACCAGGGCGTCAAATACGACCACGAAGACCTGGCCGCCAACATGTGGGTCAACGAGGCCGAACTGAACGGCACGCCGGGCGTCGACGACGACGGCAACGGCTATGTGGACGACATTTACGGCTACAACTTCACCAAGGAGACCGGCGAACTGGATTTCTCGGCCGAACTGATGCACGGCACGCACGTCGCCGGCACGATCGCCGCCGTGAACAACAACGGCGTGGGCGTCTGCGGCATCGCAGGCGGCTCGGGCAGGGGCGACGGCGTGAAGATCATGTCGTGCGAGATTCTCGGCAAGTCGGAGTCCGGATCGTCGGGCGCCGGACTGGCCGGACAGATCCGCGCCATCAAGTACGCCGCCGACAACGGCGCCGTGATCTGCCAGAACAGCTGGGGATACACCGCCGGAACCATCTCCGTGACCGACTGGACACGCGGTTCCTACTCGGCGCTCTCACGTGCCATGGAGTACTTCAACAAATATGCGGGACTGGACGAAAACGGCAACCAGACAGGCCCGATGGCCGGCGGCATCGTCCTCTTCGCCGCGGGCAACGACGCTTCGAGCGAGGTCTGCTATCCCGCCGCCGACGCCAACGCGATCAGCGTGGGCGCAACCGCGTTCACGGGCGCCCCGGCCTACTACACCAACTACGGCACATGGGTCCGGATCTCGGCCCCGGGCGGCGACCAGATGCTGAGCAACGCCTACGGCGGCGTTTACAGCACGAGCGTGGCCGCCGACGGCTCTTCGGGCTACGAAGGCAGCCAGGGGACCTCGATGGCCTGCCCCCACGTGTCGGGAGCCTGCGCGCTGGCCGTCAGCTATTACTACGGTGCTGAAAAACGCAAGGGCCTTACGGGCGAAATGCTCCGGCAGGCGCTGTTGAGCAGCACCCAGTCCGTCGACCGCTACTGCACCGGCAAATACCAGCAGTATCTGGGCAACATGGGCATCGGCAGCCTCGACACCTACAAGCTGCTGCGGAACATCGCCAAGATCGACGGCATCCCGGCGCAGCGGGTCGGCGTGGGCGACACCGTCAGCATCGACCTGAGCAACCACTTCACCGCCACCAATGTCCTGGGGTACACCGTTTCCGTTCCCGACCTCGTGAAGATCGAACTTCGGGGCGGAGTGATGAAGCTCACCGGCCTCAAGAAAGGCCGGACGACGATCATCGTCTCGGACGGCGCGGCCATTCGCAAACCGATCGAGGTAACCGTCGAATGACACATTCACTAACGCAAAAGAGAATCAAACCTATGAAAACCTTTTATAAATACGCGGCATTCGCGGCGGCGGCCCTCGCGGGACTGTGCGCCTGCTCGTCGGACGACGACGCGGCGGAGACCGGCTCCGGCCTGCAACCCGTCGCACAGCCGCAGATCATCGTCAGCGACCTGACGACCACCGGATTCACCCTCCGCTGGGAAGCCGTCGACGACGCAGGGTCCTACGTCTACACGTTCGACGGCGGGAGCGAGACCTCGACGACCGGCTGCCGGCTGGAATTCAACAGTCTGGAACGGCAGAAAGAGTATGTCGTGGCGGTCAAGGCCTGCCCCCGGGACCCGGCCGAATACACCGAATCCCCCTTCACCTACATCCACGTGCTGACCGACGATCTGGAGCAGCTTCCCCAGCCGAAGATCACGCTCGGCAGCGCCTATGCGTCGAAAACCGTCATCTCCTGGACCGAAGTGCCCGAAGCGGAACTCTATGAGTTCTCGGTCGACGGCGGGGAGGTGTCGACCACCCGAAACCGTACGGTCATCCTGTCGAAACTCGACAAGGGCCGCACCTACTCCTTCTCGGTGCGCGCCATGACGTCCGACGCCACGCGCTTCACCAACTCGGAAGCCGCACAGCTCTCGTTCGTCACCTCGGACGCCGACGTTCCGCCGCTGGTCATCGCCCCGACGACGATCATCTCCGACGCCGTGGCGTTCGACATCTACGCCTCCAGCGACGAAACCTACTATTATGAGATTCTCCCGGCCACGACCTTCGCCAAGTATTCGCCCGAAGAGCTGATGACCGCCTTCCAGACCTATATCGTCGAATACGCCAAAAAGCAGGGCATCAGCCTCCAGCTGGCCATGGCCTCGATGCTCAAGTCGGGAACCCAGAGCCTCCAGATGACGGGACTCACCCCCGAGTTGAGCTACGTGATCTTCGCCTTCGGCATGGACCTGCGGGGCAACATCACCTCGAACCTCTCCTCCACGCAGTTCAAGACCACGGCCGACGGCTACTCCGCCGGTCCGAACTACGGCGGCAGCGACTGGTTCACGCAGCGGTTCTACATCACCAACGCCTACCTCGCCCTGACGGGTTACGGCTGGACCAACTCCGTGTGGACCCACTGGAAGGGAGACGACGTGACGGACGTCCGTTACCGTACGCTGACGACCAAGCTCTTCAATCAGGTCTTCTCCGATCCCTACGACCAACAGGCCATCGCCGCATTCCTGAAAGACCCCAATTACGGAGTCCAGTTCAACCCCGAGCTGCTCTCGGCGACGGTAAACAGCGCCGACGGTTACAACGGACTTACGGAAGGAGTCAGCGCCGGCACGTCCTACACGCTGCTCACGCTGGCCACCTCGTCGAGCGGCGCCGAAACGGTCTGCGTCAACTCCGTCACCACGAAGACCAGCACGGCCGCAGCCGCGTGGTTCGCAGCCGCAGCCTCGACCAACGCCAACTACGGCCCGACGCACAACACCGTGGCCGGCGTCATGAAGGGCATCGACATCGCAACGGTGCGTTACGCGATTTTCAAACAGAGCGCCCTGGCGAACGTCAGCACGGACAACTATCCGGCCGTGATCGAAGAGTTCGGACACGACCTCAAGGAGGAGTACCTCCCCTACATCAACGGAAACGGCTTTGCCATCCTCTTCACCGGGGAGAGCGGCGTAACGCCCGAAACCACGTACGTCTTCATGGCGACGGCGACCAACACGGTCGGCGACAAAGTCACCAAATGGGGTTCGGCGACCACCAGCGCGGCTCCGGACGCCGCCCGGGCGAAGGCGCAGGCCGCAACCCGAACGGACGAACCGCTCCGGTCGCCCGCCGGGAAACCCATCGCCAACCCCGAGAAGTTCATCTACCCGATGGAGAGCGTCCAGCTGCCCGCCGGAGCGAAACCCGAAGGCGACCTCTGGACCATCATTCACAACACGCACAACATCAAATAAGAGTACATCTATGAACAAGATAGCAGCAATTCTCTGGTGCATCCTGTCGCTGGCATGGACGACGGCCTCCTGGGCGCAGAACGTCGCCGTCAGCGGCAAAGTCACCGGAGCCAACGGCGAAGCCATCATCGGCGCGAACGTTCTCGTGGAGGGCACTACGCAGGGCATCACGACGAACGTCGACGGAGACTACACCCTGACGAACGTCCCGGCCAACGCCACGCTCGTCGTCTCCTACCTGGGCTACAAGACCGAGAAAATCCCTGTCGGCAACAAGACCCGCATCGACGTCACGCTCCGGGAGGACACCGCCGAGATCGAAGGCGTGATGGTCGTGGCCTACGGTACGGCCAAGAAGGAGTCGTTCACCGGTTCGGCCGCCGTCGTCAAAGGCGGCGAACTCCAGAAGCGCGTCGTGGGCAACGTCACCAAATCGTTCGAAGGAACCGTAGCCGGCGTGCAGGTCGCCTCCGGCGGCGGCCAGCCGGGCGAGGCGGCATCGGTCATCATCCGCGGCATCGGGTCGGTGAACGCCTCGGCGACACCGCTATACGTGGTCGACGGCATCCCCTTCGACGGGTCGCTCAGCGCGATCAACCCCGCGGACATCGAGACGATGACCGTGCTCAAGGACGCATCGGCAGGTGCGCTCTACGGCGCCCGCGGAGCCAACGGCGTCATCGTCATCACGACCAAGAAGGGCAAGAAGGACAAAATCCGCATTTCGTACAAGGGCAACGTCGGAATCGCCTCGCGCGCCATCCCGCGCTACGACCTGGTCGACATGAAAGATTACGTCGAGATGAGCTACGAAGCGCTGCGCAACAGCGCCCAATACGGCACGGGCATGGATTTCGAGGGCGCGAGCCGCTACGCCGCCGCCAACCTCGGCCAGCAGATCGGCGGACTGAAGAATCCCGAATACTACAACCCGTACAAGAACTACACGTGGGAGACGCTGATCGACCAGTCGACGGGCAAGATCCGTTCGGATGCCAAAGCTGCATGGAACGAGAACTGGCTGGACGAAATCAGCGACAATTCGGCCATACGCACCGAACACATCGTCTCGGTGAACGGCGGTTCGGAACGCGCCAACTACGTCGCATCGCTGGGATACTACATGGAAGACGGCATTCTCCAGAACACCGACTTCTCCCGCTACACGGGCCGCGTGGGCGCCGATTCGCAGGCCAAGAGCTGGCTCAAGATCGGCATGAACGCCAACTTCGCCCACAGCGAATCGAGCTACCAGAGTTTCGAGGACGCAAGCACGTCGAACGTCTGGTACACGGCGCAGTTCATGGCCCCGGTCTATCCCGTCTACCTGAAGGACATGGCCGGCAACAACGTGCGCGACGCCGACGGGCGGCTGCAATACGAATACGGATCGGAGGATGACAACGGCTACGCCAACCGCCCCTCGGCCCAGGGCTTCAACTCGAAGGCCGAACTTTACAACAACAAGGCCTACTACACCCGCAACTCGCTTTCGGCGCGCAGCTACATCACCTTCGGGACGGTCAGGGAGGAGGCCCGGCTCTACGGACTGAAACTCACGATGAACTTCGGTACGGACTACACCGACTACCAGCGCACGCTGGTCTACGACAAGGAGCACGGCAACGCGGCCCAGCAGGGCGGACACCTCAGCAAGACCAACACCCGCACGCTGAGCTACACGTTCAACCAGCTGCTGACCTACGACCGCACGTTCGGCGACCACTTCCTCAACCTGCTGGCCGGCCATGAGTACTACCGCTACAAGTACAACTACGCCCTCGGCGAAAAAACCGGCATCGTCGGCGGGATCGACGAGTTGGGACCCGCCGTGACGACCACCGACAACAACAGCTATTCGCACAACTACGGCGTGGAGTCCTACCTCGCGCGCATCAACTACGGCTTCAAGAGCCGTTACTACATCGACGCCAGCTGGCGAACGGACGGTTCGTCGCGCTTCCATCCCAGCGACCGCTGGGGCCATTTCTGGTCGGTGGGCGCCTCGTGGCGCATCTCCGAAGAGCAGTTCATGGAGAACACCTGCCAGTGGCTCGACAATCTCACGCTGAAGGTTTCATACGGCGTACAGGGCAACGACAACCTGGGAACCTATTACGCATGGCAGGGTCTCTACGACTACACGTGGCCCAACGCCACCGATGCGGGCGCCTTCGTCGACAAGCTCGAAAACAGGAAGGTGACCTGGGAGAAGAACGGCAACCTCAACGCCGGCATCGAAGCCACGATGTTCGGCGGCCGACTGGGCGTTTCGGTCGAGTACTACAACCGCAAAACGCGCGACATGCTGCTCAACAGTCCACTGCCGATCTCGACCGGATTCACGGGCTTCAACGACAACGTCGGCTCGCTGCGCAACCAGGGGCTCGAGGTCTCGCTGCGCGGAACGATCCTCGACAAGCGCGACTTCCGCTGGGACGCGACGCTGATGGGTTCGTTCAACCGCAACAAGGTGCTCTCGCTCACGGGCGGCCAGGATGTCATCACGTCGGGCATCCGCGTCATCGAGGTGGGGCGGCCGATCTACACCTTCTACCTGCCGAAAACGGCCGGCGTGGACCCCGCCACGGGCAAGCAGCTCTACTACGCCTACTGGACCCAGACGGTCAACGACGAGGGGACGCTGGTGAACACGCGCTGCGACGAGTACATCACCGACAACGTGGCGATGGCCACCTTGAGCAAATACTACCACGAAAGCCGCGAGCCGAAACTCTTCGGCAGCATCGGTTCGACGTTCACGATCCTGAAGAACATCGACGTCTCGTTCCTGACGACCTATTCGATCGGCGGATGGGTTTACGACGGACTCTACAAAGGCTCGATGTACGTGCAGTACGCCGGCAACAACTGGCACAAAAACGCCAAACGCCGCTGGCAGAAGCCGGGCGACAAGACCGACGTGCCGATGCTCGAAGTGGGCGGCTCGTACGCCACGGCCAGCAACTCGCTGATCGACGCCTCGTACTTCGCCATCAAGAACATCACCGTCGGCTACACGCTTCCCAAGCGCTGGCTCAAGAAGATCGACATCGAGTCGCTGCGCATCTACGCCACGCTGGACAACATCGCCATGTTCAACCACATGGACGGCATGGACCCGCAGTATAACTTCACGGGATCGGTGGCTTACAGCTACACCCCGTCGCGCGTGATCGCATTCGGTATCGACCTGAACTTTTAACCACGGGAGAAAACAACTATGAAAAAAGCAATATATCTTATCATCGCACTGATCGGCTTATCAGCCCCCTCGTGCAGCGACTCGATGCTCGATTTCTCCCCGACCGACTCGGGTTCGGGCAAGGAACTGCTCAAATCGGCATCCACGGCCATCACTTCGGTCAACGGCGTCTACCGCTCGATGTGGACGGCCGGATGGTCCACGACCGCAAACACCCACCAGTGCTTCGGCATCGCGGCCTACAACCTGGCGCTCGACTGCATGGCCGACGACCTGATCATGCAGTCGCAGGGCAACGGCTGGTTCTGGGGCGACCACTGCTACAACGTCAAGAGCAACTACACTTCGTCGGCCTTCCGGTCGTACGACGTCTGGTACGCCAACTACAAATGGATCGCCAATGTAAACTACATCATCGACGCCGAGCCGGAAATGGCCGGAACGGAGGCCGACGTGGCCTACGTCGCAGGACAGGCCTACGCCATCCGGGCGCTCTGCTACCTGAACCTGGCGACGTGGTTCTCCCGCGCCCCCTACAACTCCCTGACGGGCGCTTCGCGCTGGAACGAGCCCTGCGTACCGGTTTACACCACCGGCACGTCGATCGACACGGGCGGACAGCCCCGCGAATCGCTGCGCACGGTCTACGGCCGTATCGACCAGGACATCGACCGTGCCATCGAACTGCTCGAAAAGGCCAGGGAAACCACGCTGGCCGAGAATAACAAATCGCACATCAACCTCTACGTGGCCCTGGGCATCAAGTCGCGCGCCTGTCTGGCGGAAGGCGACTGGGACGGGGCATTCAAGGCGGCCAAGCGCGTGATCGACGAAGGCGGCTACGCCGTCGGCACGAAGAGCGACCTGACGGGCGGCATGAACTCGCTCGACAAGCAGAACGTCATGTGGGGCGCAGGCATTCAGGTGGCCGACCAGGCGGGCGGCTACGCCGGGTTCTTCACCCACATGGACAACAAGGAGGGCGCCTATGCCAAATCGGCTCCGAAGCTGATCAGCAAGCAGCTCTACAACCGCATCAGCGCGACAGACATCCGCCGCGACTGGTGGGACCCCTCGGACAAGGAGTCGCCCTACGTCAGCAAAAAATTCTCGTTCGCCAACGTGGCCTCCTTCCTGGGCGACTACATCTACATGCGCGTCGAGGAGATGTACTTCACGGCCGCCGAAGCGGCCCTGCGGCTGGACGACCTCAAGAGCGCACGCGAACTGATGAACACCGTCATGGCCGAACGCGACCCGGGCTACAGCGCCAACAACCGCAGCGGCACGCTGCTCGGCGCGACGACCACGACTTGGACCGGATCGTTCCTCGAAAACATCCTCACCCACCGCCGCATCGAACTGTGGGGTGAGTACGGCCGGCTGTTCGACGTCCGCCGCCTGGGCCAGGGCATCGACCGCCGGACCGACGACGGCTTCTCCGAGGAGTGCATTTCGATGATGAACCGCCGGAACGTCAACATCACCAAAGCCGACACTTACGACTGGGTGCTGACCATTCCCAAAGCCGAACTGGATGCCAATCCGAACATCAACGAGGAGGACCAGAATCCCTAACGAGCCTTTGAACCGTTGAAAATCAAGTACACTATGAAAAACATATCGAAATATCTGGGTGCGGGACTGCTGCTCTTCACCGCGGCCTGCAGCCAGACGCAGGAGGGCGACCAATACACCCCCAACAAGGACGATGCGAAGGCCATCCACTTCATCCAGTCGTCCATCCAGAAGGAGTTTCCGCAGGACGCCGTGCAGGGCGTGATCAACGTCGAAATCGCGCGTCCGGGCAACAAAGGCGCCTACAAGGTCTATCTGGCGACCAAGGACGACGACTACGAGCTGTTCTCGGTTCCGGCCGAGGCGACCATTCCCGACGGCAGCCACTCCGTGACGGTTCCCGTCGAGGTCGACCTTTCGAACTTCGTCATGGGTTCGAACTACAAGACCACGCTCTACATCAGCAGCCGGGAGGCGCGTCCGGGCGACAACGCCGCGCAGGTGGCGCAGTACTCCGACAAGGTGACCCTTTCGGCCACCTACGAACTGGAGTGGGAGACGCTCTACCGCACCACCGGAGAGGGCGAAGAGATCCCCCAGCTGGCAACCTACCACTACAACGGGTACTATTCGGGCCGCGATTCGGGTCTGGAGGTCGAAAAAGCCGTGGGAGCCAATATCTTCCGGCTGAAGGACTGGGCCAGCGGCGTGACGTTCAAGTTCGTCCTCCACGACGACAACACCTGCACCGTGCCGGCGCAGTCGATCGGCTACTACAACTCGAACTACAATGAGTACGTCTACGTCGCCGACATGGCCGTTTACACCGGCAACGACTCGGCGTACGCCAGCTATCCCTGCACGTTCGACGGCGAGAGCACCTTCTCGTTCTACCTGATCTACTACGTGTCGTCGGGCTATTTCGCCCAGGGGACCGAGAAACTGATCTTCGACACCGACATCGACACCACGCCCGTCGTGGAGATCGCTTTCGAGGGCATCGAGACCACGAGCACCGGATTCAAGGCTCCGAAACTCCACTTCTCGCCCAACGAATACACGAAGTACTACAAGGCCGCGGTCGTCGCCGGAGACATCACCGCCGACGCCGAACGGCAGCAGGAGGTGCGCCGGCAGCTGATCGACGACAAACTGGAGGCCGTGACCCCCGTGGTGACGCTCCTCGCGGACGACGCCTCGGTCTGGAACGTTCCCTCGGGCAACTACACCGCCGTGGCGCTGGCCTACGACTCGATCGAGAACCCCTGCAAGCTCTACACGCAGCGGTTCACGAACGACCCGAACGACGAATATGCTCCCCGATCGCTCGAATTCGAGTTCTACGCTCCGGAGAACAACCTCAACTACTCGCCCTACAACACGCTCATCTGGCAGATGCAGACCGCGAATGTGGCGGCGATGAAATATCTCTGCGTCAAAACCGCCGTCGCCGACTACCTGTGCGAAGCGCTCGGCATGACACTGGAGGAGGTGACCGCATCCCGGGGCTACGACGTTCCCGAGGAGATGATCGCGCAGCTCAACTCCCCCGAAGGCCGCGGCACGTCGTTCAGCCCGCTCGACGAAGGCAGCACGTACACACTCGCCCTGCTGATGTACAACTCGTTCGGCGACACGGCTTTCGTTTCGAAGAGCGCGTCGACGTTCGGTTACTTCGCCAAGGATTTCGACCGGACGAAGACCCTGGAGGACTTCATCGGCGCATTCGGCGTCACGGCGACCGTCGACGTCGATTCGCAGTCGTCCGAAAAGACCTTCCGCATGGACATCGCGCGCATCAACGACCGCGACGTGCTCATCAGCGGCATGACCGACATGCGCGACTTCGCACCCCAGCTGAAAGGCTACTACGACAAGGAGCTGCACATGCTGATCGTCGAACCCCAGTACGCGGGGATGTACAACGGCGCCTATGCGACGCTCGGCTTCTCGAACGGACTGTCGATCTTCTGGGGCGACGCCGGAATGGCCGTCGGCTACATCGGCGACACGCTCTACTGGGCTTCAAGCCCCTACTCACCCGAAGAGGTCAACAGCTACATGTTCCTGCTCTTCAGCACGCCGCAGGCGTCGAGTTCGAGCTACCTGCGCCAGTACGCCGGTTCGAAAACCTACTCGTCCCTCAAGATGAAGCCCCTCCAGCAGGCGTCCGCACAGACCGCGGCCCGCGCCGCGGAATCGCGGACCGGAAGCATCGAGACCGGCGGACAGCGCTTCACGACCTACCTGACGGGCGAACGCGTCGCCGTTCCGGCGAAAGCCTCCGGAAACACGGCAGCGAAAGTCCCGGCCGAAGGCAAGCGTCTGCGCACGGACCTCGTGCTCCACACCCGCTGATCCGCAGCCCGCACAACCGAAAACCGGATTTCCGCTTTGGGCGGAAGTCCGGTTTTTTCATAAAATCGCAAAAAACGGCGTCTCGGCGTGACAGTTTGACGCGAATTTACTAATTTTGCAGGTTGTAAGGCGAAAACACAAAAAAACTCACGATATTATGCTTACGATAAAGCAAATCCGCGATGACAAAGAGGCCGCCGCACGCAAGCTGGCCAAGAAGGGCGTGGACGCCGCGCCTGTCATCGAAAAGATCATCAGCTTCGACGACCGGCGCAAAGCCCTCCAGCTGGAACTCGACAACACGCTGGCCGCCCAGAACAAGGCCGCCAAGGAGATCGGCGCACTGATGGGCCAGGGCCGCCGCGAGGAGGCCGAGGAGCGCAAACGCTTCGTGGCGGACCTCAAGGAGAAGTCCTCGCGCCTCGAAGCCGAGCTGACCGACGCCCGGCAGGAGTTGCAGTCGGCCATCGTCTCGCTGCCGAACTTCCCCGCCGAGATCGTCCCCGAAGGCAAGACGGCCGAGGACAACCTCGTCGTCAAGCTCGTGGAAAGCTACACCGCGCTTCCGGAAAACCCGCTGCCCCACTGGGAGCTGGCCCGCAAGTACGACATCATCGACTTCGACCTGGGCGTGAAGCTCACCGGCGCGGGATTCCCCGTCTACAAGGGCAAGGGCGCACGGTTGCAGCGCGCGCTGATCAACTATTTCCTCGACTGCAACACGGCGGCCGGCTACCTCGAAGTGGAGCCGCCCGTGATGGTCAACGAGGCTTCGGGCTTCGGCACGGGACAGCTCCCCGACAAGGAGGGGCAGATGTACCACGCCACGGTAGACAACTTCTACCTCGTTCCCACGGCCGAGGTTCCCGTGACGAACATCTACCGCGACGTGATCCTCGAAAAGGAGGATTTCCCGGTGAAGATGACCGCCTACACCCCGTGCTTCCGCCGCGAGGCCGGGTCGTACGGCAAGGACGTGCGCGGACTCAACCGCCTGCACCAGTTCGACAAGGTGGAGATCGTGCAGCTCTCGCTGCCCGAAAAGAGCTACGAGGCATTGGACGGCATGGTGGCCCACGTGGAGAGCATCGTCAAGGCCCTGGGCCTGCCCTACCGCATCCTGCGCCTGTGCGGCGGCGACATGTCGTTCACCTCGGCGCTGACCTACGATTTCGAAGTCTACTCCGAGGCCCAGAAACGCTGGCTCGAAGTGTCGTCGGTATCGAATTTCGAGTCGTTCCAGGCCAACCGCCTCAAACTCCGCTACCGCGACGAGGAGAAGAAAATCCAGCTGGCGCACACCCTCAACGGCTCGTCGCTGGCCCTGCCGCGCATCGTGGCCGCGCTGCTGGAGAACTATCAGACCCCCGAAGGCATCCGCATCCCCGAGGCGCTGATTCCCTACACGGGTTTTGATATTATCAAATAAGTTTTTATATTTGCACACACACATTTAACAATAAACACTCAACACAATGGCTTACAAAATTACCGACTCGTGCGTTGCATGCGGCAGCTGCATCGGCGAGTGCCCCGTAGAGGCTATTTCGGCCGGCGACATCTATGTGATCGACGCCGACAAATGTATCGACTGCGGCACCTGCGCAGGCGTATGCCCGAGCGAGGCGATCGTTTCGGAGTAACACGGAATATCCGAAAGAGAAGCACACCTCGGCAACGGGGTGTGCTTTTTGCGGTTTGAAAAGCCGCTTCCCCCACCCAACAACCAACGAATCATGGGCGATCTCGAAAAAATGAAAGCCGGGCTTTGGCTCCACGCCATCTGTCCTGAAATCGGCGGCGCGCTGCTGCGGACCGAGGAGCTGGTGTTCCGGCTCAACCAGCTGCCCCCGAGCCGCCGGGAGGAGCGGGAGGCGATCATTCGGCAGCTGTTCGGACACGTCGGCAAGTCGGTCTGCATCCACAGCCCGTTCCACTGCGATTTCGGAGCGCAGATTTCGGTCGGCGACCATTTCGTCGGCAATTTCAACCTGACGATCCTCGACGAAGCGCCCGTCACCATCGGCGACCACGTCTTCATCGGGCCGAACGTCGGCATCTACACCGTCAACCACGCCCTGCTGCCCGACCAGCGCAACGCGGGCATCATGCGTTCGCTGCCCATTGCCATCGGCAACAACGTCTGGATCGGAGGCCACACGGTCGTGATGCAGGGCGTGACGATCGGCGACAACACGGTGATCGGGGCCGGGAGCGTCGTCACGCACGACATCCCGGCGGGAGTCGTGGCCGTCGGCTCGCCCTGCCGCGTCCTGCGGGAGATCACCGAGGCGGATCGGGTAACGCCCGTATGAAAAAGAAAAAGCGCTCCGATCCGGGGCGCTTTTACGTCATTGCGAGGAGCGCAGCGACGCGGCAATCCGATTGCTGCGCTGTGGCATTACGGCCCAGATCAAGAATCAGACGAACCCGTCCGATAAGTCCTTCCACAATGAATTTTGAGAGTCTATTAACCCGATTTTCCGTTTCCGGCTCCAACTCTTGATTTGTTTCTCCCGGGCGATTGCATCCCGAACGTCCCGATACTCCTCGGCGTAAATCAACTTATGGACGTTATAGCGGCGCGTAAATGCAGACTGACCGGCGGCATGTTCTTTCATACGCCGGGATAACGAGGTCGTAACGCCGACATACAGCACCGTATGCAGTTTATTGGTCAATATATATACATAGCTGCTCTCCATGGCCGACTCTGCGTTTTTTTTCGGATTGCCACGTCGCCTGCGGCTCCTCGCAATGACGTAAAACCCCATCATTCTATTCGTAAAGCAAGTACTGCACCCGCTTTTCGCGGTAGCGTTCCACATCGGGAACCCAGCGGGCGCGGATCGCCTCCTCCGAAGCCCCGGCCACGATCATCCCGCGCACCCATCCCGCACCGACCAGCTTTTCGAACATCGGGGTGAAGAACCTGTCCCCCAGCCCCAGATCGCGGTAGGCGTCGATCACGTAGCGCAGCGAGAATCCCACTTCGCGGGCCTCGGAGAGCGGCATGCCGCGCAGGTCGACGCCGTGGCACAGCCGGCCTTCGAGCGGCGGATGTTTGGCCCCGGCCGTGGGGCGCGGCGTAAAGGAAAAGGCGCGTCCGGTCATATCGGGATGTCCGTAGATTTCGAACGGGCAGTCCGTTCCGCGTCCGAGGCTCACGACCGTGCCCTCGAAGGGGCACAGCGCGGCATAGAGATAGACGGCGCGCGCAGTCGGAAGGTTGGGCGACGGAGCGACGGGCAAGAGGTATTCGGTGGCATGGGTGTAGTTGCGGCACTTCACGACCGTCAGGTCGCACGGCTTCGCCCACCCTTCGCCAACGGCCATGCGGGCGATTTCGCCCATCGTCAGTCCGTGGAGCACGGGGACCGGAATCGCCCCGACGCCCGATTTGTACTTCATGTCGAGAACGGGTCCGTCGACAAGATGCCCGTTGGGATTGGGGCGGTCGAGCACCACGACCAGGCGGCCGAAATCGGCGCAGGCGTCCATCATCCGCAGCATCGAGATATAATAGGTATAGAAGCGCAGACCCACGTCCTGCATGTCGACGACCAGCACGTCGAACGAGCGCATCGCCTCGTCCGAAGGCCGTTTCGCGTTGCCGTCGTAGAGCGAGCGGATGGGAATGCCCGTCCGGGCGTCGACCGAACTTGCGACCTGCTCCCCGGCATCGGCCGTGCCGCGGAATCCGTGCTCGGGCGAGAAGATCGCCGCGACGGCAAACCCTTCGCCGTGGAGCAGGTCGACCAGATGCACCCGCCCGGAGGCATCGGCTCCCGGCGCGCCGGGCAGCTCCGCCACGGAGGTCTGGTTGGCCAGCACGGCCACGCGCCGCCCCCGCAGCAGCGGGTAATAGGACGCCGTGTCGGTCATGCCGACGTTCACCTGCACCGGAGCGGCGAAGGCTGCAAAAATGGTGAATACAAGGATAAAAACAGATCGCTTCATAGAGCAAAGATAATATTTTGCGCCGAAAAATGCTATCTTTGCGGAAAAGCGCCTCTGCCATGAACCTTCGTAAAACGGATCGCTCCGAGCTGAACCTTTTCCCGGCCCTGTCTTTTCTGGTTGTCTGTTTCATCGGAGGCTATTTCCTTTGGGCAACGAAAGATGCGCTGCCCTCGGAGGCGGACAATACGGATTTTCGCTACGCTCCATCCCGGGCAAAAGAGTTAGCCCAGGAACTCGACTCAATCTATTCCTGCAAATCGGGACCGGGGATGGAGGAGTTTCTGGAGACATGGCATCGGAAATATACGTCCAACGCATCGGCTCCGGGCAACCAGAACGACACGCTGCGTAACGTTTACAATCTCTTTACCACCCTCTTCAATCCCGCCCCGACGCTTCGCCCGAGGGGTTTCCGGAGCGATTCGGCCTACCGCTACGTCGTTATCCAATCGCAATTGACGTTCTGTATCGCAGAGGACGGCATGTTCGATTATTATTACGAAAGCTCCCCTCCTCCCACATTTCCGACCGACGGATTTTACCTTCTCCGCAAAGCGGGAGCCTATTACAGGGTTTTGGACGATTTCCGACCGCAAATCCGGCAAGCGGGGTTAAAACAGCTCTATCTCACCGATGAATACAAGGATGCTCTCGAACTGTTTCTGGAGAAAAACGGATACTGGCCCGACGAAGAGCGGACATCCGCAGAATCGGGCCGGAAGCGGATGCGTTTCCTGCAAAACTACTGGTACGTCATCAACGGGCATTGGGAAGGATGGCATCTCGGAATCCCCGCAATCGGATACATCGTCCTGAACAAATCACTCGACAAGGCCGTTGCCGAGGTAGTGGAAGAGTACAACGGCAGCGGCGTCCTTCTACATAAGACGCATTCGGGCTGGAAAGAAGTGGGCGGACTTTATCATTGGGAGGAATAATCCCTACGCCTGCGCGCCGTATTCCATCAGATAGGCCTTGATGAAGGCGTCCAGGTCGCCGTCCATCACCGACTCCACGGCCGAAGTCTGCACGCCCGTGCGGTGATCCTTCACGCGGCGGTCGTCGAAGACGTACGAGCGGATCTGCGAACCCCACTCGATCTTCTTCTTCGAAGCCTCCAGCGCCTGCTGCGTCGCCATACGCTTGTCCAGCTCGCGCTGGTAGAGTTTCGAGCGGAGGATGCGCATGGCGTTCTCGCGGTTCATCAGCTGCGAGCGCGTCTCCATGTTCTCGATCAGGTACTCGATCGCCTCGCCCGTGTCGGGGTCCTTCGCGTGGTAGCGCAGGCGCACGGCCGTCTCCACCTTGTTGACGTTCTGCCCTCCGGCGCCCGACGAACGGAACGTGTCCCACTCGATGTCGGCGGCATTGACCGTGATCTCGATCGTGTCGTCGACGGCCGGCGATACGAACACCGACGCAAACGTGGTCTGACGCTTGTTGTTGGCGTTGAACGGCGACAGGCGCACCATGCGGTGCACGCCGTTCTCGCTCTTGAGGTAGCCGTAGGCGTATTCCCCCTCGAACTCCAGCGTGCAGGATTTCACCCCGACTTCGTCGCCGGCCTGGAAGTCCAGCACCTTGACCTTATAGCCGTGGGCCTCGCCCCAGCGGGTGTACATGCGCATGAGCATCGACGCCCAGTCGAGCGCCTCCGTGCCGCCCGCCCCGGCGTTGATGTCGAGAATGGCCCCGAGTTTGTCCTCGTCGCGGCGCAGCATGTTGCGCATTTCGAGTTTTTCGATCTTTTCGAGCGTCGCGGCGTAGTGGGCGTCCATCTCCTCCTCGCTGACCACGCCCTCCTTCACGAAGTCGGGCATCAGCTGAAGGTCCTCGGCATCCTTGCGAATGGCGTCGTAATCCTCGACCCATGCCTTGATCCCCGCCACCTTGCGCAGCTGCTCGCGCGCCTTGTCGGGGTTGTCCCAGAAGTTCGGCTCCTGGGTTTTCTCCTCTTCGTTGCGCAGGTCGATGCGCTTCTGGTCGATGTCCAAACAGCGTTCCAGCGCTTCCCGGCGCTGTTCGATCTCCTTGATCTGTTCCGCAAGTACCATAATATGCTCAAAATTTCATGTTCAGTTTCCGTGCGGCGAACTCCAGGATGAAATCCGCCGTGCCCTCGTCGCCCAGCGGCGAAGTGCTGACGCAGAGGTGGTAGGTCGCCGCCTCGCCCCACGTCCGCGAGCTGTAATAGTTGTAATACGAGGCGCGCCGGGCGTCGACGCGCTCCATCATCGCGCGGGCCTCCTCCGCGGTGCATCCCTACCGGCTGCGGATGCGGCCGATGCGGTCGGCATCGTCGGCCGTGAGGAAGACATTGACGCAGCGCGGATTCTCGCGCAGGATGTAATCGGCGCAGCGGCCCACGAAAACCGCCGATTCACGCGCCGCGACGGCGCGGATCACGTCGCTCTGAATCTTGAACAGCGCGTCGTTCGACAGCACGTTCGTCACGCCCCCGTCGTCGCCCACGAACGGCGCCCGCAGGTAGCCGACCACGGTCGAAATCACGCCGCGCGACTCCTTCTCGTCGGCCTTCTCGAAAAACTCGGGGCAGATGCCGCTCTCGCGCGCCGCCAGGTTGATCAGCTCCTTGTCGTAGAGCTTCACGCCCAACCTGCGGGCGATGATCTCCCCGACGGTCCTGCCGCCGCTACCCAGCTGGCGGCCGATGTTGATGACGAATTGTTCCATAGTCCTATCCCTCTTTGGCGGCGTTTTCCGCACCGATGGCCCGGAATTTCCGCAGTTGGTAAGTCAGCATGAAGAAAGCCACCAGCGAAGCCAGGAAGTCCGACAGCGGCATCGAGCACCACACGCCCCAGCTGCCGTTCCACTCGGTGCAGACGTCGAAAATGTGCGGCAGGAAGATCAGTCCGGGCATCAGAAACAGCAGCTGGCGCGACAGCGACAGGAAGATCGCCTTGCCGGCCATGCCGATGCTCATAAAGAAGTTGGTGGCCACCATCTGGAAACCGATGATCGGGAAGCAGAAGAAGACGATGCGCATGCCTTCGACCGCCAGGCGGATCAGCTCCTCGTCGGAGGTGAACATTCCCACGGCCAGGCGCGGCATGAACTCGCCGAGGAGGAATCCCGCGGTGGTGACGCACGTCGCGCCGATCATCGTCAGCTTCAGCACGCGCATCACGCGGTCGTACTGCTTCGCGCCGAAGTTGTAACCCGCAATGGGCTGCATGCCCTGGTTGACGCCCAGCACGATCATCACGAAGAAGAACGCCAGGCGGTTGACGATGCCGTAGGCGCCGATCATCAGGTCGCCGCCGTACTCCTTCAGCCCCTTGTTGATGAGGATGACGATGAAGCACGCCGCGAGGTTCATCAGCGGGAAGGTCAGCGCAAGGCCCGAGATGGCCAGCGGCCCGACCCCGTGGCCGATGAAGATGCTGTCGACCATGTTGTAGAGCGACGAGGCCGTCATGGCGATGATCGCCGGCACGGCATATTGCACGAGCAGCTTCCGGATTCGCTCGGTTCCGAGCTCCAAAGCCGCCGATTTTATCTCCGTCATAAGTTATATTCCCTTAAAAATTCCATTACCGGCCCGCACGTACGGCGCGCACGCCCGGGGCTGCCTCACAGCACGCTATGCGCCAGCAGTTCGCGGCTGAATCGCGCGGGTAATAAATATCGCAAATGTAATGCTTGGGGCAAGTGAAGCTCCACCCTTCGGCGCTCCGGTATTCGTAGTCATTCCCCCGGCTGATCCGCTCGGCCGGGTAGCAGCGGCGCTCGATGAGCGGAATGTCGACCTGCGAGAAGAACCGCCGCATCGCCACGTCGATGTACAGCCCCGTTCCTTTCAGCGCGACGCCGAGCCGCAATTCGCTGCCCGCACGCGAGGTCTCCCGTACGACGCACCACTCCAAAGGCATCCGGGCGGGCAGGCCGAACTGCACCCTGAAAAACCGCAAGGTATTGTACCGGTATGTCTCCATGTCTCTGTCCTTATCAGATAAAACGTTACAAATTCCCTGAAAATTCCGTTTTCGCCGCGGCCGGGTACTCCGGCGTGGCGCCCGCGCACGAACAGACGAAAGCCGCGACCTTCGACGCGAACGCCTGGGCCGGCCAGATGTCGTACCCGGCGGCCAGCATCGCGCAAAACGCTGCCGTGAACGAATCGCCCGCACCGACCGTGTCGACAGGGCGGACACGTTCCCCGCGGGGAATCACATAGGCCGAAATCCGGTTCCGGGTGAACACGCGGCTGCCCTCGGCGCCCTCGGTGAGGATGACCATTTCGAGGTTCTCCCGGCGGTCGAGCAACTCCCGGCACAGCCCGCCCGGATCGGCGGCGGGACATCCGGTCAGGCATCCGGCCACGCGCGGAGCCTCCTCGTCGCTGATCTTCAAAATATTGCAGCGAGCCATCGACTCCTCCAGCACCTCCCGCGAGAAGAAATCCTGCCGCAGGTTGACGTCGAACACGCGCAGCGTCGGCCGCTCCCGGCGAATCACCCCGTCGAGAAACCGGACGACGGTAGCGTGCGACGCCGCGCTGCGCTGCGCCAGCGAACCGAAGCAGACCACATCGGTCCGGGCGGCCAGCCGGGCCAGCGCATCCGACCACGTCATTGCATCCCATGCGCCGGGCAGAATCTCGTAGGCGTTGACCCCGGCGGCATCCCGGCGTTTGTCGACGACGCCGGTAGGCAGCTCCCCGACGCGGCAAAGCCCGTCGCAAAGCCCGCGGGCCTCCAGTTCGGCCGACACCGCGCGGCCGCGCTCATCGTCCCCGACCGCGCTGACCACCTGCACCTCCGCCGCATCCGGGCCGGAAATCAGCCGGGAGCACTTGAGGAAATGGTCGGCGAAATTGGCCGGCGCGCCGCCGAAGGTATATTCGTCCGTCACGACATCGTGGTCGTAAAGCACCTCGCCCAGTCCGACGGCTACGATCTTGTCCGGATTCCCCATACCAGCAGGCGTTTTATTCCAGTTCCCAGTCCGTGCCGTCCTTGCGGTCCTTGACGCGGATGCCGGCGGCCGTGAGTCCGTCGCGGATGCGGTCCGAGGCGGCCCAGTCCTTCGCCGCGCGGGCTTTCAGGCGTTCGTCCAAAAGCATCTCGACCAGCGGCGTCACGTAGTCGCGCCCCGAAGCCGTCCCGGCGGCCTTCTCGTCGCGCAGGCCCAAGATGTCGAAAGCGTAGCGGCGCACGGTGGCCGTCAGCGCCGCGAGGTCGCCGGAGAGCCCCTCGTCGCACAGGCGCAGCAGGCAGAGCTCCGCGTCCGTCCGGCGGTTGGCGCTGTAGTAGAGGTCGGCGGTGCATTGCTGCAGCGTCGCGGAGAGGTAGAGGAAGCGCTGGGTGGACTGGCCCTGGCAGAGCCGCTTCAGGGTCTCGGCGTCAAAGCTGCCGGAGAGCAGCGCGGCGCAGCCCTGGGGCGCGGTCTTGCAGAGGAGCAGGTCCCGGGTCAGGGTGGAGAGCTCCCCCAGCACGGCGCCGATGTCCTTGCCGCCCTGATAGAGTTCGTTCAGCTGCAGCAGCGCCGCCTGGGCGTCCCGCTGGAGAATGGTCTCCAGCAGCTTTACCGTCTGCAGTCCCCCGGCGAGGCCCAGGGTATCCAGCACGGCCTGGGCGTCCAGGTTCCCGCCCGCCGCCGCGCACTGGTCGAGTAAAGAGAGGGCGTCC
>ERZ827156.772-NODE-772-length-42900-cov-3.587256_pt1 | contig 42900 bp, 42 predicted proteins | sample MGYA00519919_ERZ827156 | MGnify/ENA primary metagenome ERZ827156 (study PRJEB31778, sample SAMEA3449269) | human gut metagenome | biome: human gut; feature: human-associated habitat; material: faeces | place: United Kingdom | collected 2010/2012 ... | reverse complement strand
TGGCATGAAGGATGTAAAATATTCCGTTGGCAGCCAAGTGGGGAGAGTTACATATGAAAATGACGCAGTATATAAATATGTAGACCATATTGTTAAAACGGTGTCTAAAGATTTGTCGGGAGTTAAGGCGATTATCGATTGCTCTAATGGCTCTGCCAGCAGGACGGCTGAAAGTATTGTTAAAAAATTAAGCATAGATGCCGAAATAATATGTAGCAACCCTGATGGGATAAATATTAATGAAGAGTGCGGTTCCACGCATTTAAAAAAGCTTTCGGAGTATGTTAGAGAAAGCGGAGCGGATATAGGAATAGCGTTTGACGGCGATGCAGACAGGTGTTTAGCTGTTGATGAGCGTGGAGAAGAGATAGATGGCGATTTTATAATGGCAGTGTGCGCTAAGCATATGAAGGAAGAAGGAAAGCTGAGCAAAAATACAATAGTTGGAACGATAATGACAAACATGGGATTTACTGATTTTTGTAAAGAGAGTAATATAAATTTTGTATCCACGAAGGTTGGGGACAGGTACGTTATAGAAGAAATGCTCAATAATGGTTACAACTTTGGTGGAGAGCAATCCGGTCATATAATATTTAAAGACTTCACAACCACAGGCGATGGTCAGCTAACAGCAGTACAGCTTCTTGAAGTAGTAAAAAATTTAGGAATAAAGGCGTCTGAAATAAAGCATTTATTTGCGAAGTATCCTCAAGTTATAATAAATGTTCAGGTTACTCCTGAAGGAAAAGCAATGTGGAAACAAGATATTGATATACAATCTTGTATTTTGGAAGCTCAAAATGAGTTACAGGGAATAGGAAGGATTATCGTTAGAGAGTCGGGGACGGAGCCTTTAATTAGAATAATGGTTGAATGTAAAGACGAAAAGAAAATTAATGATATTGCAAATAGAGTAAAGGAAAAAATTGTTGAAAAAATAGGAAAATAGAAATAATTAGGATGTGCTAATAAATATGAGAACAGCTCAATGGACAGACTTTGAAATTTTAGATACGTCGGCTGGAGAACGACTGGAAAGATGGGGTAACATAATCCTTATAAGACCCGACCCTCAGATAATATGGAACACTAAGAGAGACAATTTATTATGGAAACAGGCAAATGCGAGATATAAACGTTCCAAAAGCGGCGGAGGCTGTTGGGAGGTATATAAAAAAATACCTGATGTTTGGAATATAGGCTATAGAGATTTAAAGTTCAGAATAAAGCCTATGGGCTTTAAACATACAGGAGTATTTCCGGAGCAAGGGGTTAACTGGGACTTTGTGACGGAAAGAATACAGTCGCAAAACAGACCAATAAAGATATTAAATTTATTTGCATACACAGGGGGTGCAACACTTGCTTGTGCAAAAGCAGGAGCCTCGGTTTGTCACGTGGACGCATCTAAAGGAATGGTAACATGGGCTAAGGAAAACGCAGAAGCCTCTAAGTTAGCAGACAAACCCATAAGATGGATTGTTGATGATTGTTTAAAATTTGTTGCAAGAGAGATAAGAAGAGGCAACAAATATGACGGAATAATAATGGACCCACCATCATACGGTAGAGGACCCGGAGGAGAAATATGGAAACTTGAGGATAATTTGTTTTCGCTTATAACGGAGTGTAAAAAACTTTTGTCTGAGGATGCATTGTTCTTTATCCTCAATTCTTACACAACCGGACTTTCTCCATCGGTTATGGGGTATATTTTAGGCGACGTGTTGAAAAGTGACCTTGGAGGCGAAGTTTTGTCGGATGAGATAGGGTTAAAAGTTTCATCAACAAACCTTATTTTGCCGTGCGGTGCAACGTCAATATGGAGTAAGTAAACATTAATAATTTTAAATTAAGGTAAGATATATATGAGTGAGTTTATAGTCATAAATAATGCAACATTTGGATATAAAGCTACAAAAGGTAACACGACGATTGTACTTGATAATATAAATTTAAGTATAGACAAAGGCGACTTCGTTGCAATACTAGGCAAGAACGGTTGTGGAAAATCTACTCTTGCTAAGCATATGAACGGTATAATTGTTCCAAATAGCGGTAAAGTTACGGTCGATGGGCTAGACAGCTCTGAAGAAAGTAATGCTTATGAAATAAGGAAAAAAGTAGGCTTGGTGTTTCAAAACCCTGATAATCAAATAGTTGCAAGTGTTGTTGAAGAAGATGTTGCATTTGGACCTGAAAATTTAGGTGTTGAGCCCTCTGAGATAAGGAAAAGAGTTGATGAAGCTTTAAAGATTGTTGGAATGGATGACTACAAAAAAAGTTCAACATACAAGCTTTCCGGAGGACAAAAACAAAGAGTTGCAATAGCCGGAGTACTAGCGATGAATTCTGACTGTATAGTGTTAGACGAACCGACCTCAATGCTCGACCCCGTTGGAAGAGCCGAGGTTATAAACACGATAATTAAGCTTAACAAAGAAAAAAATACAACAATAATATTGATAACTCATTACATGGAAGAGGCACTGCTTGCAAGTAAGGTAGTGATTATGGATGAAGGAAAAATAAAGCTTAGCGGAAGTCCGAGAGAGGTTTTTAAAGATACCAAAAAAATAAAAGAGGCTTAAGCCTTACTCAGCCGATGGAAATTTTAAGTAGACTGAATAAACATGGATATCATTTTAAAACGAGTTGTATTAACGAGGAAGAGTGTGCCGATGAAATAGTAAAGTATTTGGAGGACAAAGTATGAGTGTAATAAAAACTGAAAATCTTTCTTATACATACAACGAAGGTACAGATAACGAGGTAAAAGCGGTTGACAATGTTAATGTAAGTATTGAAAACGGCGATATAGTAGGGATAATCGGCAAAACAGGTTCGGGAAAATCTACGTTTGTTCAGATGCTTAACGGACTTATAAAACCGTCTTGTGGGGCTGTGTATGTGAACGGAAGAAACATATGCGATAAATCTTTTGACAGAAAAAAATTATGTTTCGAAGTAGGACTAGTGTTTCAGTATCCGGAGTATCAGCTGTTTGAAAACACGGTTTACGACGACATAGCTTTCGGACCTAAAAATAAAGGTCTTAAGGGAGAAAATTTAAAAAATGCCGTAACTGAAGCAGTAAAGTTTGTAAATATAGATGAATCACTGCTTGAAAAATCACCATTTGAACTATCGGGTGGTCAAAAAAGACGTGTTGCAATAGCGGGAATAATAGCGATGAATCCAAGTGTTTTGGTGTTTGACGAGCCGACGGCAGGACTTGACCCTCTTGCTCACGAACAATTAATAAACTCTATTTTAAGCTACCATAGGCAAAAAAACGCTACAATTATATTTATATCTCATGTTATGGAAGACATTGCTATGATTTCAAATAAGGTTATGGTGTTCGATAAAGGTAGAGTTTGTATGTTCGACAATCCTAAAAAAGTGTTTTCAAAGAAAAACGAGTTAAGTAAAATAGGGCTTAGCGTCCCTAGTATTACTGAGATTATGGAAAAAATAAAGCTTAAAGGGCATAATGTTGCCACAGACATAGTGACGGTTGACGAAGGAGAAAATGAACTTTTAAGTCTTTTTAAAGAGAGGAAGATATAATAAAGTGTTGGGGAGCGCCGTAATGGGACAATACATTCCCGGAAAATCTTTTTTACACAAACTCGATGCAAGAGTAAAAATAATATTATCAATAGTATATATGCTATTATTGTTTATGTCTTGGAATTATTTGTCTATAATTTCAGTCACGCTTTCGGTAGTATTGCTAACATTGCTGTCAGGAGTAAGCGTTAAGGAATATTTTAGAAGTACAAAAGTTGTTATAGTATTTACGCTTTTTTCTGCCCTACTAAATATTTTTTACGGTGAGGGTGAACCGATTTTCACATTAGGTTTCGTGTCGATAACGGAAAACGGAATAAAAAGCAGTATTATAGTAGCCTTGAGGATAGTTGACCTTATATTAGTAAGCTCGATGCTTATGTTCACAACTTCTCCAAACGACATTTCGTTTGCAATAGAAAAGCTTATTTCGCCATTAAGATATTTTCATGTTAACACCCAAGAGATAGCAATGATGATGACAATTGCTTTAAGATTTATTCCAACTCTTCTTGAGGAAACAAATAAAATAATAAATGCTCAGAAGTCGAGAGGAGCAGACTTTGAAAACGGAAATATAGTAAAAAGAGCCAAAGCGATGTTGCCTATATTAATGCCGTTGTTTGTTTCGTCATTTAGAAGAGCGTATCAGCTTGCCATGGCTATGGATTGTAGATGTTACGACAGTTCAAAAAACAGAACCAGAATGAAAACTCTTAAAATGGGTAGTAAAGATGTCTTATCAATAATTATGGTGAGTGTTTTAGTAGTATGGGTGGTGGTGTGTAATATATGGCAGAAAAGCATGATGATATGAGAAATTTATTGTTTACGATTAGCTACGACGGAAGAAATTATCACGGTTGGCAAATTCAAAAAAATGCTGTTAGCGTACAGGAAGTATTTCAAAACTCTCTAAAAAAAATTATAGGGGAGTATTGTGATATAAAGGGCTGTAGCCGAACTGACACGGGAGTCCATGCAAATATGTATTGTATCAGCGTTAAAATCTCAAAAGAAATTCCGTGTGAGAGAATGGTAATGGCGATGAACAGATATTTACCAAGCGATGTTGCGGTTATTGATTGTAAGGAAGTGCCGATGGATTTTCATGCCAGATATTCATGCTTGGGGAAAGAGTATGTTTATAAAATATGGAACAACAAGGTTAGAAATCCGTTTTTAAATGGCTATGCACTTCATTATTGGTACCCATTAGACGTTGATGAATTAAACGAAGCGGCAAAAAGCTATATGGGCAAACATGATTTTACGTCGTTTTGTACGCTGGATAATCGAGCAATAGGCGATATGGCTCGCACGGTGAAAGTAAGCGAGGTCACAAGAAAAGGCTCTGTTGTTGAATTTCGAGTGAGTGCAGACGGCTTTTTATATAACATGGTCAGGATAATGGTTGGCACACTTTTAAGAGTTGCCCAAGGGAAAATATTAAAAGATGAAATTGAAAGTATAATAAACGCTAAAGACCGCTCTAAATCCGGACCAACGGCTCCGGCTTGTGGACTATATTTAGATAAAGTTTTTTATAAGATGTGAGGTGTGGGTTAGTTTGAAAATACGGAGCAAAATTAATGTTAACGTGAAAGATTTAAAGAAAAATAAGGTCAAATTAATAATATTTATATTAGCAATGAGCTTTGTTTTTGTGGTGGTGTGGTTCAATAGAAACAGGCTATCTGCCGACAACATTACAGGTTGGCTGGAAGGCAGATTTTTAAGTATGGGAATAGGAGAGGGTTATCCTTGTGAGTTGGCATATGGTTCGGTGGAATCGAGCAACTTCTCCTTGGTAGACAACGACATTGTAACGCTTAGCAATACAGCATTTACTGTGTTTAACAGTACAGCCAAGCAGATGACTAACAGACCCCATAATTTGAGTAATCCAATGATGAAAACGAACGGTGGACGAGCTATTCTTTATGATATGGGCGGAAAAAAATATAGCATTGATACTATATCTAAAAATGTGGTAAACGGAAGCTGCGAAAATGAAATAATCAGTGGAGCAGTGTCAGAAAACGGAGTGTATGGCTTAATAACAGAGTCTAAAGATTATTTATCGGAAATGACAATATTCGACAAATCCGGAAAAGAGAAATATAAATATTATTTTTCTGACCATTATATTTCAGATATATCAATAAACCAAAATGGGACAAACGCAGTGGTATGTGGTTTTGCGTCAGAGCAGGGGAAATTAAAGTCTGTGGTGTATATTTTTAATTTCAATTCTGATGCGCCAATTCAGACCTTTGAGTACGAAGAAAATGTTATTATGTCGATAGAGTATATGGAGAACGGAAATATAGCTGTGGTTGGCGACAAAAGTACGGGAGTAATTAATCTATGGACGAAATCAAAACAAGATTTTGACTACGAAAAAAAGATTTTAACTAGTTTTGAAGTAAATAAATATAATGGAATAGTGTTAAGTTTATCATCGGTTGAGGGTGGAGAAAATTGTGAAATAGTGTCGCTAGACAGAAGTGGTAATGCAGTGATAAAGATACCAACAAAATACACGATTACTTCAATAACTAGAAGAGGAAACCGTATAGCAGGGATAAGCGGAGATAAGGTGTTTGCCTATAAGCTGTCGGGGGACGCGGACGGATGCTGGACAGTGGCAAATAATATTAAAAAATTACAGCTAAGGTCAACGACATGGGGGTATGCGTTAGGCGTAAACAAAATTTATAAGGTACATTTAAAATAAAATTATAAAAGTAAAGTTTGTAAAAATGGGTAAAAATGTGTTGAAAAAGATAGATATTTGTGATATATTATTAAATATCTTTAAATATTATTTGTTTTAAGCTAGAGGTGTGACACTATTGAGTGTATTTTTAGACATTGCAATTATATTCTTAATTTTATTTTTTGTAATCAGAGGATATAAAAATGGATTTATTATGTCGGCACTATCCTTTTTGAATATTATAATTTCATTTGTAGTATCGATGTTTTTGTCGGATATAGTTTCCGATTTTGTTTATTTAAAGATAATAAAACCGAATATGATTTTAAAGATAAGCGACTCAATTATGAATGGGAGCAATAGCGTGGACGGTATTTTAAATTTTTTGCCGTCGTTTATGCTTAATGTGATTAGCAGCGAACCAAGGTTAATAAGCGAGATTAATAACGCTATATATAATAATAGTCAGGTTGCGCCAAGTATGGTTGCTGAAATAATATCTCCGGTTATCGTTGGGACGATTAAAATTTTTGTTTCATTTATATTGTTTGCTATTTTAGGGATAATTTTAAAGATGATTAAATCTACAATTTCAGGTGTTTTAAACATATCGTTACTTAGAGGACTAGACTCAATTCTTGGAGCTGTCTTTGGAGGAATAAAAGGTTTAATAGCAGTAATTTTTTCTGTGATAGCGATAGAAATATTAGTGATGTTTTCTGGGAACGGTGAAGAAACAAAATTTCTTGAAATTGTAAATAATACATCCATATTTAGGGTATTCTATGATAAGAGCAATTTTAACTCAGTTATAGAAAATATATAAAATAAAGATAGTGAGGTGTGCAAAATGGGGAAGGTAGAATTATTAATAAAGAAAAACCTTAATATTCCAAACATATTATCACTATTTAGAATTGTTTTGATAGTACCATTTGTAATGTCGATGCTGAGGGAGAACTACATTTTTTCGGGTCTTATATTGATAGCGTCAGGCATAAGCGATTTGTTTGACGGCTATATAGCAAGAAGTTTAAACCAGGTAACAAGGCTTGGAGGAATGATTGACCCAATAGCAGATAAACTCACATTGGTAGCGGTAATGGTGTGTATAGGTCTAAAATTTCATGAAGTAATTCCGTTTATGACGATACTTATAATAAAAGAATGTGCTATGCTTCTTGCAAGCGTCGTGCTTTTAAGGAGACATAAAACTCCGCCAATGGCGAAGTGGTATGGAAAATTAGGAACTATAATTTTTTATGTGTCTGTGGTTACGATAGTATCGTTAAAAGCGATTTGGAATGTAGAAAACAAATTCATTAACGTGACGCTTATGGCGATAACAGCATTTACAATGCTTTACGCTGTGATACAATATTTAAAGATATTTGTGGTTATGATGGAAAGCGACAAATAAAACAAGAAAAATGTGGTAATATAAAGGGAAGTTTTAACAAAAATACAGTTTAAGGAGAAGATGATATGCTTTGCTATAGATGTAAAAAAAGACCAGCAGTAGTTTTTATATCGAATGATAAAAATTCATCTAATGCACAGGGACTATGTTTAACGTGTGCAAAGGAGTTGGGGATAAAACCGATAAACTACATAATGGAAAATATGGGAGTTTCTGAAGACGAGCTAAACGCAATGGAAGAACAGTTTTCAGATTTTTTGTCAAGCCAAGGCGAGGAGCATGAAAGCGATGATTCAGAAGATGAAGACAACGGTTTTACGGTTGGAGGAGCAACCACATTTCCATTTATAAAGGGAATATTTTCAAATATGCCATTTATGCAAAATTCTGAGAGCGAAAAAGATGATAAAAAAGATTCTAAAGAGTCAAAAATAAAGAAAAAACCAAAAAGAAAACATCTTGATATGTATTGTTATAATCTAACGAAACGTGCCAGAGACGGGGAATTGGATAAAATTATAGGAAGAGATAAAGAAATTTCAAGGGTAATACAGATATTATCAAGGCGTACTAAAAATAACCCGTGCCTTATAGGAGAGCCCGGAGTTGGAAAAACGGCAATAGCCGAGGGTCTAGCAATAAGAATAGCTGAAGGGAACGTACCGCTAAGGCTTAAAAATAAAGAAATACATCTTCTTGATTTAACGGCTCTTGTTGCGGGAACTCAGTTTAGAGGTCAGTTTGAAAGCAGAATAAAGGGCTTAATAGACGAGGTTAAAAAAGACGGAAATATAATATTGTTTATAGATGAAGTACATAATTTAGTAGGGGCAGGCGACTCCGAAAGCTCTATGAATGCGGCAAATATATTAAAGCCGTCGCTTTCAAGAGGAGAAATTCAAGTAATAGGAGCCACCACTTTTAAAGAGTACAGAAAGTATATTGAAAAAGATTCCGCTCTTGAAAGACGTTTTCAACCCGTAAAAGTGTTGGAACCATCTATAATTGAAACTGTAAATGTGCTTAAGGGGATAAAGAATTATTATGAGGAATATCATAGGGTAACGCTTCCTGATGAGCTTGTTAGGAAAGCGGTTGTACTTTCGGAGAGGTATATAACAGACAGGTTCCTCCCAGACAAGGCAATAGACCTCTTAGATGAGGCGTGTGCTTGTGCAGCGCTTAGAAATAAGGATATGTCGGAGTATGACAAGATAAATGAAGACATAGCAAAAATAAAAGACGAAGAAGAGAAAGTACTTGCAGAGGGAGCAGAGGCAAACGAAGAGGAACTAAAAAAACTAGCTCAGCTTCGTTGTGACTTAGCAAACCTTGAAAAAAGAGCGAGCGAAATTAAAGACTCAGCTTTAGGAAGTAAGGTTGAGGAGAAAGACCTTGCTCATGTTATAGAATTGTGGACAGGTATTCCATCGGCGAAAATACAAGAAAACGAATTTAAGAAACTTGAAACTTTAGAAGAAAAATTAAAGGAAAGAGTAATCGGACAAAATCAAGCAGTATCGGCAGTGTCGGCGGCGATACGCAGAAACAGAGTACAGATAAGTCCAAGACGCAGACCGTCATCATTTATATTTGTAGGTTCAACCGGGGTTGGAAAAACTGAGCTTGTAAAGGTGCTTGCAGAAGAGCTTTTCAACACACCCGATGCGCTTATAAGGCTTGATATGTCTGAATTTATGGAGAAACATTCTGTATCGCGTATAATAGGAGCCCCTCCGGGATACGTCGGATATGACGAAGCCGGACAGGTGACTGAAAAGGTCAGACAAAGACCATACTCGGTTATATTGTTTGATGAAATTGAAAAGGCGCATCCAGATGTACTTAATATACTTCTTCAAATTCTCGATGAGGGCAAGGTTACAGATGCTCAAGGAAGAGCCGTTAATTTTGAAAATACGGTTATAGTAATGACCTCAAATGCAGGAAGCGATAAAAAGGGAGGGTCATTGGGCTTTGGAAAGAGTCAAAATGACATGACGAAAGAAAAAGTAATGAAAGCATTGTCTGAATTTTTAAGACCTGAATTTTTAAGCAGAGTAGATGAAGTAATAGTATTTAATAACCTGACGGAAGAAAATTACGTTGAGATAGCAAAATTAATTTTAAATGAGTATGTTGATGTGTTGTCGGAACGAGGGGTGGATTTTGACTATGACGACTCAGCTTTAAGATTACTTGCCAAAAAATCGTTTAACGGAAAAAGCGGAGCAAGAGATTTGAGGAAGCTAATAAGAAAAGAAGTTGAAGATAAATTAGCAAGTATAATAGTTGAAAATGGCGGATTTACTATGTCTGGAGTGCGTCTGACTGGGGATGAAGAGTTACAACTAAAAATAATTTAAAAAAAATAAAAAAAAATTCAAAAAAAGTGTTGACAAAAAAACAGTCATATGATATTATATGACTGTTGAGATAAGCGGGTGTAGTTCAATGGTAGAATCCCAGCCTTCCAAGCTGGTTGCGTGGGTCCGATTCCCATCACCCGCTCCATAGTGCCGTTAGTGTTTTCCATGTAGGTACTGCTATTTGCGCCAGTAGCTCAGCAGGATAGAGCAACTGCCTTCTAAGCAGTAGGTCAGGGGTTCGAGTCCCTTCTGGCGCGCCATATGTGGTGGGTATAGCTCAGCTGGTTAGAGCGCCAGATTGTGGCTCTGGAGGTCGTCGGTTCGAATCCGATTATCCACCCCATCAAATAATAGCTAAATATTGGGGTGTAGCCAAGCGGTAAGGCAATGGACTTTGACTCCATCATTGCGCTGGTTCGAATCCAGCCATCCCAGCCAAATTAAATATGAGCCATTAGCTCAGTCGGCAGAGCACTTGACTTTTAATCAAGGTGTCCGGAGTTCGAATCTCCGATGGCTCACCAAAATAAGTCATTAATTATCTAAACTTAGATGATTAATGATTTTTATTTAATAAAAATTAAGCAATTTGCACAAATTAAATTTAAAAATTCCAAAAATTAAAGGTGGTATAAATGAAATTTAAAAGTGAATCAATGAATCTAAACATAAAAGACGCAGTTGGATATTTAACGTTTAAAGGACTTGAAAAATATTCTTGTATAAATCATGCGTTTTCAACAAGACTCGGAGGCGTTAGTAAAGATGAGTTTAAGTCTATGAATTTAAGCTTTAAGTGTAACGATAAAAGGGAGAACGTTGTTGAAAATTATAAATTGTTTTCCAAGGCGGCAGGATTTGATTATAATTCATTAACAGCGGCGCACCAATCTCACACATGTAATGTGAGGGTTGTTACGAAAAAAGATGCCGGACGTGGGATATGTAAGCCACAAGACGTGTTTGACATTGACGCTTTAGTTACAAATGAAACAGGAGTAACATTAGTTACGTTCCATGCAGATTGTTCGCCTGTCTATTTTTTGGACCCCGATAAGAAAGTTATAGGTCTTGCTCACGCAGGTTGGCGTGGAACTGTGAACGGAATTGCAAAAAGCGTTGTTGAGAAAATGAAAGAAGAATATGGTTGTAAACCCCAGAATATAGTTTGTGCAGTTGGACCAACCATAGAAAAATGCTGTTTTGAAGTTGGAGAGGAAGTTTATAATTGCTTTAAAAATGTTGATGCTGACAATACTGATAAAGTAGCGTTTAAAACCAGCGACAACAAATTTTATGCAAATATTCTTGAGACCAATAAACAGATATTAATTTCACAAGGCGTTCTTGAGGAAAATATTTTTATTTCTGATTTGTGTACGAAATGTAATTGTGATTTACTCATATCTCATAGAGCTACCGCAGGCAAACGAGGAGTAATGGCGGCAATGATGTGCTTAAAATAGAGAAGGTTGATATTTAAACACATATATAGTAAACTTAACTTTAAATTGTGTTTTTGGGGGAAGTTCAATGAGAATAATTATTTTATCAGCGTCTACCGGTGGGGGACACATGAGAGCAGCAAATGCTATAAAAAGTAGCGTTAATCAGAAGTATAAAAATTCTGTGGTTGAAATAGTTGATGCTCTTGAATATATAAGTCCGATTCTTAATAAGACGGTCACAGAAGGATACACTCATCTAGCTAAAAGGTCACCTTCGGTGTATAGGGTAATATACAATTCATCAAACAACAAATTGGCAACTCAGCTAATATCAAATATAAATAGCTTAATAAGCAAAAAGCTTTTGTCGCTTTTGAATGAATTCAATCCGGATTTAATAATAACCACCCACCCGTTTTCGACGGAAATGGCAGGGAGGCTAAAAGAACTTGGTAAAATAAATGTACCTATACTTTGTATAATGACAGACTATGCTCCACACCACACATGGATAAATCAAAATATTGATGAATATGTTGTGGCGAACGACGACATGGTAAAACCGATGATTGAGATGGGTGTAAGAAAGGAAAAAATACATCCCTTTGGAATACCCATTGAAAATGCCTTTTACACGCCTCGAGATAAAAATATAATACTAAAAGAAATGGGACTAAATCCTGAATTACCAACAGTATTAATTATGGCGGGAAGCTTTGGTGTTGAGAACATACTTCAAATATATAAAGATATTTTGGGTCTTGAATATGATTTACAAATAATAGTAATAACGGGAAGAAACCAAGCACTTTACGATGCGATAGAAGGCGTGGTTTACGGCGATGACAATAATTTTTCTGAATTTTTCTTAAAGCATAGATATATGAGAAAATTAAAAGTCTTTAGATACGCCAGTAAGGAGTACCTAAAGAGGAGGTCTAAGTTCAGGAGAGACACTAAAACATTAAAGAAAAAAGAAACGAGAATAATTTATTTTACCAATGAAGTGGATAAATATATGCAGGTGGCAGACATTATCATAACTAAACCGGGCGGACTAACTATAACAGAAGCCTTGGCTTGTAATTTACCTATGGCTATTTTTGACGCTATACCCGGACAAGAAGAAGAAAACGCAAATTTTCTTGTGAGTAACAATATGGCGGTGAGGTTAGATTCAGGAAAGAACGGGGCAGAGGTAATAAAGAATTTGCTAGACAACAGGAATAAACTTGAATTTATGAAATATTCGTGTATGATTTTTGATAAGTCTGATTCGCTGGATAATATTATAAATTTGATGGTAAGTTTAATTAAAGATAAATCAGAGTAATTTTTTTAACGTACACAAAGCCTTTTTTTCAATACGAGATACATATGAACGTGATATACCTAATTTATTCGCTACTTCTCTTTGGGGAAGTGGCGTTAATCCGTTTATACCGTATCTTAGAGCGATTATTATTCTTTCACGGGGAGATAATTCCTCGAGGAGATATTTGTTAAGTTTTTCTATGTTTATCTTTTTATCGATTTGTTCAGATATTGAGTCGTCTGTGGAAATGGTGTCGATTAGGGTAAGCATATTTCCGTTTTTATCTGTTTCAATAGGTTCGTTTATTGACAAATCAAGGGCAGATTTTTTAGCGTTTCTAAAATACATCAATATTTCGTTTTCAATACACCTAGAAGCGTAGCTTGACAATCTGATACCCTTAGAGCAATCGAAAGTGTTAACGGCTTTTATAAGTCCAATTGTACCTATGGAAATCAGGTCGTCGAGGTCGTGTTTTGATGAGCTGTATTTTTTTGTTATGTGAGCAACCAAACGTAAATTGTGTTCTATTAAAATATTTTTTGCGTTGCTATCACCGTTTTTAAGTAGCTCTAAATATTTTTTCTCATTTTTCGCCGAAAGTGGTTTAGGGAACGAATTTGGACTAACAACGTGTAAAACAAGGAACATCATGCCTTTAATTATCAAAGGAATATCTATAAAGAACATCCAATCACCAACTTATAAAACAATGTTTACACTTATAATATGTTGTTTAAGTTGATTTTGTGCAAGTACCAAAAAATAATGATGGAATATTTTTCTGGATTTATGGTTAAAAATATGTTATAATTAAAAGTAAATTTGCTATATGAGGAGAATTAACGTAATGAATATTTGGCACGATATAGAAGAATCTAGAATAAAACCAGAAGAATTTGCCGTTGTAATAGAAATATCCAAGGGCAGCAAAATGAAATATGAGCTTGATAAACGCACAGGTCTTTTAGAGCTTGACAGGATTTTATACACCTCTACTCATTATCCCGCAAACTATGGATTTATTCCAAGAACGTATGCTGACGACATGGACCCTCTCGATGTTTTGGTTCTTTGTTCTGAGAATATATATCCCATGACGATCGTTAATTGCTATCCAATAGGGGTAATGTCTATGGTGGACAACGGAAAGATGGACGAAAAGATTATAGCAATCCCATTTAAAGACCCAAGCTATAATAGTTTTAACGATATTTCTCAATTGCCTTACCACAGATTTGCTGAAATGAAACATTTCTTTAGTGTGTATAAAGCCTTGGAAAACAAAGAAACTGCGGTTGATGACATAAAGGGAAAAGAAGAAGCTATTAAAATTATATCTAACGCAATAGAGATGTATAAACAAAAATTTGGTAAATAATTATGATATCACAATCCTTGCGATTGTGATATTTTTATTTATAAAAAAGTAAAGGTATTCTAAATTTAGAATACCTTTATAATTATTTACCAATTATCTATGTGAGCGTTTTTCATTGCTGAAATAACTTTTTTTCTAAGCTTTGGATAAGATTTTTCAATTTCTAAAATTTTATCATTAATTTTTTTTCGCTCAGTAGCGCCGTCAACAGGACATTCACTTTTACACACCGGTAAATTAAATTTGTTTACGGTACTTATAATTTCGCTTTCGTGACAAAAAATGAGTGGGCGAATAACATTAATCTTTTTAACAGACAAATAAGAAAGTGGGGCGAAACACCCGATTTTACCCCCGTTAAACAGATTCATAAAAAAAGTTTGTACGGCATCGTCGAGATGGTGCCCGAGCGCTACCACATTACAACCGTTATCAACTGCAACATTATGAAGCATACCTCTTCTCATTTTAGAACAAAGGCTACAAGGATTTTTTTCGTTTCTGACTTTAAAGACAATTTCCCACAATGAAGATTTTTTTACAATATGTTGTATGCCCAGTTTAGAACACATATCTGATATTTCGGAGTAATCAGTAGGGAGACCATTAAAGTAAGGGTCTATGGTTATTGCTACAATTTCAAATTTATTTGGATAATAATTGCGCAACTCGCTTAAAGCCCAAAGTAAAGCGACGGAATCTTTCCCGCCGGAAACCCCAATAGCGATTTTGTCGCCATCCTTAATCATGGAGTATTTGTCTATAGCAGCACGTATTTTTCCAATAGTGTTTTTCAAAAAAAATTGCTCCTTTAATACATTAAACGTTAAATCTAAACAATACAACATCTCCGTCTTTCATGACATATTCCTTGCCCTCAGAACGGACTAACCCTTTTTCTTTTGCTGAACTCATAGAACCACAGCTTACCAAATCGTTAAATGCGATTACTTCCGCACGAATAAACCCACGTTCAAAATCAGAGTGAATTTTGCCGGCAGCTTGAGGTGCTTTTGTGCCCTTTTTGATAGTCCAAGCTCTAACTTCACTTTTGCCTGCCGTGAGATACGAAATTAGTCCTAAAAGAGCGTAGCATGAAGAAATTAAACGCTCTAATCCAGACTTATCAAGACCAAGTTCTGAAAGGAACATTGCTTTTTCGTCTTTGTCCATTTCGGAGATTTCTGCTTCAATTTGTGCACAAATTGGCAATATCCCGGAATTTTCAGATTTAGAAATTTCCTCAACAGCTTTGTAGTGACTATTATTCACATTACCCGATGAAAAATCAGCTTCGCCAACATTAGCAGCGTATATTACAGGCTTGTAGGTTAGTAGGTTAGCACTTTCGAGTAAAAATTTTTGCTCATCGTTATCGCATTCAAATGCTCTGGCTGGCTTACCGGTTTCTAAGAATTTTAAAACATCTTGCCAAAATTCTAATTCAATAGCGTATTTTTTATCTGCCTTAATTAATTTTTTAGTTTTTTCAATGCGTCTTTCAACCATCTCGATGTCAGACAAAACCAACTCCAAATTAATAGTTTCAATATCACGTTTAGGGTTTACGCTTCCATCGACGTGGACGATATCATTACTTTCGAAGCATCTAACGACATGTACGATAGCATCAACTTCACGAATGTTAGCTAAAAATTTATTACCAAGACCCTCTCCTTTTGATGCTCCCTTAACTAACCCGGCTATATCAACAAATTCAATAGTAGCAGGAGTGAACTTGTCTGGATTATACATTTCAGCTAAAGTGTCTAACCTCTCGTCAGGGACAGACACGATTCCAACATTAGGTTCAACCGTACAAAACGGATAATTTGCCGACATTGCCCCGGCGTTTGTTATAGCGTTAAAAAGGGTACTTTTCCCGACATTAGGAAGCCCAACAATACCAATTTTCATATTTATCCTCCAATTAAACAATATAAATTTAGTCCATATAAATTACATTATATATTTGACAAAATAAATTATCAAGTTTATTAAAATAAATTCTTGGTCCAAAAAAATTTATAAAAAGTCAAATAGGAAAGTAGGCTCATACTATGTAATAAGGGATATAAAAAAGATTTATATGTGAAACATAGTCGAACTTTACAAAAAATTAAATTTTTAGGTTAAAAATACTTTACAATTTGGAAAAATATGATATAATAACAAAATATAGGCAACGTACAAAAGATAAACTATACAATTAATCTAGTTACCTATTTGAATTTATAATTGCGTGGATAGAAATTTTATTTAAAGAAAGGAAGGTCTGATTATGATTAAAGCTAAACGAATAACAAGATTGTTAGCATGTTTTTTAGGATTAACTATGGGGGTGTGTTCAACCGGAATGAATGCCGGAGCGTTTGATGGTCCAACGCATAATTATGTGACGCATACGAGCTCATTATTTGTTTGCAGCAAATTTGAAGGCTGTGATGAATTTTACACTCCTGAGGTTATTGAAAGACTTAGAACGTTTAGTATGAAACCTGACGAAGACGAAAATGAGGGAGGATATAAGCTACATTTTTTCAACCCTGCAACAGAGAGAAACTTTATGGGAGAAAAAGAATCGGCGTTAACACGCTTTACAGGACATTACAGAAAGGCTGTGCGTTATTACAAAACAGGAAGATATAACGATGCTTGGGAAGAGCTGGGAAGGGCTATACATTTTTTAGAAGATTTAAATACTCCTGTACACACTAATTACGAAAGTATTATAGATGCCGGAGTAAAATTACATATGCATGTTGAATTTGAAAAAAGATGCGTAGCAGTTCAAGAGGAGTGCGAACCTTCAATGAACGTTGAAAATGTTAGGTACTATTTAGAAAATTTAACGAAAGAAATAGGTAAGTCGAGTGCGTATTTGTCGGCAGATAACTTCTACGCTCTCGAAAACAAGCTTATTCCAAGGGATACAATAGCAAAATATTCTATATCAAATGCGCAAAAAGCGGTTGTAGGTGTACTTTATAGGTTTTATGTTGAAGTGAATTCTTAGTTGATATATGATGGAGGTGCATTAAAATGAAAAAAGGATTAAAGAAAATGATGGCAGTAACATTATTGTCAGTACAAGCATTATTAACCGGCGGTGTGGCTCATGGTATAAACCTTACTGAGGACGCAAGTAAATTAAGAGTAGAGGTAACGCAAAACACACAAATAAAAAAAGTAGTGTTTGGTAATGGTTTTGAGTATGTTGTGAGACTGGAAAGCTCACCTGAATCGAGCTACTATGATAACAAGCTTGGAAAGACAATTTACAAAAAAACAGCAACAGCTTATGGAGAGTTTTTTTACACGGAAAATAAATCAAAAGATAAATCAATAAATAAAATAGCAGCAAATTCATTGTCTGTAACTTTTACATACGACAAACAAGGATTTGTTAAAATAGAAAGACCCAGCAAGGATATTTTAAGCTCTAGTTATAGATTTGAAAAAACCAATTGGAAGATAAGACAAAATTACGAAATATTCAGAACAACTGGGGAGTGTATCGTTTCTCAAATGAGCATGATGTACAGAAATTTAAGCAGATACAGTCATCTTAAATACACAGATAACGCAAATTTAGATTTGATTTGTTCTGTCAGCGGAGATATAAACTTTAGTTCGAAAGCGTATTAAAAGGGAGGAGTTAAAATGAAAAAAATATTCTGTTTATTTATAATTTTAGGAATAATGTTTATCCCCAGAATAAATGTTCATGCATCCGATTTAAAAAATAAAATTGAAGAAGAGTGTCGCTTTGATGACCACGTGACTGAAATTGCTGTGAATGATGAAATAATGAGGAAAGAAATTTTGAGCTATAGAGAAACAAATGATGATAGATTTAACGAAGGTGTATCGGATGAAAATTACAGGTATATCACAGCCCGCTTAGACGTTATATACGAAAAGAAAACGGGAGAGAAAATAAGTTCAATGTATATGGAGGCTAATTTTAGATACAATACTAAATACAAAGAGGCGAAATGTTTAAGTACATCTCATGGTGAAGAATTATTGAATGATTCGTACAAAATAAAGGGATTTGCCAGAACTCAAAACGCAATGTGGACCAACGGAGGAGCTTATGGAAAAGCGTCGTTAAAAAGCGGAGTGAAGCATATAGATAAAAACAGATATATGTTTACCTGTGACAGTGATGCAAAATTAAATTTGATTAGATTATAAGGGTGATTTTATATGGAAATAAAAAAAGAAGATTTTGAAAAAGTACGAAGCCTTACAGATTCAGATTGCGAAAAAATAAGTGGTGGAGCAGGCGGCGTAAATACACCGGGGCTTAAATGTATTAATTGGGAGTGTAAAGGGTGCGCAAGGAAAGGAACAGACCCATTTCATGTTGGAGGAATGCATGAGGAAAGTTGTAGATATAGAGGAATAGTGGGTTGTAAAGCCTGTAGGCACTACGAGAAAGGAAAAACGTGTGAGCTTTTCAAAGAAAATTAATTTTTATTTAAATCCGAGTATTAACTGATAAAAAAACAAGCTAAGCCTTATTAGACTTAGCTTGTTTTAATTTATTCGATTTCAAGTATTTTAGAAGACTCTTCAAAATCTATGGTTTCAACTTTTTCTAATGCCCTTTGGATTCCTCGTGTCCTTACTCCGATAAGCTTGTCCAAATCGTTGCTTGCGTTGTTTAATTTAGTTAATGTTTTGTCTAACACACTTGAAAATTCTTGGAATTGTGTTTTCACAGCGCCTAAAATTTTTCTTACTTCGCCACTTCTTTTTTGTATAGCGAAAGTACGAAATCCCATTTGTAAGCTGTTGAGCAGAGCTGCCATGGTACTTGGACCTGCTATGTTGACGTTGTAATCTTTTTGGATAGTCTCTATTAGTCCACGGTTTACAACCTCTGCATAAAGTCCTTCAAAGGGAAGAAACATAATAGCAAATTCCGTCGTGTTTGGCGGGTCGATGTATTTGTCTCTGATGTCTTTTGCTTCGCTTTTGATTGTCTTTTCCAAAACGCTTATACATTTTGATATTTTGTCTTTATCCCCCTCATTATAAGCGTCCACGAGGTTACTGTATGTATCTCCGGGGAACTTAGAGTCAATTGGCAAGTAAGTACAAGAGCCGTCTTCTGAAGGTAGCTTAACGGCGTACTCAACAGGATTTCTGGTTGATTTTTTAGTAACAACATTAGTGTCGTATTGGGAGGGCGACAATATTTCTTGAAGTATAGAGCCGAGCTGAATTTCACCAAGTATACCTCTCGTTTTCACATTAGTTAAAACCTTTTTTAAATCTCCGACTCCCTGAGCCAAGTTTTTCATTTCGCCAAGACCTTTATATACTTCCTGGAGTCTATCGTTTACAAGCTGAAAAGATTCTGTCATACGTTTGTTTAAAGTGTCTTGAAGTTTCTTGTCAACGATTTGACGCATTTCATCTATCTTTTTATTGTTGTCCTCTTGAATACATTGAAGATTATGGCTTATTGTTTGACGTATGTTATCAAGACGTTGTTCAATTTCTAAAGAGAAATTCTTAAAGCGTTCTTCAAGTTTTTGTAGATTTTGGTTGGTGTTTGACGTCTGAAATTCTATACTATTTTTCAGATTATTAGAAAGGGTGTCGGTTGAATTTTTTATGGAATCTTGGACTAGCGTGTTAAGACCGTTAAAAGAAGCGTTATATTGCATTGTTATGTTATTGCTTAGTTTTTCAATACTTTCTTGAGTATTTTTGTTGATAGTGTTTAATTTTAGCAGCGTAAACACATTTAAAAAAATCATTCCAATAATAAATATAATTAAAATAAGTTCCAAAATTGTTATCTCCTTTAATAAAGATTATTTTTATACAAATGTTTTATAACGAAAAAGCATACTAAAGCGGTGATTAAAAATTCAGGGAATAGGTAAGAAAAATTATATATGAACGAGTAAACAACCACAGGAACATCCTGAGGAAAATAGTCTTTCCAAACAATCACTCCTGAAACAGTGCTGCAAATAAGGCGCACTATAAAGGGAATAGTGACAGCTAAAGCGATTTGAAAATATTTATTTTTAAAATAAAGTCTGGCGCTTGAACATAGTCCAATACAAGAGTAAGAAAACACATAATCTAAAAATATCACACAAATAAATGAAAAGATTGTTTTAGACGGCGGAAAATGAAACCCTGATAAAAGTTGAAACAAAGAGTAAATAAAACCTGAAATCGCCCCCCATTTAAAGCCTCTTTTAAAAGAAAAAATAATTAATGGAGCGGTACAAGCAAGAGTAACCGAGCCGCCGCTGGGGAATTTAAAAAGAGGAATAAAGCTTAAAACTGCCGCCAAAGCAATACTCATAGAGCATTCCGCCAAAACTTTACTTTTGTAAGTCATAAGGTTTCTCCTATTTTATTAATTGAAATTATTGTATTAGATTTTTTTGATATAGTTTTAAGAATATGAACCCAGTGCTTGGATAATGTATTTTCACAGTGTCTACATACATAAAGCCGGTATTTTCATAAAGCTTAATTGCTGGAAGATTTCTTTCATTTACTTCTAATCTTAGCACTTTTTTACCACTTTTTATAGCTATATTTTCTGCTTCGTAAATTAATTTTTTGCCAAATCCTTTTCCTTGTTCCGCTTTGCTTACTCCAAGCAGATGGATAAACCATACTTCATTTTCAGAAGCATTAACATTCCAATTTACTTTTTTGCTTTCTAATTCGCAACTATTGTTTAAACATATAGCTGCGAAAATTTTATCAAAGCTTTTTAATCCATACATACTTTTTTCAGCAATTAATTGTGAAAGTAGTTTTTTATCAGGATAAATATTTTTAGTCCAACCGGGGGAATAAGGACTTTCTTTTGAATCATCGATTATTGCATTGTAAAATGTTACAACTTTTTGTAAATCACTCATCTGTAGTTTTACGAATTGTTTCATTTGTAATCTCCTTTCAACAAACAAGAAATGTGTTCTGTTCGGATGTCGCTGATTAAAGGATGCTTAAAATTTTTAATGGTGTGATGATACGTAAACCCGCATTTTTCCTGAACTCTTTTAGATTTAACATTATCATTATAATATCCACACCATAATTTTTCTAAGTTTAAGTCTTCAAAAGCATGACGAATTATTTCGTTTGCAGCTTCAGGGATAAGTCCTTGTCCCCAATAAGGAACGCCTATCCAATATCCTATTTCTCCCTCTGAAGAAGGCAGGTCCAAATGGCTTTCGCCACCAATCATAAGACCTATACTTCCCACGGCATGACCAACATTTTTCAAAACCACAGCATATGTTTCGTTTTTGGACAGAACATTTTTTATAATTTCTAAGCTGTTTTGAACGCTTGTGTGAGCCGGTCACCCTGCTATGGGACCTACCTCAGGACTACTTGCATATCTGTATAAATCATTAGCGTCGCTGTCCTTCCATGGGCGAAGAATTAATCTTTTTGTTTCTAGTATCATAAAATCGTACTCCCTTTTAGCTTAAAATTATTTAAGTGTCATCAAAGCTACAGTTTCAACGTGACCGGTTCTTGGAAACAAGTCTACCGGGGTTACTTTCTTTGGAACATAGCCGCATTCACCTAATATTTTTAAGTCACGAGCAAGTGTGGAAGGTTCGCAAGAAATATATATAATTTTTTGAGGATGGATGTCAGATATTGTTTTAATTACGTCTAAAGAGCACCCTTTTCTTGGAGGGTCCAACACGATAACGTTAGGCTTAATGTCTAACGTTTTGATTGCGACTTTAGCGTCATCACATATAAATTTCACGTTATTAATATTGTTAACCTGAGCATTTATAATAGCGTTGTCTATAGCTTGTTTAACAATTTCTATACCAACCACACTGTTGACAAATTTAGACATATAAATTCCGATTGTCCCCGTGCCGCAATATAAATCAAGCAAAGTGTCACTTTTATTAAGCTCTGCACAGTCTTTTGCGATGGTATATAATCTTTCAGCCTGGTTTCTATTCACTTGATAAAAAGATAGTGGAGATATATTGAATTTTAAATCGCATAATATATCGGTTATGTGGTCTTGTCCCCAAATTGTCGTACATTTTTCGCCTAAGATAACGTTAGTTTTTTTTGTGTTAATATTTAAAACAATACTTCTCACATCTTTAAAATTGTTTGTTAAAACATTAATTAATTTATTTTTGTGAGGGATATCGTTCCCGTTGATAACCAGACACACCATAAGTTGATTTGTTTTTTGAGCATGTCTTATGTATAAATGTCTAATCAAGCCGGAATTATTTTGCTCATTGTACACGGATATATTATTTTGACTAATCCAATCAAGCACCGTAGAGACTATATCATTAAAAATTTGAGGGTGTAACCGACATTCTTTGCAGTCTACTGTGTTGTGTGTGTGTTGACTGTAAAATCCCGCAATTAAATTACCGTTTGAGTCACGTCTTATTGGCAATTGAGCTTTATTACGATAGAAGTTAACGTTTTCACTAGGGACTATAGGTTCAATGTCTAAGTCATCAAATCCGGCAATACGTTTTATACAGTCGCTTACTCTTTTTTGCTTTAGCTGAAGTTCAGCATCATAAGATATGTGTCTTAGCATACACCCTCCGCATTTGCTGCAATGCGGACAGTCGGGTGTGATTCTTTGGTTTGAAGGAGTTAATATTTTTTCGATTTTTCCATAAGCATAGCTTTTCTTAACCTTTAAAATACGAACTAAAAGATTATCCCCAACGGCGGAATTTGGCACAAACACCACAAAACCGTCAATTTTTCCTATTCCAAATCCATCAAAAGTAAAGTCTAAAATTTCGAGTTCTAATAAATCATTTTTTTTCATTTTTTCATTCCTTAAATTCAGTATATAAGTAATTTTATCACAGTTTATTAGTAATAAACAATCAGAAAAATAAAATAATATTAATTAATTAAAAAATAAAAACTGTTGTGTAAAATGAAAAAATAAGTATAATATATACAAGGGAGGAGATTACATGAAATATCAGAATATATTTTTAGCAGTAGGAATAGTAGGCATGATGTTTTTATGCGGTTGTGGGGAAAGTAACCTAGCAGACGATGCGGATAAAGACAGCACCACACCTCAAAGTGAAGTAGCAAATCCGTCTGACAGAAATGAAAATTCAGTTAGCAATGTAGAGCAAACTTCCAGTGAAAATGAAAGTGAAGCAGTGAATTATGAAGTTGTGTCTGAAACGTATTCTAACGGAAAAATAAATATTGAATATCCTCAAATAAAGGGTCTTAACACGAACGAAGAAAAAAACGTAAATAAGAGTATTAAAGATTTGATTTACAATCAAGAGTCATATGAAGACTTTGACCCTGAAAACGAAAATGTTGACGAAAAATTTGAAATAAAAAGTAAGAACAAAGATTTTGTTTCGATACTTGCGAAAGGCTATTCTTACAGAGAAGGCGGAGCACATCCGTATAATTATGTAAAAACGTATAATATAGATTTATCGAAAGGCTCTTTAAAAAGACTTGTAGATACAGGTAAAACTTCTGAGTATGCCGCTAGAATAGCTAATGGTACGGGCTTTAAAATTAAAGGGGAAGATAGTTTAAAACAAGAATTTAAAGATGACGGTGTAGATTATCCTGAAGGATTTGATTTATTGTATCGCAAAGGCTACCTTGGCAAAACCCAAGATGAAATTAAAAAAATGCTTGATAATTATGACGTAGATGTAAATAATCCAAATTCGATATCTCAGGGATACTCTTATTACGAAAACGGCAAGACGGTTATATCTATTGAAGTGATTCATGCCTTAGGAGATTATTTTGAAATTGTTTTTGACTAAAAAATAAGTAGTCGCACATAAAGGTTAAACCCTGTGTGCGACTGTTTTTATTGATTTAAAGCATCATCTCTAAAAAGTAGGGATATACACCATAATGCGGCAATACCAACTAAAGTGTAAACTATGCGGCTAATCATAGCGTCTTGACCGCCGAAAAGCCATCCCACTATATCAAACTGAAATATACCTATAGAACCCCAGTTGATTCCTCCGATTATGGTTAATATCAAAGCAATTTTGTCTATCATAAAATGACCATCCTTTTTTGGAAAATGTTTATGCTAAAAATATTTTGTTCAATACAACACAAATTTATTCATATTTTATGATTAAAAAATATTAAAATAAAAGCTTTAGCTGTGTTTAAGTAAGCTTGAATAAGGTTGCGAACTATGATAAAATTATAAGAATATAGATGCTTTTTAGGAGGAGAAAATTTTGACTCATATTAAAAATGAGAACAATTTTGAATTGCAATGTAAGTATTGCGAAGACGTAAAAAAAATTTTGAAACAAGATATGGGCTTAAAGCAACCTTTAGCGTATGTCCACACTTACGGCTGTCAGCAGAATGTGTCTGACGGGGAGAAATTAAAGGGAATGCTTTCAAAAATGGGTTATGAGTTCACAGATGATGAACACAAGGCAGATTTAATTTTATTTAACACGTGTGCTGTAAGGGAGCATGCTCAAGATAGAGTGTTTGGTAACGTTGGAGCTTTAAAGCATATAAAAAGAAGCAGACCATCTGTTATGATAGTCCTTTGCGGGTGTATGACGGAGCAAGAACATGTTGTTGAAAAAATAAAAGAAAGCTATCCGTTTGTGGATGTTGTGTTTGGTACTCATTCATTGCATTATTTCCCTCAAATTATATTTGAGTCTATGAAGAACAAAAAAAGAGTGTTTGAAAGCGGCGAAGGAGACGAAAACATATATGAAGACCTGCCAATTAGAAGAGACGGAAAAATAAAAGCGTGGATACCTATAATGTATGGTTGTAATAATTTTTGCTCTTATTGCATAGTGCCTTACGTTAGAGGGAGGGAAAGAAGCAGAAATTCCGATAGTATAATAAACGAGGCAAGAGAGCTCATAAACAGTGGCTATAAAGACATAACATTGCTTGGACAAAATGTAAATTCATACGGCAAGGGTCTTGACGAAGATATTAATTTTGCTGAACTTCTAAGAAGGCTAGACGCTATAGAAGGCGAGTATGTGATTAGATTCATGACTTCTCATCCGAAAGACGTAACAAAGGAACTCATAGACGTTATAGCAAGCAGTAAACATATAAGCAGTCATCTCCATTTACCGTTTCAATCGGGAAACAACAGGGTTCTTAAAGAAATGAACAGGAAATATACAAGGGAAAAATATTTGGAAATAATAAATTATGCTAAAAGTAAAATAAAAGATTTATCTTTAACAAGCGACGTTATAGTAGGATTTCCGGGTGAAACTTACGACGAATTTAAAGATACGTTGTCACTTGTACAGGAAGTGGGCTTTTCATCACTGTTTACGTTTATATATTCGCCGAGGGAAGGTACTCCGGCGGCAAAGTTTGCTGACCCTGTTGAAAGCAGCGAAAAAAGAGAATGGATGGCTGAACTTTTAAAGCTACAAGAGGGTATATCAGCAGATATAACGTCGAGTATGGTTGGAAGAACGTTTAGAGCTTTAGTTGAATCTAAGGCGAATAAGGCAGAGGGACTAATTGCCAGAACGTCTGGAAACATAATTATTGAAACACAAGGACCTAGTGATTTGATAGGTAAATTTGCAGATATAAAAATAGTAGACTCAAAAAATTGGGTGCTAAAGGGAGAAATAATATAAATTTTTGGAGGAGAAAAATATGAGTATAATAGATTTAGCAAGACAAATTGGAGTTGCGATACAAAGCGATGAAACTTACATAAAATATAGAGCGGCAGAACAAACTTTAGAGTCTGATAATGAACTTCAGAATCTTATAAAGGAATTTAATATGATTAAAATGTCGATAAATAACGAAATGTCTAAGGAAGGCTTTAGCGAAGAAAAAATAGCGAAGCTGAATAAAGATTTAAAGGATATTTATGAAAAAATAATGTCAAACGAGAAGATGGAAAATTACAATACATGTAAAGCGGAGCTTGATAAAATTTTAATGAGAGTAAACGCTATAATAATGCAGTCGGCGCAGGGGGAGAACCCTATGACAACGGATTATCACGAGAGTTGCGGAGGAAGTTGTTCAACGTGTGGAGGATGTCATTAAAGGATTTGGCTAAGTGCGGTTAGGAGGATTAATTATTAAATGGCTAATATGTCGCCAATGATGAAACAATATTTTGATATAAAGGCAAAGCATAAAGACACGATACTCTTTTTTAGATTAGGCGATTTTTATGAAATGTTTTTTGATGATGCAAAATTAGCGTCGGATGAGCTAGACTTAACTTTAACAGGTCGAGATTGCGGTCAAGATAAAAAAGCCCCTATGTGTGGTGTACCGTATCATAGCTGCGAGTCTTATATATCAAGGCTCGTGTCGAAGGGGTACAAAATAGCGATATGCGAACAAATGGAAGAGCCGAGCAAAGGCAAAGGGATTGTTAAAAGAGATGTTGTGAGGGTAATAACTCCGGGAACGATTGTTGAAAGCAGTATGCTTGATGAGTCAAGAAACAATTATATATGTTCGCTGTTCGTGGAGGAGGAAAGTGCAGGAATATGTTTTTGCGATGTGTCCACAGGAGAGCTGAAAACCACTGAATTTATAAACGGAGATTTAGTCCTTCAGATAAAAAATGAACTAGGAAAGTTTTGTCCAAGAGAAGTCCTTGCGGGCGGCAATACGGCTGTACTAAATGTTTTAAGCAAATTTATTAAAGAAAAGATCTCGTGCAGCGTGGAAAAGCTTAGCGACGAAAAATTTGAGATAAACCAATGTAAAAGTCTTTTGATGTCTGAGCTGGGCTTGAAAAAATTTAACGGCTCACAAATCGTCGATAAACAATTGTGTTTAAGAGCCATTGGGGCGTTGTTTCTCTATCTTAAACAGACTCAGAAAATTGGACTCGAAAGAATAGACAAAATAGAATTTTATAAAGAGCATCAATACATGGGTTTGGATTTAAACACAATAAGAAATTTAGAGCTTGTTGAAACGATGAGGAACAAAGAAAAAAGAGGTTCTTTGCTGTGGGTGCTTGACAAAACCAAAACAGCGATGGGCAAGCGTTTATTGCGTTCTTGGATAGAGCGTCCCCTTAGAAAATATGATGAAATAATAAAAAGGCAGCAAGCCGTTGAAGAGCTTTATTCAGATGTAATTCTTAGGGATAATTTAAAAGAGCTTTTTATTGGAGTTCACGACATAGAAAGGCTTATGACTAAAATTACATACGGTTCGGCAAACGGAAGAGACCTTCGTTCGTTGTTTGCAACTATTTCTCAAATTCCGGGAATTAAAAATATTTTAAAAGATTGTAAGTCAGAAATGCTTTCAGATATAAGGGATAATATCGATATTCTTGAAGATGTAAAAACATTAATAAATGATGCTATAGTTGAAGACCCGCCATTTTCAGTGAGGGAAGGCGGAATGATTAAAGACGGTTATAACAGTGAGATAGACGAAGTCCGTGGCGACATGACGGGTGGGACAAGCATAGTAACCGAAATAGAACTCAGGGAAAGAAAAAATACAGGTATACCTAAACTAAAAGTAGGATATAACCGAGTGTTTGGATATTACATAGAGGTAAGCAATTCATATAAAAATTTAGTTCCGGAAAGCTATGTGAGAAAGCAAACCCTAGCCAACTGTGAGAGATACATAACAAAAGAGTTAAAAACCATAGAATCAAGGATACTCGGTGCAAAAGACAGGGTTGTCCAACTTGAGTATAAGGTTTTTGAGGGAGTAAGGCTTGAGGTGTCGAAGAGTCTTTCAAGGATAGAAACAACCGCTAAAATGCTTGCTAAATTAGATGTGTTGAGGTCGCTTGCAGAAGTGTCTTCAAGAAACAACTATATTAAGCCTGAAATACGAACAGATAAAAGCATAATAATAAGAGAAGGAAGACACCCTGTTGTTGAATTGCTTTTAGACGGAGCACCGTTTGTGCCTAACAATGCGCTGTTTGACGATGGAGAAAACAGTGTTGCGATAATAACAGGACCAAACATGGCAGGAAAGTCTACGTATATGCGACAGGTTGCACTTATTGTTCTTATGGCTCAAATAGGTAGCTTTGTACCGGCAGCGTATGCTCGTGTTGGACTGGTTGACAGTATTTTTACAAGGATAGGAGCGTCGGACGACCTTGCTTCAGGACAGTCAACTTTTATGGTTGAGATGAATGAGGTTGCTCAGATTGTAAAGAATGCAACGTGTGACAGTCTTCTTATTTTAGACGAAATCGGAAGAGGAACTTCAACATTTGATGGAATGAGTATAGCAAGAGCAGTGCTTGAGTATGTGGCTGATAAAACGAAACTCGGAGCGAAAACTCTTTTTGCAACGCACTATCACGAACTTACCGAAATGGCAGAAATGTATAAAGGAATGAAAAATTATAATATAGCCGTAAAGAAGCGCGGCGATGAAATAACGTTTTTAAGGAGGATTGTCCCCGGAGGAGCAGACGAAAGCTATGGTATAGAAGTTGCAAAACTTGCGGGCATTCCGGAATGGATAATATCGAGGGCAAAACAAATAATAAGTGAGCTTGAATTAGGCGAGAAGTCTGGATGTAAAAAAGAAAAATGCGATGAAGAAAGTTGTGTTGCTTCTCAGGAAAATAGCTGTGATGAGAAGTATAAAAAAGTAATTGACGAATTAAAAAATATGGATGTTAGTGTGCTAACTCCAATAGAATCTATGAATAAGCTGTTTGAGCTTATAAAAACGGTAAATGCTTAGAATGGAGATTTTTAAGTGAAAAAGATTAATGTGTTAGAAAAACATATAGCAGAGTTAATAGCTGCGGGCGAGGTTGTTGAAAGACCGTTGTCTGTTGTTAAGGAGCTTGTTGAAAATTCCATTGATGCAGGAGCAACTCGTGTTACGATAGAAATTAAAAACGGCGGAACGAAATATATAAAAATATCCGACAACGGCAGTGGAATATTTAGAGAAGATGTGAAAAATGCGTTTTTGCGTCATGCAACGAGCAAAGTCAAAACAGCCGATGACCTCGACACTATAAACACTTTAGGGTTTAGAGGAGAGGCTTTGGCATCGATATGTGCGATGTCTAAAGTGGAGGTTATAACCTGCGCCGAAGGCGAAGAAATCGGAACGAGATATTTAATAAACGGAGGCGAAGAACAGCTTATAGAAGATATCGGCTGTGCTAAAGGTACGACTTTCATAATAAGAGATTTGTTTTATAATACTCCGGCAAGAATGAAATTTTTGAAAAAAGATATAGCCGAGGCAAATTCGATTGCGGGAATAATTGACAGAATCGCAGTTTCTCACCCAGAGATATCATTTAAGTTTATTCGTGATGGCAAAGAAACGTTAAACACATCAGGAGACGGTAAGCTTTCTTCGTGTATATATACTGTGTATGGAAAAGATTTTTTTAATGGTATGGTAGAAGTTGATTATAAATTAAACGGAGTTTGTGTTAAGGGATTTGTAAGTAAACCGCTTGCCGCCAGACCAACCAGAACCATGCAGCATTTTTTCATAAACGGAAGATATGTTAAAACAAAAACGGGGTGTGCATCTCTTGAAGAAGCCTTTAAAAATTGTATAATGGTCGGAAAGCATCCTTATTGTGTTTTGAATATAAACATACCTTGTGAAACCGTTGACGTTAATGTTCATCCGTCGAAAATAGAGGTAAGATTTATAAACGAAAAACCTATATTTGAAGCTGTTTATTATGGTGTAAAATCTGCTATTATGAACCTTGACGAAAAGAAAAAGCTAGAGTTTAACGAAGTTAAGAAAGCGAATGATATTGTTCAGAACTCTCAAAGTATTGTAACGCCTCGCTCAACGGAGTTAAATAACATTTCTTTTTCCGACCTTAGGGCAAAGGATAAGGATAAAAATGAAATAAAAATAGATTCAACTCTTAAAAGCGAAAGTATTTTTAATCCAAGAAAAATTGTTACTCCTGAGATAAAAATTGAAAATCCATCTAAGCGTCTGAACTTTGATGTTATTAACATAAGCGTTGAAAAAAGCGAAGATAACCATATAAAAAGAGCGGAGCAGCAGGTTAAAATTAATAATTTAAGTCCGTCATATAGAGTGAGTACGTCTAAAAACGAAGTTAACGATGTAAAACGGGACAACCAAATTTTAAATCAACCTCAAGTTAAAGCTAAGCAGTTAGATAGTTATGAAGAAATAAAAATGGATAGTAAAATTTTTGAACCGGAGCCGAAAATAGTAGGCGAGGTTTTTAATTGCTACATAATAGTTCAGTGTAATGACGGTGAAATTCTGATAGTAGACAAGCATGCCGCTCACGAAAGAATAATATATGAAAAATTAAAAAAAGAAGAAAAAATAAGTGATTCGCAAGTACTTTTGGAGCCCGTTACGGTGGTTTTGGACAAAGCTGAATATGCAGCTGTTTTAGATAATTTACCTCTTTTTTCTCGCTCCGGCTACGATGTTGAAGACTTTGGTATGGGGAGCGTAATAGTAAGGAGTGTGCCTGTGTATGTGGGAATTGACCAGGTTAAAGACAGTATAATAGAGATAGCTAGTTATATTTTGTCTAACAAAAAGGATTTAGAAACTTCATACATGGACTGGCTTTATCACAATATGGCTTGTCGTGCGGCGATTAAGGGAGGAAAGTCCAGCAGCGAGGCGGAAATTATTGATTTAGTTGATAAATTAAGGAAAAATCCTGATATTAAATATTGTCCGCATGGAAGACCTGTGTCTGTAATAATGAAAAAGAAGGATATAGAAAAACAATTTGGCAGGACGTGATAATATGTTGAGTGAAAAAATAAATATTATTGCAATAGTAGGTTCCACTGCGTCGGGGAAAACAAGGTTGTCTTTGGATATCGCAAGAAAATTTAATGGTGAAATAGTGTCAGCGGATTCAATGCAAATTTATAGAGAATTTGAAATATCAACGGCAAAGCCAACTAAAATTGAACTTTCTGAGGTTAAGCACTATCTAATTGATACGATTTCTGTAAAAGATGAGTTTAGCGTGGCAGATTACGTTAAAATAGCGAAAAAATCGATAAGTGAGATAGACAGTAATGGAAAAATGCCTATCTTGGTTGGCGGGACAGGTTTATATATTGATTCGCTTATAAATAATGTTGAGTTTAACGAAGAGAAAGTAGATAAAACGCTTAGAGAACAGTTGTGGCAAGAAGTTAAAGACAACGGACCAGAAAGCTTAATAAATGAGTTAAAGATTGTTGATAAAGAAAGTGCTGAAAATATTCACCCTAATAATTATAAGAAATTAATCCGGGCAGTGGAGTTTTACAGAACAACAGGTACCCCGATTTCAAAACAAGTTGAAGATTCTAAAAAAACAGAATCTCTTTATAACGCCAAAATAGTGGGGCTGGGCTTTAGAGATAGAAGTATCCTTTATAACAGAATAAATAAAAGAGTAGATGAGATGGTTGAAAACGGACTAATAGAAGAGGCGAAGCAAATATACAAAATGAATCCAAGCAAAACCGCAAGAGGAGCTATAGGATATAAGGAAGTAGTTTTGTATTTAAGAGGACTTTTTACGCTTAAAGAAGCCATAAATAAAATAAAAATGGAAACAAGACGATATGCTAAACGTCAAATAACGTGGTTTAAAAGGAATAAAAGTATAAAATGGTTTTATGTTGATGACTACAATGATTATGATAGTTTACTCATTGATGTTGCAGAATACTTAGAAAAGGACAGATATTAAATGGAAGTGAAAATAAAAAAAAGCGTGGTAAAAAAAGTGTTAGTTTTATCTTCAGTAACTTTACTTTTGTTTTATACTTTATATCAAACGTATAAATTTGTTATGCACGAAGTGAAAACTGAACCTGTGGCGATGTACACTTTAAAAGACAGCATAAAAACCAAAGGAATAATCGTAAGAAACGAAGAGCTTGTTTATTGGGACGAGAATGGGACATTAATGAATGTTTTAGAAGACGGAGCGAAGGTGTCCAGAGGTGGTAAGATAGCAGAAATTTATCACGACGAAAAACAAGCTTCGTGTATGGTTGAGCTAAAAGAGCTTGATGAACAAATAAATCAGCTAAAGAGATTAAATGTGTCGTCGGGAATGTCTTTAAGAGGACCTGATTACATTGATAAACAGATAAACGAAGAAATAAGAAATATAAATTTATTTGGAAAAACAGCAAGATATAAAGAGTTTTGTCAAGCGAAGGACAGAGCTATATATCTTCTTAATGAAAGACATGTTGTAATGGGCAAGACGGATAATTTTTACAAGCGATTTGACGAACTTGAAAACAGGAGAAAAGAACTTATTAAAGAATGCGGGAGTAGCATAGGTGAAGTATTAGCGGAGAATTCCGGATATTTCGTGAGTAATTTTGATGGGTATGAAAACTACTTAAATTATGATGACGTTAAAAATCTTAAGGCAGGGGACGTGAATTTTGATATTCAGCCTTCTAATAAATCTCAGAATAACGTTGCGGGAAAAATTATAAAATCTGTGGACTGGTATATAATAAGCAAAATGTCTGAAGATGACTCCATGCGATTTAAGGTGGGGGAAAATGTTAATGTTGAGATTAATTCAGCTTTTAATGAAAATGTACCATGTAAAGTTGTGAGCGTTAATAAGGAAGAAGGAGCGTCTGAAGTTGTTGTTGTGCTGTCTTGCGACAGAATGAGCAAGGAACTTTCGATGATAAGGAGCGAAAACATAGAAATAAACATAAACACATACACAGGTTTAACGGTTAATAAATCTGCGCTAAAGGAAAGTGTTGTCAGTAAAACGGTCAATAAAGACGGTGAAAAAGAAACGCTAGAAAAGAAAGTCAAGGGGGTTTACATAAAGTACGGTTCAAATTTATTGTTTAAAGAAGTAGTCCCGATTTATATGGATTCATCATGTATTATATGTAAAAGTAACCCAACAGAAGAAGAGCTGTTTAGCGATGACACAATTCAAATAGGCGACGAAGTAGTGGTTGAAGGAACTAATTTATATGACGGGAAACACATTGAATAGAAAAAATGCATTTTTTTCGCAAAAATCGTCAAAATATTTGTTGACATTTAGAAATAAAAATTGGATAATATTATCGTAGTGAGTAAGAAAATTAAATTTTTATATTTTTTTATTCAATATAATGTGTAAATTAGAGATTTTATTAATGAAAAATGAAGGCAAATTTAAGGAGGACGAAAAAATGTCAGGATTAGTTCAAAAATTTAAAGAAATGTGGCTCCCTTCAGAAGATGAGTACGATTACGAGTACGAGGACCAAGCGGAGGAGCAAGATGAGGTAGAAGAAAAGAGTCACGCAAAAGAAAGAGCGAAAAGAAATGTAAATAATAGAGTGGTTAATATTCATGCAACAGCTAAGTTACAGGTTGTGCTGTTTAAACCGGAAAAATTCGGCGAGGAAACCAGAACCATTGCAGACGAGCTTTTAAAAATGCACACAATAGTATTAAATCTTGAAGACACAAGCAAAGACTCAGCTCGCAGGATAATTGACTTTTTAAGCGGAGTAGCTTATGCAAACGGCGGTCAAATTAAAAGGGTTGCTACGGATACGTTTGTTATAACACCATATAACGTAGATTTAACGGGAACCGAAGTTATAGACGAGCTTGAAAATAGCGGAATATATTTTTAAAACAAAGACGTTTTGATGGGGAGAGTGTGAGTTGGTGCTTAGTTTAGATGAGATTAAAAACATTAGTTTTAGGAGAGCGAATTTTGGCGGATATAAGCCTGAGGATGTTGACAATTTTATAGACGAGGTTGAAAGCTCTTACAGCAAACTGCTAAGTGAAAAATCTAAACTTTTAAAGGAAGTTGAAGAGCTAAAAAAAGAAGTAAATAAATACCACGAAGAAGAGGGTAGCATAAGAAGTGCTATACTTGCTGCACAAAAACTTGCAGATGCTTCTATAAAAGAGGCAAAAGAAAAGGTTCAGCATATAATAAATCAGGCAAAATCAGAAGTTGAGCGAGAAAAAGTGGAGTCTCATGGCGTGTATAGGGAAATCGAGAGATTTAAAAATAACGTTTTAAGGCTTTATGAACAACACGTTAGCCTTTTAAAGGGAATGCCGCTAAAAAGTAGTTTAATGGAGCAGTATGAGGCAGATTTGCTGGAGACAAAGGATAATATAACAGACAAAATGAATTTGGATAATTGTCCTGAGGCAAGTAAGATAAACGTAAATGAGACAAATCCAAAAAAAGAGCATGAGTTCAGCGAAGATAATTGTATTGACAGCGGAAGAATAGTTGAATCTGAAGCTAGCAATAAAAAATTTGAAAATTTAGAATTTGGTGCTGAATATGATATTAAATCCGATTCTAAGAAAAACAAAAAATTCGGATTTTTTAAGCGTAGAAAATAAAAAATATTTACTTGAGCGGTGTATCTTTTAGATTAGATGCACCGCAATTTAATTTATATTGGAGAAGTGTGGATATGTATTTTATTATTTCAATTATGGTTATTGTTGTAGACCAAATATGTAAGCTATATGTGAAAAATTTTTTAAGTAGATATTCTCAAATCAGTGTTTTAAACGGACTTTTAAAGATAGTTTACTTAGAAAATACTGGAGCAGCGTTTGGAATATTAAAAAATAGCAGGTATATATTTATAATTTCGACATTAGTTATAGTGGCTGGACTGCTTTATGTTATATACAAAAAGAATGTTACTGGTAAGATATTCAAAACAGGAGCGGCGTTAATTGTCGGGGGAGGACTAAGTAATTTAATAGACAGGGTGTTTTTAGGCTATGTTGTGGACTATATAAAATTATCGTTTTTTGCACCGGTATGTAATATAGCGGATTATTGTATAACAGCAGGAACAGTATTGCTGGTGATATACATATTAAAATATAGTGAAAAAGGTAAAAATAATTGAGTAATAAAATTTATAGGAGAAGTAATTAAATGAGTGAGTTAGAAATAAAAGTGGATAGCGAAAATGTTGGAACAAGGCTCGACAAATATCTTTGCTTAATAATTGATGGGCAAACTCGTTCGTCTATACAAAAATTAATATCTGATGAAAACATCACAGTGAATGATAAAAAAGTAAATAAAAATTACGTTTGTAAGCTAAATGATACAGTAAAAATTAATATTCCCGAACCTAAAACTATAGATATTTTGCCGGAAAACATTCCGCTAGATATAGTTTACGAAGATGATGACATACTTATAGTAAATAAACCGAAGGGAATGGTAGTTCATCCTGCACCGGGGAATTATACCGGAACTTTAGTAAATGCGCTTATGTATTATTGTGGGGATAGCTTGTCGGGCATAAACGGAGTCATAAGACCGGGGATAGTACATAGAATTGATAAAGACACAAGCGGATTATTAGTAGTTGCGAAGAATGATTTTTCTCATAAAATTTTAGCCGATAAAATAAAAGCTCATGATTTCACAAGAGAATATGAAGCTGTGGTTTATGGCAACATTAAAGCAGACAGCGGTACAATAAACGCTCCTATAGGAAGACATATTGTGGATAGAAAGAAAATGTGGGTTACGCAAAGGAACTCTAAAAATGCCGTGACTCACTATGAGGTAATAAAAAGGTACAACGGTTTTACTCACATAAAGCTAAAGCTTGAAACAGGAAGAACTCATCAGATAAGAGTACATATGGCGCATATAGGGCACCCTGTTGCAGGGGATAGCGTGTATGGACCCAAAAAAGTGATAAAATCGCTTAACGGACAATGTTTACATGCTAAAAAATTAGGTTTTATACATCCTCGCACACAAAAATACATAGAATTTAATAGCGATTTACCAAATTATTTTAAAAATTTTTTAAATCAGTTGCATAATTAAAAATAAAGTAATATAATTATATTTACTATAAAAAATATAAATAAATATGTTTTTTTATAAAATTACAATTAAAAAAGGTGGGATTTTATTTGTATAGAGGGAAGGGAAGCTCTGTTGCCGGGGTTATAGTTATAGGTTCAAATGTTATTAAAATGAAAATTTCGCAAATCTATAGAAGTAAAATTGTTGACCTTGAAACATTAGAATACCCAATATCAATAGGGCACGAAGTGTTTAGTACCGGCAAGATAAGCTTCAATAGTGTTAGAGAAATATCCTCTATATTGAGCGGATACTTAAAATTATTTGATGAGTATAAAATAATTAACTATAAGGTTTTGGGAACAACGGCTTTCAGAGAAGCGGAAAACAGAGAATTTGTTATAGACCAGCTTAGAGTTCAAAATGGTTTGAATGTTGAGATATTAGAGTTAAATTATGAAGAAATGCTTATATGTTCTAACATAATAAGACAAATCGATAATAATGAAAGTGAAGAGCAAAGCGGAAAAATAATTGCAAACATTAGTAGTGGAAATTTAGGATTGTCTTTGTATGAAAATGGAGCTGTAAAATTTTCTCATAACGTTCCAATAGGCTACATGAGGGTCTATGATATGTTTTCGGAAGTCATAGAAAGCGGAGAAGATATTAGCTCAGTGTTAGAAGAATACATGAATGTTATGGTAAAGAGAATGAAATATTGGCTAAGTCCGGAATCGAGCCAAACTTTGATTGTCACGGGAAATGATATAAGTCTTATATCAGAAATTTGTAATGCGCAGTGTGAAGGCAACAGATTTAACGTTGAGATTGATGAGCTTACAAAACTTTACGATTCATTTAAAACCATAAATCTTGATAGACTTAGTATAATGCTTAACTTGAACACCGAAAAAACAAAGCTAGCTTGCAGCATACTTTCGATATGTTTGGGAATATTAAAAATCGCTAATATAAAATCTGTGACCTATGTGAAAACGGAGTTATTAGATTGCGTAATGAACCTGCTTTTAAACAAGAGGGATACGTTATTAATAGAAGAAAACATAGAAAGTAGCACGATTGAAAGCGCAAAGTCTATAGCTAAATATTATAGGTCGGATATGAAGCATTATGAAGCGGTGTGTGAAAATGCTTGTACGATTTTTGAAAGGCTCAAAAAAATACACGGTTTAAATCAAAGAAAAAAATTATTATTACAGTTAGCGTGTATTATGCATGAGTGCGGGAACAATATAAATTTAAAAAATTCAGATGAGAGTGTGTTTAACGCTATAAAGAATACAAATGTATATGGTTTGAGTTTTGAGGAGAATTTAATAGTTGCGTATATAGCCGGATTAGATGAATTTTCACTTAAAAGGTATGAAAATGAATTAAATAAAAATTTAAGCGTAAAAAATAAATTGATAGCTTCAAAGCTCAAAGCGATTTTCATAATAGCCAATGCTTTAGACGTTTCAAGTAAACAAAAATTGTGTGAAGTCAAAGCCGGAATAATTAAAGGAGAAGTAATTATAACGGGAACGACAGATAAAAACACATTATTTGAGCAATGGGAATTTAAAAGATGCAGTGATTTTTTTGAGGAAGTGTTTGGGGTTAAAATAAGATTATTAGTAAAGCCTAAAAATTTATCAATATAGTAAAGGAGTGTTTATAATGGGAAACAAGAAAAAATATAACAACAGAGAAATAAGTTGGCTGGATTTTAATTTGAGAGTACTTGAAGAGGCAATGGACAAAAATAATCCGATAATGGAAAGAATAAAATTTTTAGCAATCACGGCGTCGAATTTAGACGAATTTTTTATGGTTAGAATAGCAAATATCATGGACAAAATAGAAGACGAGCCTAAAGATGAAGATGCCTCTGGTTTTTTGCCAAAGCAGTTATTAAATACGCTCAGCGAAAAAATACATAAATTTGTTGAAAAACAATACACATGTCTTCACAGGTCAATAGTCCCGGCTCTTAAAAAAGAAAAGATAGTATTTTTAAAGTGGTCGGATTTAAACGATAGTCAAAGAATGTATGTTGAAGACTATTTCGAGAAAGTACTTTTCCCTGTATTAACTCCTTTAGCGGTTGACGAAAGTCGCCCATTTCCGCTGCTTGCGAACCGAAGCTTAAATATAGCGGTTGAACTTGAAAAAGACGAAAAATTAAATTTTGGAATAGTTCAAGTTCCGTCAATATTGAGAAGGTATTTTGAGGTACCGTCAGATGACGAGAGGTGTTATATACTTCTTGAAGATATAATTCAAAATCAGCTGGAAAGACTTTTTGAACTGCATGATATAAAGTCGAGCTGTACATTCAGAGTGACAAGAGATTCAGACATTGAAATAGATGAAGATGCTGAAAATCTTCTAACAGAAATGGAGAAGTCCATAAAGAGGAGAAAAAGAGGAGAACTCGTACGCTTAGAGATAGATGATAATTCAACAAAAGCTATAGCAGAATTTCTTTCAGATACTCTTAAAGTTAGTAAAAAAGAGATATATGAGGTTGACGCTCCAATAGATTTAACGTTTTTATCTAAATTTGCGGGCGAGGATTGGGACGACAATCTTAAATTTCCAAGTTTAACTCCTGTAAATCCTCCGGCAGATTTCGTGGGGTATAGCGATATGTTTAAAGCTATCAGAGAAAAAGATTGTATGGTGTGTAACCCATTTGAGAGTTTCGATAGTGTTGTAAGATTCGTGAGGCAGGCGGCGGAAGACGAGCAGGTATTAGCGATAAAACAGACTTTATACAGGGTTAGTGGAAATTCTCCGATAATAGAAGCTCTTATAAAAGCGGCAGAAAACGGCAAGCAGGTCACAGTTCTTGTTGAATTAAAGGCAAGGTTTGATGAGGAAAATAATATATTATGGGCTAAAAAACTTGAAAAGGCAGGTTGTCATGTTATATATGGTCTTGCGGGCTTAAAAACTCACTGTAAAATACTTCTTGTTGTTAGACGTGAAGATGATGGAATAAGAAGATATATTCACATGGGAACGGGAAATTATAACGATATAACAGCAAAATTTTATACGGATATAGGTCTTTTTACTTGTAAAGAGAAATATGGTATGGATGCTTCGTCGCTGTTTAATTCGCTAACGGGATATTCAAAGTCTCCGGAGTATCAGAAATTAGTTCTTGCGCCAAACGATTTAAGAAAATTCTTTGAAACCATGATAAAGAATGAGATAAATAATGCAGAAAATGGTTTGGAAGCAAAGATAATAATGAAAGTAAATTCGATTGTCGACAAAGACATAATAAAATTACTTTATAAAGCATCGAAAGCGGGAGTAGAAATAAAATTAATAGTAAGAGGAATATGTTGCTTGGTACCGGGAATTGAGGACACCAGCGAAAATATACAAGTTTACAGTATTGTTGGAAGACTTCTTGAACATAGCAGAATATTTTATTTCCACAACAACGCAGACCCTAAAATATATATGGGAAGTGCCGACCTCATGCCGAGGAATTTAGACAGAAGAGTTGAACTTGTGTTCCCGATTGAAGATGAAAGACTAAAGAAACGTACGCTAAAAATATTGGATATACTATTAAAAGATAACGTAAATATGAGGATTCAACTTCCAAACACAGAGTATGTGAGGGTGGACAAAAGAGGAAAACAATTAGTAAACAGTCAGATGAAGCTGTTTAAATTGGCGGAAACAGAGCGTGAAAGTGCGATTAATAAAGATAATACCTGTGGTTTCAGAACATTGATTAAGGAAGAAAAGGGTAAAAATTATTAGTGTAAAAGGGAAGGTGTTTAGTGTTGGAGAGGATAGGAATATTAACAAGCGGAGGAGACTGTCAAGGACTAAACGCAGCGATAAGAGGAGTGTGTAATTCACTTTATGAATATTACGGAGAAGGCAGGGTTGAGATATACGGAATAATTGATGGCTACAAAGGTCTTATAAATTGCGAATACAAAATAATGAAACCTGAAGATTTTTCTGGTATTCTGACTAAAGGCGGGACAATTCTTGGAACGTCCAGACAACCTTTTAAAACAATTAGAGTTATAGGCGACGACAACATAGATAAAGTAAAGCAAATGAAAGAGAACTATAAAAAATTAAGACTAGATTGTCTTGTAGTACTCGGTGGAAATGGCAGCCAAAAAACAGCTAATTTGTTGAGTGAAGAGGGTTTAAATGTGGTGTCGCTCCCGAAGACGATAGACAACGACCTATGGGGAACTGATGTGACATTTGGATTTCACAGTGCAGTGAATATAGCAACTAACGTTATAGATTGTATACACACAACAGCAATGTCGCATAGCAGAATATTTATAGTCGAGCTGATGGGTCACAAAACAGGGTGGTTGACTTTGTATTCAGGAATAGCCGGAGGCGCTGATGTTATTCTTATCCCAGAGATACCTTACAGAATGGAAGCTATTTTAAAGACTCTTTCGATGCGAAGACAACAAGGGAAAAAATATTCTATAATAGCCGTAGCTGAGGGAGCGGTGTCTTCTGATATGTATAAAGACTACAGGAAAGATAAAAAGCTACAACTTGAGTCAACAATCTCAAACAAGCTAGCTCAGGATATTCAATATGAAACAGGTCAAGAAGTGAGAGTTACCGTTCCGGGACATTTTCAGCGAGGAGGTAGTCCTTGTCCGTATGACAGGATACTTGCCACAAGATTTGGAGCGGCAGCGGCTAAACTTATAAGAAACAGAGAATACGGAAAAATGGTGGCCATGAAAAATCAAAAAATAGTAGCGGTAGATTTAGAAGATATAGCAGGAAAATTGAAAACAGTTCCAACAGATAGCAGTATAATAAGATGTGCTCAAGACACCGGTATATGTTTAGGAAAATAATTTTTGATAAAATATAATTTTAAAACCTTGTAATTTGCTTGTGCAATTTGCAAGGTTTTTTATTGTAAGGGAATGTGGTATAATATTTAATGTAACACAATTTTTTATATATGTTTGAGGTGTGGAAAAGGTGAGGTATTCTTTTGGTGCGTTAAATAAGGTATTTGTGCTTCCGACTTGCGTTGTGGACAAACACATGAAATTAGCTGGGGCTTTACAGATAAAAGTACTTTTGTGGATTTTTCGCCATATGGGGGAAGAATTTGAGATTGCAGATATTTCTAATGATTTGTCAGCGAGCCAAGCAGACGTTAAAGACGCTATGCAGTACTGGTTTGAAACGGGAGTTTTAGATAAGCTAGATAAAAGAGAGCGTGGAGACGAAACTCTTAAAACAAGTATAAATCATGCTGAAAGTAAGGTGGACAACCTATACAGGCTTAAGGTTGACGAAACAAAAAATAATAAAATTACAAAGCCGTCATACAGATATGAAAAACCGAATGTAAAAGATATAAGCAAAAGGATGTTAGAGTCTGACGAAATAAAAACGCTAATGCAAGAGGCTCAGCAAATTTTGGGCAAGACCATTACAAATAGTGACAGTGGAATTTTACTTGCTTTGCACGATAGAGACGGTTTACCTGTTGATGTAATTTTAATGCTGCTCCAGTACGTTGTGAGTATAGGGAAGAAAAATATGAGCTATATTGACAAAGTAGGACGTTCGTGGTCAGAAGACGGAATAGATACTTTAGAAAAAGCAGAGAGCAAAATCAGACAATTAGATGAAGAAAACGTGATATGGTCTAAGTTTGAAAGGATAATAGGTATTGACCACAGAGCCCCAACGGCTGTTGAAAAAGAAGCTGTTATAAGGTGGATGTCTAAGTGGAAATACGATGACAAAATGATAAAAGAGGCTTACGACAGATGTGTTAACGCAAACGGTAAGTATGTTGCTAAGTACATAGACAGTATAATCTCAAGATGGCATAAGCAAGGTGTATTAAATATCAATCAAGCACTAAATGAGCGAAGAAAAACAGAAAAGACTAATAAAAATAATTATTCCTCAAAGCCGTCTTATAACATAGAGGAATATGAAAATTACAGTGTATTCGATGAAGATGGTTGGGAAAGACATTTTATTGGAGGATAATAAAATATGGGTTATAGCAATGAAGTTTATAAGGCAGTGGAAAAAAAGCTATATAACTTAAGAAAAGAAGCAGAAGAAAATGCATATAAAAGAAGGAAAATCTTAAATTCACGTTTCCCTAGAGTGTCGGTTATAGAAAAAGAATTGTCGTCCACTGCCGTGTCTGTAGCAAAGCAAGTGATAAGAGGAGCGGAAGTTGCGCCTAGAATTAAGAAACTCAAAGAAAGAAATTTTTTATTACAAAACGAGCTGAAAGCAATATTAAAAAGTGCAGGAGTTCCGGAGGACTACTTGGATATAAAATATAAATGTAATAAATGCAACGACGAGGGTTACGTTGATGGAATAATGTGTGAGTGTATGAAAGAACTATTGCGCAAGGAAGTTTACGATAGACTTAATAGTATGTCGCCGCTGACGCTGTGCAGTTTTGACAGCTTTTCATTAGACTACTATTCAGATGAATACGATGATTCAAGAAAAGAATCTTGTCGAGATATAATGTCTAGGATATATAGGTCGTGTAAAATGTATGCGGATAAGCTTAAATTCTCCCAGCATATTGATGAGGGGGAACACGGGGCTTGGAAAAACACATTTGTCATTAGCAATAGCTAGCGTGGTTATAGAAAAGGGATACGGCGTTATATATGGTTCAATTCCAAATATTGTGTCTAAGCTTGAAAGAGAGCGCTTTAAATACACGAACGACGAAGAAGGAGAAAGCGAAAAACATTTTATTGGTTGTGATTTGCTTATAAT
>ERZ827156.760-NODE-760-length-43181-cov-11.413811_pt1 | contig 43181 bp, 45 predicted proteins | sample MGYA00519919_ERZ827156 | MGnify/ENA primary metagenome ERZ827156 (study PRJEB31778, sample SAMEA3449269) | human gut metagenome | biome: human gut; feature: human-associated habitat; material: faeces | place: United Kingdom | collected 2010/2012 ... | reverse complement strand
TGGTCATTTAAACAATATCATTTTTGTGCTCTCTTTTCAATATTTTATTTTCAATGTATTTGTGACATATCTATTTTAAACCTATATAATCCAAATTTATCCTAAATTTATAATAATATGACTGTACATCTGGGTATAAATCTTTTATATAAATAATATTTCCATTTTTATCTTCAACTGTAATTCTTGGAAAAGTTTTAAGCATTTTTTCATTATTTAAAAACTTATCTATAAGCCAAACTTTAGTTTTATTATTATAAATCTTATTATATTTTCTATTTATTTCTTCTTGATCTTTAACTTCAATGTTATTTTCCTTTATTACTCTTGTTCTAAAATAAGATAAACCAACAGCGGTAAAAATGCAATCTAAAAGCATTAATATAATTGCCATTATCATAATTGTTTTAACAAACCTAGGATTTATTAATGTTTTTACAAAACTAATAAATTTATCAATTTTAGGGTTTAAAGATACCATTAAATAAAGTGCTAGAAACCCCCAAAATATTGAATACAACAAACATATTCTTCCATTCAAATTAAGTGGCATTCCAGAATAATCCCACCATTTTACATGCAAGATTATTTCGCCTATCCAACTTACTAAATACTCTATTATAGACCCAACTATAACACCACCTATAAAAAGAGTATTATGATTTTTCTTAAAATATTGGAGAGAAAGTATCATAATGACTGCACCAACGCCATATATAGCACAAAAAGGTCCATATAAAAAACTTTTTCTACTTTCTAACATACCATATCTTGCAATTCCGAACAAAGTTTCTATAACATAACCAATTACACTATAAACAACAAAATATGCAAAAATCCTCCAAATACTAATTCCTAAAATTTTAAAACTTTTTTTCTTTTTTACAACTTTAAACTCTGTTTTTTTATCATCTATTTTCTCTATAACTTGTTCCATATACATCCCCAATTTAAATTAATTTTTTCAATTCCATAGTTAAATCTTTATAAAAATCAATTGCACCTTTATAAGTTTCAATATTTTCTAAATCTACATCAACCATTTTTAATAATTCAACAGATTTTTTAGTACATCCTTGTTTTAGCATTTCAATATATTTTTCTTTATATCCTTCTTTCCCTTCTAATATATTTTTAGCTATAATAATTGCTGCAGATATTCCTGTTGCATATTTATAAACATAAAAAGGAGTATAAAAATGTGGTATTCTAGCCCATTCATATTTAATTTGTTCATCTATAACACAGTTTTTTCCAAAATATTGTTCATTTAATTTATAATACATATTAGATAAATCATCACTTGAAAGCATTTCTCCAAGTTCAATCTTTTCATGAACCATTTTTTCAAATTCTGCAAACATAGCCTGCCTAAATAATGTTGCCCTTATCATTTCTAATAATTCATAAATTATTTCTGCTTTTTTTGTTTTATCTTGTTCATTTTCAATTTGATATTTAGCAAGTAAAATCTCATTTGTAGTTGAAGCAATTTCAGCTACCATTATTGTATAATTTGAATCAATTACATTTTGATTAGTATTAGAATAATAAGAATGCATAGCATGACCTAACTCATGTGCAATTGTACTAACATCTCTTTTATTATTTACAAAATTATCTAATACATATGGATGAACACCATATACTCCCATACTATATGCTCCACCGCGTTTGTTTTCTTTAGGGTATACATCCACCCATCTATTTGAAAAAGCTTCTTCAAGCTTTGAAATGTATTCTTTACCAAGTACATTTAACGCTTTTAGAACTTCTTCTTTAGCTTGCTCGAATGTTATAGTATCATCTGATATTTGAAAAGGATTTACATAAATATCATATATATGCATTTCTTCTTTTTTTAAAAGTTTTCTTTTTAATTTTATAAATTCATGATTTACATTTATATTACTATGAACCGCTTCTATCAAACTATTATAAACCTTTAAATTTGAGTCATCATTATTAACTGCTTTTTCTAAAGAAGATGAATATTTGCGAAGTTTTGCAGTAATTGTGTCTTCCTTAACCCTAGCTAGATATAATTCCCCTATTGTATTTAAAAATTCACTATATTTAGAATACATTAAATTAAATGCTTGTTTTCTAATATCTTCATTTTGGCTTTTCAAAAATATTGAATAATTACTATCTGTCATTTTTGTCTTTTTGCCATTTTCTTCTGTTATTTCTCCAAAATTGAATTCTGTATTTGTTAAAATGTCAAAAACATTTTCTTGAGCAGAAAAAACTTCTGAATACATAGCTAACAAATTCTCTTCTTGTTTACTTAAAACATGCTCTTTCTCTTTTATTATTTCTTTTATTTCTCTTTCATATCTTTTTAGTTTTTCATTTTCTTCTATAAATTTTAATAATTTATTTGTATCTATTTCAGTAATTTCAGGAGTCATAAATGACAATGTTTTTTCAAATTCTGTACCTATTGCTTCACATCTTTTATATAATTTTATATTTCCACTATCTGCCATATTTAAATGGAATTTTAGCATTCCATATGCATAAATTTTTTCATAATTTTCTAATGCTTTTTCATATGCATTATAGCAATTATATAAATTTTCTGAACTTTTTGCCAATTCCCCTTGGTATGTTTTTACTATTTCAAGATTTTTTTGTAATTGTTTAATTGTATTTTCAAAATCTTCTGTAGATTTAAATATATCTTTTAAATTCCATTGGTATTTTTCTTCCATTTTACAAATTCCTTTCTCGCATAGTTTATGTTTTAATCATCTAATTCCTGTTCAATTTCTTTTTCATCTGCTTTATTGAAAAAAGGAGTAGATATACCATTAAAAGTATTTTCTTTTTTGATTGCAACATAAGAAATATTTTTAGGTGGTAATTTTAAGCCTTTAATTTTTTCTTTTTGTTTATGATATCCTTCTAACATTGTTAAAGCCTCCAGTTTAGTTAATTCAACATCTTGACGTGAAATACCTGGTATATTAATAAATTTTCTTTCAGGCATACCTTGTTTTAAAATTCTTGGTTTTAAAGTACTATTCCACAAGCTTTTTCTTTTTGAAATTCTACTTTTAGATTTTTTTATTCTATTTTTCAAATTATCCATATATTCCTTATTTCTTGGCTTTTCTCTTTTACTTGTTTCACTTTCTGCTTTTTTCAATTTTTTTTCTAAACAAGCTAAATGTTCTTTCTCAAGTTTAGGTACCCTAAATAAATGAGCTTGATACAATTTTTTTATTTGTTCTTCTAATAATTTAATTTCTTTACTGTCTTTTGAATATTTTCCACTGTTTAACATCATTTCATATTTATTTTGTAAAATATATAATTTCATTTCTTCTTTGTATGTAGTACCTTCTCTTGCATTAAATCTTATTGTTGGTTTATTGCTTATACTTTGTAATTCTTCTTCTACATCATAAGAAACTGGAAAACCACTTTCAATTCGTGTCTGTGTGTTAAACCTATTTGTTAATTCTTCTAATATTGCTAATTGTTGTCCTGATAAGTGACTTAAGTCTTCCACTTGAGTGGCCGCTCCCTTTATTAAATGAGCTATTGCTAACTTTGTTAATTCTGGAGCTCTTTTTTGTACAACTTTGTTTATTTCTGAACGTTCTCCATCTCTATACGGATATGGGTAATCATCATTAAATAATATTTCTTGTGCTCTATTTATTAAAGTAGAACCTGTTTCATCTTTTGCATTACAAATTTCATTTATTAGATTTTCTGAATTTATAATTTCTTTTCCCTTTTCAGTTTCTAGTTCTTGTCCTTTTGATATTTTACTTTCAAAGGTTTTATTTTTTTCTTTCTTTAAGTTTGCTTTATCTATCTCATCATGTAATTTATGCATTTTTTCAAAAAGCTCATCACACGCTTTTGTTAAATCTTCTAGTTTCACACCATTGTTTAATACCATTTCACTAACTTTTTCTCTAACCCACACAGAAACTTGTGGTAAAACCTTTTCCGCAACAAAAACACTTCCTAATACTCTTTCTTTTTCATCAAAGTTTTCTGCATAAAATTTTATTGCTTCTTCTCCTACCGGAAAGTTTACTGCTTTTTTAGAAATTGCTTCAAATTCGGATTGTATTTTAGTTAAATATTCAAGTTGTTCCTTTTGTGCAGATGTCATTTCTTCTTGCCCTCTAGAAGCGGATTTTCTTAAATTTCTTAAATTCTCTATAAAACCCATTATAATCACAAACCTTTCTGTTTCCTATACTTAAAACAATTTCATTATACCACAAGCCTATAAATTTATCAATACAATTTTTATTCTAATTTTATAGTGTAAAAATATTAATGAATTGTAAAAATATTTTCAAAACAACATAAGCAAAATATTAAGAAAATTTGAAATAGCCAAAAAGATTTTCAGTAATTTCTAATCGTATAACCTTATTTCACTTTTCTAAAATAATTTTCTATTATCCACAATCTACCCAAATATAATCACTACTCTAATTTTTCTACAATTTTATTCAAAAATTTCATCTAATTTTCATATTATATATAAATAGATATTGAAAGGAGGAGATGATGAATTTTGGAAATAAAAGGTAAAAGAGTTGGTTTTGTACTTACAGGTTCTTTTTGTACATTTAGTAAAACAATACCTAAAATAAAAGAAATAAAGAACTTAGGTGCAGATATTATCCCAATAATGTCATATAATAGTTACTTACTAGATACAAAATTTGGTAAAGCAGAAGATTTTATAAAAGAAATTGAATCAATTTGTGACAAAAAAATTATTCATACAATACAAGATGCCGAACCTATAGGCCCGAAACATCTAACAGATATAATGGTTGTAGCACCTGCAAGCGGAAACACAATGTCTAAACTTGCATGTGATATAATAGATACTCCAAGTTTAATGGCTGTAAAATCACACTTAAGAAATAATTTACCAGTAGTAATTGCACCTTCTACAAATAATGGGCTTGGTGCAAATATGGTAAATATTGGTAGTCTACTTAATAGAAAAAATTATTATTTTGTCCCATTTAAACAAGATAACCCAATAACCAAACCAAGGTCTATTGTTTTTGATGCTGAATACCTAATAAAAACAATAGAACTAGCACTAGATGGAGAACAAATTGAACCTATATTGTTATGAATATAGAAAAAAATAGACAAGGGATGATATAGTTATTTTAAATTCGTGTTTAAAATAATTCTATCATCCCTTGTCTAGTATAAATTAACCTATTTTAAATCATTAGCTTTTCCAGCGATATCATTGTCTGGATTATATGATGGATTCATAATTAACAAAAGATTCATTTTTCCAGAATATACAAATTCTGTTTTAGGTGGAATTTCAATAATATCTCCTTCTTCAACATTGAATATATCATTATTAATTTTAAATTTACCCGAGCCAGAAACTACATAAAAAATATGTGTAGATTTAGTATTTGTACAATATTTTTCATGCCCTATATATGATTTTTCTAAATCAATACTAACATTTTTATTATTTAATTCATAACTAAATCCATCCATACCTTTTTGAGAAAAAGTAGGTTCAGACGGACGCTTTTTTACATATTCCATTGCAGTCCTCCTATTATTTAATATTATATAATACAATTGCCCCGATTATTGAAAAAATAAAACCTAAAATTTTTAGTCCACTTGTTGCTTCATTTTGGTCTCCAAACCCAAACCAAATATTAGTTAAAATTCTAGCATCATATATAAGACAAACTCCTATGGCAACTAATATTAAAGATATTAATTTAATTATTATCATTTTTTAATTCATCCTTTCTAGAACTATATTTCTATTCTTCTTGTAAATTTTTCATTTATCAAACTTTGTAATTTCTTATTTTTCTCCAAACTCAAGCTAGAATCTTCTTCTAATATAGCAAGAGCAAGACTTTGAACCTCTTTTAAAACTTTCACATCTTCAAAAAGATTTGCAATTTTCATTTCTGGTATTCCGGTGTTGTGCCGTTCCGAAAAAATCTCCAGTTCCCCTTAATTCTAAATCTTTTTCAGAAATTTTAAAGCCATCATTTGTTTTACACATAATTTCCATTCTTTCTTTAACAATTCTGCCTTTACTATTACACTTTAAAATACAATAAGATTTGTATTCTCCTCTTCCCACTCTTCCTCTCAATTGGTGAAGCTGTGCTAATCCAAACCTTTCAGCATTTTCTATAACCATTATATTACTATTTGGAACATCTACACCAACTTCTATTACTGTAGTTGAAACTAGAATATCAATATCTCCATTTTTAAAATTCAGCATAATTTCATCTTTTTCTTTAGTTTTCATCTTTCCATGTAAATATTCAACATTATAATTCGGAAAAATTTCTGTTTTTAATTTTTGGGTAAGTTCAGCAACAGACTTTAAATCCATTTCTTCATTTTCTTCAACCAATGGACACACAATGTAGCACTGTCTACCCTCATCAATTTGTTTTGCAATAAATCCATTTAACCTTTCCTCAAGCTCTTTTGTAACAACAAAAGTGTCTATTTTTTTTCTATTTGGTGGAAGTTCATCTATAATTGAAATATCTAAATCTCCATATAAAATAAGTGCTAATGTTCTTGGAATTGGAGTTGCAGACATAACAATTACATCTGGAGTATTACCTTTTGCAACTATTTTTGCTCTTTGCTTTACACCAAACCTATGCTGTTCATCTGTAACAACAAGTCCTAAATTTTTAAATATTACATTATCTTCTAATATAGCATGAGTTCCTATTAAAACATCAATTTCACCATTTTCAAGCCTTTTTAGAATTTCTGTTTTTTTCTTTTTTGTTATACTAGAAATTAAAAGCTCACACCTAATTCCAAATTGACTTAACAACTTTTCAAAATTTGCCATATGTTGTGAAGCTAAAATCGCTGTTGGAGCCATAATAGCAACTTGATAACCAGATTTTACCGCTTTATAACTAGAAATAATACCTACAACCGTTTTTCCGTGAACCAACATCTCCTTGAAGTAGCCTGTTCATTGGAGTTGCCTTTTCCATATTATTATCAATTTCTTCTAAAACCCTAAGTTGTGCTTTAGTTAATTTAAATGGCAAAATATTAATTACATCACTCATTTTTACATCTTTAGAAAATTGGATTCCTTTTTCTTTTAACTTATAATGTTCATTTAAAGATAATAATGCAAGTTGGAACCCAAGCAATTCTTCAAAAACTAATCTATACCTTGCTTTTATAAAATTATTTTTATGGCTTGGAAAATGAATTTGTTTAATTGCTTCATTTATATTAATTAAATTATATTTTTTTAAAATATAGTCTGGTAAAGTTTCTTCTAAATTACCATAAACTTCATCAATTCCATTTTCTATTATTTTTCTTATAGTATTTTGTGAAATTCCATATGTTAATGGATAAATAGGTATAATTTTACCTGTATTTTTATCTTCTCCAACTTCATCATAAACTGGAGATTTCATCTCATATCTACCAAGTTTTGTTTCAATTCTTCCATAAAAATTATAGGTATGACCAACTTTAAATATATTTTTTAAATATGGTTGATTAAACCATGTAATTGTACAAGCATTTTCTCCATCTCTTACAATCAATTTATATATTTTAAGTTTTCTTGCAAATGTTTCTATAACTTTTGATGTAGCAACACCTCTAATAAGCACCTCTTCTCCATCTTTACAATCTGATATTTTTTTAGGTATACTTCTATCTTCATGATTTCGTGGAAAATATGTAATTAAATCTTGAAGTGTAAAAATTTTTAATTTATTCAGTAATTTCACTCTATTAGGCCCTACATTTTTTATATATCTAACTTCTTTATTTAAATCTACTATTTTAAATTCACCTCTTTAAAAATCTAAAAAAATAAAGTTTTAATCTATCTTTAACAATTTAAAATCTAAACCATCTGCACTTACAAGCTTAAATTCTATACCATCATATACACCATTTAATGCTTCTTTAATTGAATTTCCATGAAGATGTGCATAATAGCATCTTTTAATATTATATTTTTTTAAAATTTTGAAAAAGCCTGTATTTAGGTTTTGTTTTATAATTGGTGGATAATGCATAAATACAATAATTTCTTTATCCAAATTTTTATTAATTGCATCTTGAATTGAATTTTCTAAACGAATCTCTTCTCTTGTAATTATTTTATTACTTGTTTCACTCTCAAGGTTCAAATTCCAACCTCTTGTACCACAAATTAATTTGTCTTCCACTTCTATGCTGTTATTATACAAAAAATCAATATTTGAGAAATTATTTTCTTTTAAAAATTTTTTTATATTTGTAACTGTAGTCCACCAATATTCGTGGTTTCCTTTAGACATAATTTTTCTTCCTGGCAAATTATTTATATATTCAAAATCCTTTTTTGTGTCTTTCAAATTCATTGCCCAAGAAAAATCGCCAGGAAGTACAACAGTATCTTCTTCTTTTACTTTTGATATCCAATCTAATTTTATTTTTTCTTCATGATTATTCCAATTATTTCCAAATATATTCATTGGTTTAGGGTTTGCAAATGATAAATGCAAATCTCCTATAGCATATATAGACACTATTTTTCCCCCTTTATTATAGTTTTAAATTAGGTATTGCATTTAAATCTAAATTGTCTCTTTTACCTAATATAAAATTGTAATATCCACTTGAAGCAATCATAGCAGCATTATCTGTGCATAACTTCATATCTGGCATATATACTTTTAAATCTTTAGATTCTAAATTTAACATAGCCTGTCTTATGTAAGAATTTGCAGAAACACCTCCTGCAATAGCAATCTTGTTGGAATTTGTTTGCTTTATTGCTTTAATTGTATTTTCTATTAAAACATCTGTAACTGCCTTTTGAAAACTAGCACATAAATCTTCTTTGTTAATATCTTGATATTTATGGTTTAAATTAATTACAGCCGTTTTTATTCCACTAAAACTAAAATCTAATGAATCTTTAAAATGTGTTTTTGGTAAATCATAGATAGGTTTTCCGTTTTTTGCCATTTTATCTACTTTTGGTCCTCCTGGATACCCCAGTCCAACAACTCTTGCAACTTTATCAAAAGCTTCTCCAATTGCATCATCTCTTGTTTTTCCTAAAACTTCAAATTCTGTATAATCTTTTACATGTACAATTTCAGTATTTCCTCCTGAAATTAAAACACACAAAAAAGGAGGCTCAAGCTCTTTATATGTTAAATAATTTGAAGCAATATGTCCATGAATGTGGTTTACACCAACTAATGGTTTATTTATAGCAAAAGATAAAGCTTTAGCATATGATACACCAACAAGTAAAGCACCAACTAAACCTGGACCGTATGTTGGAGTTACTGCATCAATATCTTCAAATTTAACATTTGCTTGTTCTAAAGCAAACATTGTAACTCTTGAAATTGCTTCTATATGGTTTCTTGAAGCAATTTCAGGTACAACACCACCATATTTTTCATGTATTGGTATTTGTGTATCAATCACATTTGATAAAATTTCTCTTCCATTTCTTACAACAGAGGCAGATGTTTCATCACAACTTGTCTCAATTCCTAATGTTAATATGTCTTTTTTATTTTTCATTTTTAATAAATATCAGCTTTTATGCTAACACTTTCTCCTTCCTTAATATTTAAAAATAAGTTATTATTCAATGGCTTTATATAAATACTTTTTGAAACCAATTAAATAATAACTTCTTTTGTTTTCATATAATTATTTTTTTGTTTTTTTATTGTCATTTGCAATTACTAAAGGAATTACCACTACATAGATTAATCTAACTAAAAAAGTTAAACTTATAGTTAATCCTTCAATTATTGTTCCATAGATCAAATTGTCTAATACACTAACCAATAATATTATTGCAAGTATAGAAAAATAATTATCTTGTTTTACTTTTTTTAAATAATCATACCCAACTATAATTATCAACTGACCTAGTAGAAAAGATATAAATGTGCTTAATGTTGCAGAACAATCTACATCTCCTAACATAATCCATTGAACAACACATGATAAAGATTGAGCACCTAATGCAAGAGCCATAAGATATATAGCTTGTTTTGATGAAGTCTTTTTTATTATTAAGCATGTGCACAAATATGTTAAAGGATATATGACTGCACTTAAATATAAAGGCGTTTCCAAAATATTTATATGTAGTCTTGCAATAAAATTTGAAACTACCAAAATAATGGGTAAACCTAAAACCAAAATTAATGGCAAAGTATTTTTCTTCTTCATATTTAATCTCATTCCTTTCTAAGGCACGAATTTAGTTGCAAATAAATTAAAACTTAACTTAAAATTAGCTAACGTCAAATTCAATTTTTTCCAACTTTTTTCTCCTTTGTTTTTTATACATATATAATATACTTTTTTTACAAATTTTTCAATAGTTTCTTCAAATGTAATATAATTGTAATATTTCAAAACAATATATTATCAAATTAAATCAAATATCTATGAGATATTTAAAGTATAATTTCTATTTTTTTGAGCAAAATAAATGTTGAAAATTTTTATAAATAAGAAAGGATTCAGTTATGAAAAAAGCATATATTATCATTGGTATACTTATTTTATTATTAGCAATTGGAATAGGTTTTTATTATTATAAAACAAAAAAACACGGGTCTTACTCTAACCAAAATAACCAAGACTTCCATTATAATGCTGAAAAAGTTTCAAAAGAAAACAACATAGATGAAAACAAAACAAATACTAGCAATAATACAAATTCTAATCAAACAGAAACCCAAAATAATGTAACTAACACAACTCCTACTACTCCCCCTCAAAATGAAGAACCTCCAAAAGAGCAAAACACTCGGAGCAAAGGAAAGTTCAAAACAAATTTCAGAATTCACAACAAAAATATATACAAAAGATAGTGATAGACAAAATAATATTTCAATTACATGTTCTTCTTTAAATAACACAACTGTAAATCCAAATGAAACTTTTTCTTTTTGCAAAACAGTAGGAAAAGCAACTACAGCTAAAGGCTACAAAAAAGCAGATGTTTTTAAAGATGGCGAAAAGGTGGAAGCTCTTGGGCGGTGGTAATTGCCAAGTAAGTTCTACTTTATATAATGCCGTATTAAAAGTTCCAAATTTAAAAGTAACTGAAAGACATGAGCATAGCAATTCTGTCCCATATGTTAAAAAAGGTAAAGATGCTGCTGTGGCTTCTGGTTCTTATGATTTTAAATTTATTAATAATACGGGAAATAAAATAAAAATCACAGCCTCTTGCGATAAAAATAATGTTTATATAAAAATATTTACTATATAAGCATTTGACATATTTATGTAAATTTGATATAATAGTATTAGTTTTGGGCAAGTTGTCTAGAACACAAAAAAAAAGGAGGCTGCATTTATGGCCATCTATGTTCATGTTGAACGCTGGTTTTACACCGAGCGTAATGGCACTCAACATTTTTTAAACGATGTTGACTAAGCCCGGAAGAAAGTACGTGAGGGTAAGCCCGTATTTGCGCTAAGCGCTACGGGGACTCTAACTCCCCCCATTCAGAAGTTCCTTCTGAATGGGAGAAAGTTCCAAGTCATGGGCGGTACTGAGTACAGTATCGTCTAAAGGAAAGGAGGAAGCGGTTTTTCCGCTTCCTCCTTTTTTAGCTCTAATCTTATTTAAGGTTTTTATTCTATATTTTTTAATTATTTTAGTTGACACTTAAAAAGTTGTTGTACATATCTTTAGAATATTTTTTTGTTTCTTGCATAAAATAGAAAATGAATTTATATAATCTCTTTAAAGAAAGGGTTGATGAAAATGAAGATAACTAAAAAACAAAAAATAATTATTTCCTTAATAGCACTTCAAATTCTAACATGTTTTATATTACAAACATACGCATACTCTAATTCATATGTATGGAGTTCTTTTTCTGACCTAACAACAGAAGTTTCAAACAATTTAATATCTAATAACACAGATGACACATCAAACTCCTTAAATTTGGATTGTGGTTCTTGTATTTTAATAGAACAATCAACAGGGCAAATTCTGTATTCATATAATTCCCACGAGGCACTTTACCCTGCAAGTGTTACAAAAATTATGAGTATATATTTAATAATGGAAGCAATTCAAAATGGTAAAATAAATTATGATACCAAAATCCCATGCTCAGAAAATGCTGAATCTATGGGGGGTTCTCAAATTTGGTTAACAACTACTGAAAATTTAACAGTAGATGAAATGTTAAAAGCAATATGTGTAGTTTCAGCAAATGATTGTATAACGGCTTTAGCCGAATATATTGGCGGTACTGAAGAAAACTTTGTAAACATGATGAATGAAAAAGCAAAAGAACTTGGAATGAATGATACATGTTTTAAAAACTGTCACGGAATAGATGAAGATGGTCATGTTATGTCTGCATATGATATAGCAATACTCTCACGAGAACTACTTAACAAATATCCTGAAATAACAAAATACACAACTATTTACATGGATTCTTTAAGAGATGGAAAATCTAGTTTGGTTAATACAAATAAATTGGTTAGAACCTATTCTGGATGCACAGGTTTAAAAACTGGCTCTACTTCAAAAGCACTATATAATTTATCTGCTTCTGCAACACGTGATGGACTTTCTTTAATTGCTGTTGTAATGAAAGCACCAACTTCCAAACTACGTTTTAGTAACGCTTCATCTTTATTAGATTATGGTTTTACAAATTTTGAATTTAAAGTTTTAGCAAACGCAAATGATAAAGTTAAAGAAGTAAATATAAACAAAGGTACCACAAGTCAACTAAATGCTATATATCAAGACAATTGTGGCACAATTATACAAAAAGGAAATGATGTAAATATTGATAAAAAAATTTCTTTAAAAGATTCTATTAATGCACCAATCTCTAAAGGAGATGTTATAGGTAATGTAGAATTCACTTTAAATGACCAAACAATTGCAACAACACCAATAATTTCTGATACAGATGTTCCAAAACTTAATTTAATTACAATGAGTACATCTGTTTTAAAAAACTGGTTTAAATTATTAAGATAAATTGTAAATAGGAAAGTCAAAATGACTTTCCTATTACATTAATCGAAGTTTATAATCTAATCCTGTATTTCTTTTTTTGCTGTCTACATTTTGTATCATAAACCCTATTGTTCTACTATCTCCAACAACTATTAAAAGCTCTTTTGCTCTAGTAATTCCTGTATAAAGCAAATTTCTAGTAAGAAGCATAGGTGCAGCTTTTGGTATACACATAATAACAACATCAAATTCACTTCCGCTGTGCTTTGTGAATTGTAATGCTATAGCTATGCTCAATTTGATCTAGTTCTGAAAATTGATACCAAGCTATTTTTTCGTCGTCAAATTTTATTTCAATATTTTTTTCTTTTTCATTTATATCCATAATAGTGCCAAATTCTCCATTAAAAACACCTGTACCAGTTTCATTTAAAAAATGCTTTTCCCAATAAATATCATAATTGTTCTTAATTTGCATTATTCTATCTCCAACTCTATATATAGCATTATTAAATGCTTTTTCTTTTTTAGTGCTTTCATATGGATTTAAAACCTCCTGTAGAGATTTATTTAGCTCTTTTGTTCCTAAAATACCTTTTTTAGTTGGTGTTAAAACTTGTATATTTTGAAAAAAATCATAGTTTCCAAAATTTTGTAACCTACCTGAACATAAAGATATTACTTCTTGTAATATTTTTTCTTGATTAGGCTCATTAATAAAAAAGAAATCTTTTTTTGAATCTGAAGCTATTTCATCTTTACTTACAAAGCCTTCTCCCTCATTTACTCTATGGGCATTTACAATAATTTTACTTTTTGCAGCTTGTCTAAAAATTTTGTCTAAATGTATAGTAGTAATTCTATTAGAATCTATTATATCTTTTAAAACACTTCCAGGCCCTACAGAAGCTAATTGGTCACTGTCTCCTACTAAAATTAATTTAGACCCTTGGTAAACAGACTGCATTAAATAATTCATTAAAAATAAATCTACCATTGACATTTCGTCTACAATTATTATATCTCCATCTATGGGTGTGCCTTGATAATCTTGATTTTTTTTATATAAACCATCTTCATTTATTTTTCCAATTTCCAAAAGTCTATGAAGGGTTTTTGCTTCTACGCCAGTTGTTTCTGTCATTCTTTTTGCAGCTCTACCGAGTAGGTGCAGCCAAAACTATTTTATTTCCTCTTTTTTTATAAATTTCTATTATAGATTTTATTATTGTAGTTTTACCCGTACCTGGCCCTCCTGTAATAACAGTAACATTGTGTTTATTTATAGCTTTTATTGCTTCTTTTTGCTTATCTGATAATTCTATAATATTATATTTTTCTACTTTTTCAATTTCATCTGAAATTCCTTTTATACTTTTAGAATTTTGAGAATTATCTAACTTAATAAGTCTTCTTGCAATAGCCATTTCAGTATTATAAAAGCTCTCTAAATAAACCCATTCTAGGTCATCATCTCTTTGTTCTATTACAATCTCACCTTTTGCTTTTAAATTTATTATGCTGTTTTCAACCTCTTCAATAGATACATTTAACAAACTAACTACATATTCTTCTAAATTTTGTAATAAAACTGAACTATGTCCATTATATGTTGTTTGTATTAAAGCATATTTAATTCCACTGTTAATTCTTTTTAAACTATTAATAGCTACTCCATAATCTAATGCCATTTTATCTATTTGTCTAAAATCAATTCCTTTGGCTAAATCTACCAATATATATGGATTTTCTTCAATTTGTGTTATTGCATTAATTCCAAGTTTATCATATACTCTTTTTGCATTTTCAACACCAACACCAAACTTTTCTAAAAAACGGACAATTTGCCAAACTTCCCAGTTTTCTATAAAACTTTCTGAAATAGCTAAAGCTTTATCTTTAGATATCCCTTTTATTTTAGATAATTCTAATGGATCATATTTTATAATATTTACTGTTTCTTTTCCAAATTTCTCAACTATTTTTTTAGCTGTTGCCGGACCCACACCTTTGATTTGGCCATTTCCTAAATATCGTTCTAATGCACCTAAAGTTTCCGGTAGCATTTTTTCAAAAATATCCACTTTAAATTGCTCGCCATATTCTTTGTGTTTAACATACTTTCCAACCACTTTTAAGGTATCTCCTTCTGCTATAAAAGGAAGATACCCTACTATAGTTTCCATTTTTTCTAAACTCTCTACATACATTTCTGCTATGGTATAACTATTAAGTTCATTTTGATATATTATTCCTACAATTTCTCCTGTAAGTTCCAATATTTTTACTCCTTTTTGTCAGTTACTTTTTTTCATCTTCAATATTTTTGCCATATCTTTTTATTTTGTTTGTTGTAGTTCTTTCAAAATCCTCATCCATAACTTTAAATGATTTTATATGTTTAAAATTAGGAAGCTTTTGGTTTGCTTTTTTTACAACATCAGATAAAACCCTTGTTATATCCTCTTTGCTTGGTATTTTATTTCCAAGAAACTTTTTAATTTCTTCAATATTTGGAAAAATTTTTGCATTAACTTGAATATCGTCTTTTCCATTAGATGTTCCCGTAACTAAAGACTCTGTAATTAATTCATTATCATTCAAAATTTGTTCTATTTCTTCTGGATAAATATTTTCGCCATTTTTAGTAAGAATCATATTTTTACTTCTTCCAGAAATATATAAAAATTCATCTTCATCTATATAACCTAAATCTCCTGTATGAAACCAACCATCTTTTAAAACTTTTTTAGTATTTTCTTCATCTTCATAATATCCAAGCATTACATTTTCGCCTTTTACAATAATTTCGCCAATCCCCTTTTCATTAGGATTATCAATTTTATATGTAACGCCTGGAATAGGCATTCCACAAGAAGCGGCTTTATAATAAAAATCATTATTTCCTGCAACTAAAGGTGAGCACTCTGTTAACCCATATCCTTGTAAAACCTTAATTCCAAAGCTAAAGTAACTTTCAACAAGTTCCGGCTTAATTGCTGCAGCACCTACAATAAATGTTTTTATTCTTCCACCTAAAGATTTTTTTATTTTCTTTTTTACAATCATTTTCATAAAAAATGGTAGTTTTTCCATTATTTTATTTTCGTTTTCTGTGTATTTTTTATTTAAACTTGATTTTAAAGATTTTATAATCTTTTTATAAACATTTTCTAATAATAGTGGAACACACAAAATAAATGTTGGTTTATATTCTTGTATGTTTTGCGAAATATATCTTAACCCATCACAATAGGCAATGTTTCCTCCACCATAAAGTACAAGCAAAAATCCAAGAGTACATTCATAAGTATGATGAATAGGTAATATAGATAATACAGATGTTGAATTATCAACCTTAACAACTTTTGCAACAGAATTTATATTCGCACATATATTTTTATGTGACAACATTACTGCTTTAGAATTTCCTGTTGTTCCTGATGTAAAAAGTAGAATTTTCATTTCATTTGGGTCAATTTTTATTTGTTCAAAATCTTTATTTCCATTTGAAATCATTTTTTTTCCGTTCATCTATTAAAGAAAATATATTTAAATATTTTGTAGATTTTTTTTCTGTACTTAAAAAAGTAATTTCATTTGTTAAATTTTTTTCTAATAGCTTTATTCTTTTCAAATATTTATCATCCGCTATTAAAGCTTCTGCTCTAGATTTATTAATAAAGTCAACAACATTTCCATCTGTAGATTCTTTATCTATTGGTACGACAACCCCAATTATTGTTGCAGAAAGATAAGATATTGCCCAAGAATAACTGTTTTTTCCCATAACAGCAATTCTCTTATTTTTCAAATTCATTTTAATTAATTTAGTAGTTAACCCCTCTACATCTTCTTTAAATTCTTTAAATGTTTTGTTTACGATTTTACCATCATCAGTTTTAATTTTAAATGCGACTTTATTAGAATTTCTAGCTACTGTTTTTAATAACATATCTTTTAAATCTTTTATTTCATAAGTATTAAAGTATTTTATTTGCTTTTGCATACATATTCATTCCTTTCCGAAGGTTTGAACTAGGCTCAAAAAATTTAATTTTTTGAGCCTCACACACCTTATAATCTAGTTTACTATACTATATCATAAAGTTTAATTATTTGCAAGAGTTTTTTTCTTGACTACTTTCATTCTTACGAATTCATCTCTTTCGCTTTCTTCTAAAGCTGAAGCAATCTTTTTAACCACTTTTTCTTCCCTTGGAATTATTACTTCTTTTAGAGCATTTGACCTTCTTTGGACTTTTTCAATTGCTTTTTGTAAACGTACTATAGTATTATTTAATTCAGCTAATTTAATAATATATTTTTTTAAAATTATAAATTGTACTACACATTCATCTACTGATACAGTTGTATGATATAACCCATAGCTAATTTTTGTTTCAAGTTCTTCAGATATTACAGATGGAATATCCACACCCATTAAACTTAAATATTTTATATTTATAGTTTTATCTTCTTTTATAGCATTTGAAATATCAACTAATTCATCAAATCCAACATCTACATTTGCTCTTTTTAATGCTTGTATTGCATTTACTTTTGCTCTTTTAGCCATTTGCCCTAATTCTTTTTCTTGAAGCCTATAATTTTCTAATTTTTTCTTTAAAATTAATTCTTTTTCCTCTAAAAGCTTTTGACCTTTATTATATTCTTTTATAGATCTTTTTAACTTAAGCAAATTATTTTTTGATGGTAAATATATTTTTCCCATAACTCTAACTTAAAGCAATTTAATCGCTATTATTTTAAGCCTAAAAAATCACTTTCTCTCCTTTATTTTAAAATTTCTAGCAATTCAACCATTAGATTTAATGTTTCTTCTATTGTACGGTTTTCATACATACCTTGGTTAATAAATCTTTCTTCAAATTGATTTCCAAACTCTAAATATTTTTTATCTTCGTCTGTTAAATCTGCTTCACCTAAAACTGTTGCCAAGGCTCTAACATCTTGAACTTTAGAATAACTACTAAATACTCTATCTGCTAATTTTGAGTGATCTTTTCTTGTACATCCTTCTCCTATACCATCTTTCATTAATCTAGAAAGTGATTGTAAAATGTCTATTGGTGGATTTATTCCCTTTTGGTATAAATCTCTTCCTAAAACAATTTGCCCTTCTGTTATATATCCTGTTAAATCTGGTATTGGATGAGATATATCATCATTTGGCATAGTAAGTATTGGAAGTTGTGTTATTGAGCCAGTTCTTCCTTTAATCATTCCTGCTCTTTCATAAATTGATGCCAAATCACTATATAAATAACCTGGAAATCCTTTTCTACTTGGTATTTCACCCTTTAAAGTTGAAATTTCTCTTAAAGCTTCTGCATATGCAGTAATATCTGTTAATACAGCAAGAACTTGGTAACCTAAATCAAATGCTAAATATTCTGCACATGTAAGAGCTACTTTTGGAGTAAGAATTCTTTCAACAGATGCATCATTTGAAAGATTTTGGAACATTACAACTTTAGATAATACACCATTTTCTTCAAAACTTTTTCTAAAGAATGCTGCCGTTTCATATTCTGCACCCATAAGACCAAATACTATTGCAAATTTTCCACCATCTGTAATATTAGATTGTCTTATTATTCTTTCTGTAAGCTCATTATGATTTATACCACTTCCTGAAAAGATAGGTATTTTTTGTCCTCTAATTAATGTAATTAAACCATCTATTGCAGAAATTCCAGTATGAATATAGTTACGTGGATATTGTCTTGCTATTGGATTTATTGGGTTTGAGTTAATATCTCTTGTTATATCTGCTTCAATTTCTCCTAATCCATCTATTGGGTTACCAGCTCCATCAAAAACTCTTCCAAGCATTTTTTCTGATAACTTTAATTTAAGAGGTTCTCCCATAAATTCAACTTTTACGTCTTTTATGTTTATCTCGTTGGTGCCTTTATACACTTGTATTGTTGTAATATCATCATCTAGACGCAATACATTTCCTATTCTTTGTTCTCCATTTTTTAATGTAATTTGTACTTGTTCCTCAAAAGAAACATCTTTTGGAGTCTTAATAAATACAAGTGAACCGATTTATTTCATCTAAACCTAAATATTTTATCTTCATTTTTAATCACATTCATTCCTTTCTTAAGGCTTTAACTAGGCTAGATATGCCATTAAGGCAAGAGCTTAACTAACTTAAATATGTTCTTTATACTCTTCTTCTAGCTTCTTTAGTGTATTTTTAACTTTAATTTCAAAGTCATCAATTTTATAAATTTCATCATTTTTAACATTATTTTTTAGCTCATTATATTCTTGTAAAATATTTGTCTTTTTAATTTCTGAAATTGGAATGCCTTTTTTAATTAACTTTAATGCTCTTTCATATATTAAAATAATTATATCCATCATTTTAAATTGTTTTTCAATTGGAACATATGTGTCAACTTCACTAAATGAATTTTGTTGTAAAAATCCTATTCTAATGCTTGAAGCAACCTCTATTGCAAGTTTTTTATCATCTGATAAAACATCTTGACCAACAACTCTTGCAATTTCTAAAAGTTCATTTTCTTTTTCCAAAATTTTAACAATTTTTGTTCTATGATCTGAAAATTCACTATCAACATTTTCTTCAAACCAGCTTGATAAATTATCCATATATTCACTATAGCTTATATTCCAGTCTATTGCTGGATAATGTCTAGAATATGCTAAATCTCTATTTAATGCCCAAAATACATGTACGAATCTTTTAGTATTTTGAGTTACTGGCTCTGAAAAATCAGAACCTTGTGGAGATACTGCTCCAATTATTGTAACAGAACCTTTATCTCCATTTAATGTTTCTACCATACCAGCTCTTCCATAAAATTCTGAAAGTCTAGATGGTAAATATGATGGGAATCCTTCCTCTGCAGGCATTTCTTCAAGTCTTCCTGAAATTTCACGTAATGCCTCTGCCCATCTTGATGTTGAATCTGCCATTACAGCAACACTATAGCCCATATCTCTATAATATTCTGCAATTGTAATTCCTGTATAAATAGATGTTTCTCTTGCAGCAACTGGCATGTTTGATGTATTTGCAATTAGCACTGTTCTTTCCATTAAAGGTCTACCAGATTTTGGATCCTTTAATTTTGGGAAATCTTCTAGTACTTCTGTCATTTCATTACCACGTTCTCCACAACCAATATATACTATAATATCTGCATCAGACCATTTTGCAAGCTGATGTTGAGTAACTGTTTTTCCTGTACCAAATCCTCCTGGAATCATTGCTGTTCCACCTTTTGCCATTGGGAAAATACTATCTATAACACGTTGTCCTGTAATTAGTGGTTCTGATATAGCTATTCTGTTTTTAAATGGTCTTTGTTTTCTAACTGGCCATTCTTGCAACATGTTTAACTCTAGAACTTTTCCATCATTTGTTTTAATTTTTGCAATGGTATCTGTAACTTTGTGCTCTCCTTCTTTAGCAATTTCTAAAATTTTGCCATCAACATTAAATTTATTCATTATTTTATTTGTTATTAACTCTGTTTCTTTTACTGTACCAACAATTGAACCAAAAGAAACATTATCTCCTTGGCTAACAACAGGTACAAAATGCCAAAGTTTTTCTGTACTAACACCTGTTACAGATGCTCCTCTTTTTATAAAATCTCCATATTCACCTTGCAAAAATTCAAGTGGTCTTTGAATTCCATCAAATATATTACTTATTATACCGTGGACCCAACATTAAAGTTAATGGTTTTTCATTACCAACTACTTCATCTCCTATTTTTAGTCCTGTAGTATTTTCATAACTTTGTATAATAGCAACATCTTTATTAAGTTTAATAACTTCACCTAAAATTCCTTCTTTAGAAATATAAACTGTGTCATGCATAGCAAAGTCACCTTCGCCTTTTGCCTGAATTACTGGACCATTAATTGAAACTATATATTTTATTTGCATAAGACCTCAATGTTAGTATTTAATTACTAACACTCCTCCTTCCCTTTGTGTTTCATTTACTAAAACCATAGCATGATTTTAAAATATTTCATGCCTAAACCATATAAGGCTTTTATTAATCTTTTAATTTTTCATTTATATAATTTAATAAAGTATTATCTATGAAAATTCCTTCTTTTTCGTTCTCTAAAATGCAACCACCAATATAATCTTCTGAAATCTCTTTAATTTGAGCTGCAAAGGTTTCTGAAATTTCTTTTTCATACTTTTCTTTATCTTTTTTAGTAATTCCTATATATGTATTTTGCATATCATCTACCATTTTTTTAGAATTACTTATAGTATTAATAAGAAAATCTTTATATTTTGGATTATTTGTAAATTCTGCTAATAATTTGGCAGCATCTTCTTTTATACCTTTTTTCAATCTTTTTTCTTCTTCAATTAAATCTTTTTTACATTGAATTTCATAATTATAAACTTTTTTATTAAATTCTTTTTCTATTTTTTGGCTACTTTTTTCAAAACTTGCCTTTTTCTTGGCTTCATATTCTTTTAATTCTTCTGAAATACCATCTGAAATTTGTTTATCAACATCTTTTTCTATTTCAGCATATTCTTTATCTGCCATTTCTTCTAGGCTTTCTTCAAAAAGTTTTAATTTAGAACTATTATCCATTCTATCTAATCCTTTCTAAATAATGGTAATAAGAGGTAACCTCTTATTTAATCTAATATCATCAATTCTATCCTTTGCCATATCATAAATTTTTTCTGAAACGACAAGAATTCCAATATCTTTTACTTGTAATATTTCATCAATTTTTTTATTAATTTCTTCTTCATTATTTAAAGAAATACTATCTGCACCTGCAAGTTTCATGCCAACTTCAAAGTCTGCATTATCTGAAATAGCAAAAATTCTCATTTTACAATTCCTCCCTTTCTTGCCCTATTGTTGCTTTTAGTGTAATTCTTAAGTGGCATAATCCCTTTTTTTATGCCACCTCAAATTGCATATTCGAATTTTTACACTTTACTTATAATCATAATTGCTATAATAAGACCATAAATAGCTATACCTTCTGCAAGTCCTGCGAAAATAACTGTTTTACCAAGTAAGCTTGGGTTTTCACTAATTGCTCCAACTGCTGCTGATGCAACAACTGCAACTGCTATACCAGAACCAATAGCTGAAAGACCAATAGCTAAAGCTGCTGCTACTAATCCTAAACCTGAATTTGAAGCTTTTTCAGTTCCTTCTTCAACATTTTCATTAGTAGATGTTGTAACAACTGCTTCTTCCTTTTCATTATTAACTGTAGCTGCATAAACTCCTGTTGTTGCTAAAATTACTCCTAAAAATAAAATAACTAATAATACACATATTTTTTTTGACATTTTAAATTCCTCCTAAATTTTTTTAATATTTTTAATTTTGCTCTTCTACTTGAGCTTTTATAGATTTATACTCTTTTCCACTACCATCGTAGAACCTACTAAATAATTCGTAATATTCAAGCCTTAATGTTTGAATTCCAACTATTAAACCTTCCAAAACAAGAACAATTACATTTCCTAAAATTGCAATAAGTAAGTTTCCTGCTCCACTTGTCATATCAGCTAGTAAGTATACTGCCATACAAAGTCCTGCGTGGTTTATAGCAAAAGCAGCCAATCTTAAAAATGAAATAGTATTACTTAAAAATGATAAAAGCATTTCTATAATTTCAAATATTTTTTCTACAAAAGGTGTTGTAGTTTTTGCTTTTTTCTTTTCTATAAAGTTAGAAATTTGTTCATTAAACATAATTATTAAAACTAATATAAGTGCTACAATAACAATTACATTTGTAGAAATTAACATCTTTCCTTTTAGAAAATAGTAAGCAACACATGTTAAAACAAAGCCATAAAGTATAATTCCTGCAAAACCATTTTGGTCTAAAAATACCTTTTTTAAATCTTTGTTTTTTATACCATTTGCTATATTTAAAATCATAGCAAGTAAAATAAATATCGTTCCAACTACAATACCATAAACAAGCATTGTACTTATATCATTCATTGGGCTAATTAAAACACTTTCTAGTATATCTTCTTTTCCAAATACACTTCCATAAAGGAAACCAAATATTGTAGCAGATAATCCTCCAGCTAATAAAATTGCCCCATATGATTTTTTCTTAAATAATAAGAACAAACCAATTATAAAGAATATTAATCCATGTCCTACATCACCAAACATGAAACCAAACATTATAAATGTTGATAATGCAACAAACCATGTTGGATCTAATTCATCCATTCTTGGAACACCATACATTTTAACAAGTGTTTCAAATGGTTTAACTATTTTGTTATTAATTAATTTTGTAGGTGGATTTTCTCCATCTTTTACGACATAATCAATATCTTTAAGTTCATCAAGCACTTTAGTCATATGCTTTAGATTGCTTTCTCCAATCCATGCAACAACATAAAAAGTACCATTTTGGTCACGAACTATGTATTTTTTTATTGTATTTATTTTTTCGTATGTTTGAAGTTCCCTATATTCAGAAAGAATGTCGCTTTCAGCTTTACTTTTTATTTTTTCTATTGTTTGCATTGCCTCTTCTTCATGATAATTTGTTTCATTAATTCTTTCCTTTAATTCTGCAATATATTCTTTTGGTTTTGCAACCAATTCTGCAGGAAACATTTTTCTTTCAAATTTTTGAATATTAAAAATTCCATCTATAGTGCTTACATATTCTACAGCTGTAAAATACATAATCCACATATTATCTTGTTCTTCTTTAATCTCAAATAAAATTGTATTTAAATTACCAATTTCTTTTTTAATTTCCTCAAGATTCTTTTTAGGAATTGAACCATATCTAAATTTTATATAATTTAAATCATATAGTGTTTTCATATTTATGTCTAAATTTTCTACTTTAGATATTTCTTCAATCATATTTTTTGTTTGTATATTTTTCTTCTTGCTTTCATCTATTACTTTTAAAGCATCATCATATGCTGTTTTTAAAGAATCAATATTTTCTGTTATTGTTTTAACATCATTTTTTAATGTAACTAAATCTGAATCTTTAGCATATGGTATGTTTAATTTATCTAGAAGACTTTCGCATTTTTTCATTGCTTCTTTAATTTTATAATCATAGTCAAAATATTCTAATTTCCAACCTTTATTATATATTTTTTTAGCATCTTCTATCTGTACATCACTTTTAAATAGCACATTCGCCAAAAATGTATCTAAATTAGTGCTATTTCCTGTTATCCCAAGTAGTTTCATTTTTTCTATTGCCATTAATATTCCCTCCTAGCGTACTAATCTTTTAAGAATTTCATTCTTATCCATGTTGTACCTTATGCCTTCTATAGTATTTATTATATCATTATTTTCATAGTCTAATAAATTAATATAAGCATATATAAATGCATTTGATGTAATGTCTTCTCTAAAAATTTTCTTATTTACATTATATAAATATTTATGTATGTTTTGCTCAAAATCGTATTCATTCGTGAAGACCTCTTTGTAAACTGTTTTAGACATAATATCTTTTATTTCGTCAAACGAATTACATTCTATTAATTTCTTAATTCTGTCATTATTTAATTTGTATCTTCTTCTAATTAATATTTCTTCAATTTTTGTATTTTCGAATTTATAATATTTTTTTATTCTATAAATCCATAATACATTTAATAAATCAATTTCAGAACCAATAATCTTTTTAAATTTTGGATTAGAAGTTGCCCTATCAAACATTTCTTCAAAATAAAATTTGTCTAATTCATTTTCTACCTCAAAAATAGGAATGTTTGGCTTTTCTTGATATTTCTTAAAAATATCGCTATATTTCATTCTTTTTATTGCCATAAAGAATTCATCAAAATTCCTAACCGTTTCAATTCCTTTTATATCGTAAAAAAGAGAATTTGTCCACATTTTTACATTTTGAACTACAATGTCACTAGTTTTATCGTCTGAAAATAATTTTCTAAATATACTTTTTACACATTTAATTTCATATTGTAATAAAAACCTATGAAAATTTTCTTGATCTTTCGTACTTAAAAGCCTCATAATTTGTTTAATTTCTTCAATTTGGCTTTTTTCCAATAAACTTCCTATTTCTATCCTGTCTATATCTTCATCTACCTGTTTAAAAGCCTCATTTTTAGTTTTGAGCAATAATACAGCAGACTTTAGATTACTTTGCTTTACTAAATCTTTTAAATCTTCTTCAGATAATTTTTTTGCGTACATTCCCTTTAGTTTAGCATTTATATTAGGATAGTCAATACCTAAAACTTGCAATATATTCACCCTCTTTAAATTATGCTATCTACTAGATTTCTTAATATTGTGTCTTTCTGCTTGCTATATTTCTGCCTTAATTTTTCTAGTTCTTCTGTCTTGCTTTTATCGAGTCTTTCCTTTTCCTGTGCAAATTTATTGTTAAACCTTTCTTCTGCATTTTTCTTCATAAACACGTATCTGCTATCCAACTTTTTCTTTTCTTTTTCTAAAGTTTCACTTATATAAGTTTCAATGTTGTCTTCTTTGTCTTTAATAGACCTGATTTTTTCTTTAGCATGATTGTCGAGTTCAACAATTTGGTTTATCAGTTCTTCCAAAAAATCATCTCCTTTTTTTTAATATTCCTATACCATTATATACTATTTTCAAAAAAATTCAAGTGTTTTGGAAATATTTGTAAATAAAAATTTTAGAATGGGCTAGATTAAGAGAGTAAATAACAGCTAAACAAATTCTTCCCATACCAAATTTGCAAAATTCAGCCCCTTATTTGTTAATTTTATATTATTAGTAGTTATTTCTAAAAGACCTTCTTCAATTAATTTATTCAACTCATTTTTAAAAAGAAAAATAGGGTTTTCTCCAAACTTATTTTTAAAATCGCTTATGCAAACACCTTTTATCTTTCTTAACCCAAGAAGCATATATTCTTGCTTAGTTTCATAAAAACTTTGTACTTCTTGAACCTCTTTAGTATTTTTAAAATCTTTTATATATTCTTCTAAAACACCTATATTGCAAAATCTTTTTCTATTTAAATAAGAATGTGCTGAAGCACCAAAACCAACATATTCTTTTTGGTTCCAGCAATCCAAATTATGTAAAGACTTTTTTCCATTTTTTGCAAAATTTGAAATTTCATAATGTTCATAGCCACCAAGCTCTAAATAATTCTTCACATACCAATACATATTTCTTTCCAATTCTTCATCTGGCAAAACAATTTTATTTTGTTCTATCAAATTATAAATTATTGTATTTTCCTCGACAATTAAAGAATACACAGAAATATGACTTGGATTTAAATTAATAACTTTATTTAAAGAACTTTTAACATCTTCAATTGTTTGACCAGGTAAACCAATCATCAAATCTACATTTATGTTATCAAAACCCACCTCTCTAGCCAAATTATATGTAGCCAGAAAATCATTATAATTATGAATCCTGCCAATTTTTTTTAGTAACCTATCTTCTGTAGACTGAAGACCTATACTTAACCTATTTATTCCGCATTCTTTGTATTTTTTAAGTTTTTCCAAACTTGCACTTCCTGGGTTAACTTCAATTGTAGCTTCAACTACACCCTCTTTATTAAATGTATTCATAATTTTTTCTATATATTTTCCATCAATAAAAGAGGGAGTTCCTCCCCCTATATAAATTGTTTTTATTTTAACATTTTTATTTAGGTAAAAAAAATCTTCTATTTCTTGAATTACAGTATTTATATATTTTTCTTGTAATTCATCTTTCTCGCAAAAAGAAATAAAATCACAATAATAGCATTTTCTTTTACAAAAAGGTATATGTACATATACTCCTATTTCTTTATCATTATTTACCACGAAATCACTTCCTAAATATATTTATTATGCTTCGCCTTTAGCAATTTTTATAATTTTTTTCAATCTATAATTAACTCCAGATTTTCCAATTGGGTTTGAAAGTTTTAATCCAAGTTCTATTAATGGCATATCTGGATATTCTAGCCTTAAATTTGCAATTTCTTTTAATGAATCATCAAGTTTATCAAACTTTCCATCTTTTTTTAATTGTCTTATAGCTTCAATTTGCTCAATAGACGCATTCAAAACCTTATTCAAATTCGCCGTTTCACAATTTACAAGCCTATTTACTTTATTGTTCATTTCTCTTTGCACTCTTATTTCTTCAAATTTCAAAACAGACTTTGGAGCACCAATAAATGCTAAAAATTTAGATATTTCCTCGCCATCTTTTATGTATATTATGTTTTCTCTTTGTTTTACATTTATTTCAAATTTATATAATAATTCTTTAATATTTTCTGCTTCTTCAAAATCTTTTAAGCCACATTCTAAATGATATTTACTTTCAGGGTTATTTATAGAACCTGCCCCCATGAAAACGCCTCTAGTATATGCTTTTAGTTCTTCTATATTGTTAATATAATTGTTAAATATTTTTAAATCTTCAAAATCTGTTTTTGCAATTTCTATGCAAAAAAGTTTACCATTTACATTTATATTAAATTCTTCAATTCCAATATTTCTAATAATTTTAGCAAATCTATTTATGTTATATTCACTCTCTGTTGAAAATTTAATATAATTTTCATTTGAAGAGATATTATTACACTCAAAATACCCTAAAGCTTCAAACTGAACTTCATTTTTATTTGCCAAATTATTTAATTTACTTAACTCTTCTTTAACTTCTTGTGAAAATGTCATTTTATTCCTCTTACTTTGTTCCAAAAATTCTATCACCCGCATCTCCAAGACCTGGCACAATATATCCAACTTCATTTAACTTTTCATCTATAGATGAAGTATAAACCTGAACATCAGGGTGTATTTCTTCTATTTTTCTTATCCCCTCAGGAGCAGCAATAATACATAAAAATTTAATTTTCTTAACTCCATCTTTTTTTAAGCTATCTATCGTATCTACTGCTGAACCTCCTGTTGCAAGCATTGGATCTAAGATTATTGCCTCTCTTAAATCTACATCTTTAGGCATTTTATAATAATATTTAACAGGTTTTAACGTTTTTTCATCTCTAGATAAACCAATATGACCTATTTTTGCATTTGGTACAATTCTAGTTAATCCGTCTAGCATTCCTGTTCCCGCCCTTAAAATTGGTACAAAAACATATTTTTCTTCATCTATTTTTCTAACCTTTGTTTTACATATTGGTGTTTCAATTTCCACCTCTTTTAATTCTGCATCTTTCATTGCTTCATAGCACAAGCAAGTTGCAATTTCACTTATAATTTCTCTAAATTCTTTAGTTCCTGTATTTTTATCTCTTAATATTGCTAGTTTATGTTCTATTAGTGCATTGTTTAGTAATATTGGTTTCATTTTTTACCATCCTTTCTTATACTCGTTGAAAAATAATTACAATTTTGGTTATTTAAAAATTAATTTTTTTCCAGATTTACATTTTAAAACTGTTTTCCTTCTCTCTCTTCTAAAACTGAAGGTCTTTCTAACATTTTATTAATCTCTGCTCCTAAAAATAAAGTATAAAAACAGCTATACGTCCACATCATAATAAGCATTAAGGTCGTTAAACTACCATATGTTATAGAAAATCCTTTAAAAATATCTAAATATTTAGAAAATACAAAAGAAATAATATTTAATAAGATAGCTCCAATTATAGCTCCCGGTATTTGAGATTTAATTGTTATTTTTCTTTTAGGCATAATTTTATATACAATTAAAAACACAATAAATGTCACAAATATTAATCCTAATTCTGTAATTATAAAAGACAAATTACTAATTTTAGTTACATCACCTAAATGAGCTTTAATTATAGAAATCAAACTATTTCCAAAAACAAGTAATGTTAAACCTATGGAAATTAACATTATAAATGCAATCGTTTCCACAATTGATTTAATTCTTAAATATATATAACTATAACCTTGCTCACCCTCTGTATGATAAATTGACTGTATTCCCTTTATTAAAGCATACAATCCCTTTCCTGCCGGCCATAATATAAAAATAATTGAAATAGATATAGTTCCAATAGATTTAGAATAAACCTCTTGTATAATTCCAATAACCATTTCCTCCATGCTAGAAGGAATAATATTAGAAAGTATATTAAACAAAGTATTTTGGTTAATTCCAGTATATTGTACCATTGTGATTAATAAAATTGCAAATGGAATAAATGATAAAATTGTATAATATGAACATTGAGAAGAATATTCGCCAACATGATCTTTATCTATATTATTTAATAAAATCTTAACATTTTTATAATTTTTTTTAATAAACTCTTTCATATTTTTATTATATTCCTTTTTTAATAATTATCCATAAAATGGTGTACTTCTCCATCTTGTACATATGAAATAATAGTATTTAAATTAACATTTTTTGTACTATTATAAATATTCATGTCTACTTTATCATAAACTTTTCTTAATTGCTCAATAAGTTCTTTTACTTCTTCTCTTTTAGAACTAATTTGATTTAATTTTTTCTTTTCAGTAACCTTGCAAGCACATTTTATAAAATTCAAACCATTTCTATCTCTCCATCTAATTATGTCACATTCTTTAACATAATATAAAGGTCTAATTAATTCCATTCCTTCATGAAATGTACTATGTAATTTAGGCATCATAGTTTGCATTTGTGCACCATATAGCATTCCCATTAAAATGGTTTCTATTACATCATCAAAATGATGTCCTAAAGCTATTTTGTTACACCCTAAAGCTCTTGCTTGTTTATATAAATAGCCTCTTCTCATTCTTGCACACACATAACATGGGTGATCATCAATTCTTTCTATTGATTCAAATATGCTTGTTTCAAACATTGTAATTGGAATATTTAAAATTTTACTATTATCTATAATTTTTTTCTTGTTTTCTTCACTATAGCCAGGATTCATTACCAAAAAAACCAGTTCAAAATCCATTTTTCTATGTTTTTTTAATTCTTGCATGCATTTAGCAAGTAACATCGAATCTTTTCCACCTGAAATGCATACTGCAATTTTATCTCCATCTTTTATCATTTCAAACTCTTTTATTCCTTTTATAAATTGAGCCCATATTCTTTTTTTGTATGTTGTTCTTATGCTTTTTTCTATTTCTTCATATTTTTCCATTATTATTTACTATTTAACAACTCCTTTCAACATCTAATATACTATAAAATTTTCTATTTTTCAATAGTTTTTTTCTTAAATAATATTAATCTAATTAAAGTTGTTACAATTCATAAAACACGTTAATTAGGGATAATAGATTGTTTTCAAGCTCGTGATGTGTGATTGGAGTAATTTTAGAGTTTCTTAACATAATTTTTGGAAAATGTTCGCGCTACGCCGTGAAAGGGTGTCGAAAATTATGTTTAGAAACACTTAAATTATGTATTGAGCCATTAGAGCTTGAAAACAATCTATTATTCCTAATTAACCAAATATAATTATTAACCAATTTATAAGTAACTCTTTCCAATTATTGGCATAATATAATGTATAATTAAAAGCTTTTAGTAGATAATAAATATAAAGCCTAAAAATAAGCCTTAAGGAAGGAATGATATTAAATATGAATACAATTTGCATAAAAACCAATAATACAAATGCAATAAATTATCTACTAGAAAATTTAAAACAAATGCAGCTAACAGACGTTTATTTTTCATGCCATAAATTTAAAATATATAATAATATTATTATTAATTATAAAGGTAATAATTCAGAATTTTTTCTTTTTACAATATGCAATATTTTATGTAATTTAGTTACAAACAAATTTGAAAATACCATATTAAAAAGACTTCTAACACATGAATACTTTTATTTTGACACTATAGAACAAAAACAAATATTAGAAATTGCCCAAAATGATTCTAATGAAAACATTAAAAATTCTTCTCGTATTTTTGATATTTTATATAACTGTTTTTACAAATATCTAAAAAGCAACAAAAAGCTCTATTTAAAAGGCTTTCTAACATTTAGAGCACAAGAGTACATTAATGAACTTGCCAGCTTGATAGATTCTTGTGTAAGTCGTTTTCTAATTGAAAGAGAATACGAAGAATTTATATCCATATTAAAAATATATATAAATTCTGAAATTAGTACAATAAATACAGTTCATTTAATATACAAACAAGATAATCCTATTTTGCTTGACCAAAATAAAAAAATAATAACTCCAGATTTAGATTTATCAAATGCTAAATTTCTGTCTGACATCAGTTTCTCATATTGTGATATTATTTTAAATACCCTACTTAATTTGCTCCCAAGTAAAATTTATATTCATCTAATTGATAACAAAATAGATGAATTTATATCAACTTTAAAACTGATTTTTGAAAATCGCGTTTGTATATGTACAGATTGCAATATTTGCACAATATATAAATCTCAAAAAGCCCAAAAAAGTAGTTTAAAATAACCAACTGATTTTTTCAGTTGGTTACAATTTAAAATTATTTTTGTAGTTCATCTCTTTTTTCTTTTATTGTATTTTTTACTTCTCTTGCTTTATCATTCAAATTTTCTTTTATTTCCTTTGCATTTTCTTTTACTTCTTGTTTTATATACTTTATTCTGTATTTAATAGCAGTAAGTTTTGGATAAGCATTAATAAGCCTCTTTGACATCCAAGACCTATTAGACAATATTTCTCTAACTTTTTTAGTTATTTGTTCTGTATTGTCTTCTCTTCCTTCTTTTCCAACTTGAACAGCAGTTTTTCTAAATCCCATAATAACTACTGTTGAAACTATGTTATCTACAATATAAATTACTAATAGCACAATTGCTAAAATATTAAGAACCTTTGGGTCAACATTATTTAATTTACTTATTATAAATGGGTTTGAAACATATGTTAAAAATAAACCAAATAAACCAAATGGAATTGTTGTCCCCAAACACACTCTTCCATCTATATTAAATTTTCTTTTGCTATAATCCCACCATCTTGCTTTAAATAGTTTTTCCATAACAAGACTTGTTAAATATTCTAGAATGGCACAAGTAACTATTGTCATCATAAATAATATTAATGGATCATATGAATATTTATATAGCAAAAAAGTTATTGCAACAGCTCCCCAACCATATATTGGGCAATATGGTCCAATTAGAAAGCCTCTGTTTATAAACCTTTTATATTCTATTAATTTACAAGTAACTTCTAACAGCCAACCACAAAAAGAATAAATTATAAATAGTAAAAAATATTGTGTTATTGAAATATTCATCACATTTTCCTTTCTTTTGCAGATTTTATAAGACCAACAAATAGTGGTGCAGGTCTATTTGGTCTAGACTTTAATTCTGGATGAAATTGTGCTGCTATAAAATATGGATGATTATTTAACTCTACTATTTCTACCAAATTTCCATCTGGAGAAACTCCAGAACAAACTAGCCCTGCTTTTTCTAATTTTTCTTTATAACTATTATTAAATTCAAATCTATGTCTATGTCTTTCATCTATTCTTGTATTATTATAAACATTTTTAGCTATACTATCCTCTTTTATCATACAAGGGTAACTTCCAAGCCTCATAGTTCCACCTTTTGTTTTTACACTTTTTTGTTCTTCCATAATATGAATAACTGGATTTTTAGTAGTATTACTAAATTCTGCCGAATTTGCGTCTTTTAATCCTAATACATTTCTTGCAAATTCTACAACAGCCATTTGCATTCCCAAACATATGCCTAAAAATGGTATATTATTTTCTCTAGCTACTTTAATCGTTTCTATCATCCCTTCAATTCCACGGTCTCCAAACCCTCCTGGTACAACAATTCCATCATATTTTGAAAGTATTTCTTTAGCATTAATTGGGACAATTGTTTCAGAATCTATCATTTCAATATCTACTTTTACTTTATTTACAAACCCAGCATGTTGCAAACTTTCTACAACAGATATATAAGAATCTTCTAATTTCACATATTTGCCAACAAGTGCAATTTTAACTTTTTCATCTTGCTTTATATCTCGTATTCCTTCAATCATTTTTTCCCATTTAGAATTATCTGGAACAAAACTTTCCAGTCTTAAATGGTTGCAAACTTCTCTTGCTAGTCCTTCTTTTTCTAGCATTAATGGAACCGCATATAAGCAATTTACTGTCTTATTTTGAATAACACTTGTTTTACGAACATTACAAAACAAAGCTAATTTTTCTCTTATTGTTTCTGGAATTTCAAGTTCACTTCTACATACTAAAATATCTGGTTGAATTCCTAAACTTTGCAATTCCTTTACCGAATGTTGTGTCGGTTTTGATTTTATTTCATTTGACCCAGAAATATATGGTAATAATGTAACATGAATATATACAACATCTTCTTTATTTCTTTCTAGTCCTACCTGACGAATAGCCTCAATTATAGATAATCCCTCTATATCTCCAACAGTTCCTCCAACTTCAGTAATTACAATATCTGTATCTGTATCTTCGAAACTATATATTTTTTCTTTTATTTCATTTGTAACATGCGGTATTACTTGAACAGTTTTCCCTAAATAGTCTCCTTTTCTTTCTTTTTCAATAACTTGAGAATAAATCTTTCCCATTGTTACACTAGAATTTTTTGTTAGATTTTCATCAATAAATCTTTCATAATGACCCAAATCTAAATCTGTTTCAGCTCCATCATCTGTTACAAAAACTTCTCCATGTTCATAAGGACTCATCGTTCCTGGGTCTACATTCAAATATGGATCAAATTTTTGAATTGTAACTTTATAACCTCTGTTTTTCAAAAGTCTTCCTAGTGACGCTGCCGTTATTCCTTTTCCTAGTCCAGATACTACTCCTCCTGTTACAAATATGTATTTTGTGTTCATATATTACCTCTCTTTCCAAAAAATAAAAAAATAGATTAAAACTTCACCCTAAAATGGGGTTTTTTTTTAATCTACCTTTTTATTATAATATAATTTTTTACCAATTGCAATAAAAATTTAATATTTTTTCACATTTTTTGGAGATGTTTTTCAGTTTTTTTCACGTTTTCTGGAGATGTTTTTATACTTTTTTCACATTTTTTGGAGATTGCTGCTTAAATTCAAGCCTATCAAATTTAAAATAAATTATTTCATAAACTGTGAATGTGACAGATTGCAAGCAAAAAAACGTAGCATATTGCTACGTTTTTTTATTTTGCATAATCAACAACTCTTTTTTCTCTAATTATGTTTACTTTTATTTGTCCTGGATAATCCATTTCTTCTTCAATCTTTTTAGATACATCTCTTGCTAGAACTGTCATTTGATCATCTGAAATTCTTTCAGGTTTAACTATAATTCTAACTTCACGACCAGCTTGAATTGCAAATGATTTTTCTACACCATCAAAAGAATCTGCAATTGCCTCTAGATTTTCTAACCTTTTAATATATGCTTCTAGAGTTTCTCTTCTTGCTCCTGGTCTTGAGGCAGAAATTGCATCTGCAGCTTGAATTAAAACAGCTTCCATTGTTTGTGGCTCAACATCTTCATGATGTGCTTCTACAGCATTTATTATAAGTGGATTTTCTTTATATTTTTTAAGAATATCAACACCAATTTGAACATGAGTTCCTTCCATATCATGATCTAGAGCTTTTCCTATATCATGTAATAAACCTGCTCTTCTGGCTCTTTTAGCGTCTAAGCCCAATTCTTCTGCCATAATTCTTGCTAAATTAGACACCTCTATAGAATGGCTTAATACATTTTGTCCATAACTTGTCCTATATTTTAGTTTTCCAAGCAATTTTATTAAATCTGGATGTAAATTATTTACACCTGTTTCAAGTGCTGCCCTTTCTCCTTCTTCTTTTATGATAGAATTTAATTCTTCTTTTGCCTTTTCTACCATTTCTTCAATTTTTGCAGGGTGAATTCTACCATCATCAATTAATTTTTCAAGAGCTATTCTTGCGACTTCTCTTCTTAATGGATCAAAACCTGATAAAATTACTGCTTCTGGTGTATCATCAATTATTAAGTCAATACCAGTAAGAGTTTCTAATGCCTTTATATTTCTACCTTCTCTTCCTATAATCCTTCCTTTCATATCATCACTTGGAAGATTTACTATAGAAACTGTTGTTTCTGAAGTGTGGTCTGCTGCACATTTTTGTACAGCATATGTTATAATTTCTTTGGCATTTTTTAGAGCCTCTTCTTTTGCCCTTTGGTTTAAGTCTCTAATTACTTTTGCTTTTTCTGTTGTAATTTCTCTGTCCATTTCAGCTAATAAATATTGTTTAGCTTCATCTTTACTTAAACTAGCTATTCTTTGAAGTTCTTGAACTTGCTTATCATAAATTTCATTTACTTCACTTTTTTGATCTTCAAGGCTTTTATATTCTCTTTCAAGATTTTTTTCCTTTTTTTCTAGATTTTCTGAACGCTTGTCTAAATTTTCTTCCTTTTGAATCATTCTTGATTCTTGTTTTTGAACTTCGCTTCTTCTCTCTTTAATCTCTTGATCTAATTCTTTTCTGTTACTCATTATTTCCTCTTTAGCCTTAAGTATCTCTTCTTTTTTCAAATTTTCTGCTTCAATTTTAGCTAAGTCAACTAATCTTTTTGCTTCCTGTTCTGCACTTCCGATTTTAGATTCTGCAATTTTTCTTCTCATTATCATTCCAACAATGAACCCAATTGCAAGTGAGATTAAGAAAGTAGCGATTATGATTACACTGTTCATATCATACACCTCTTTCTTATTAAATTTTCAATGTGCGAATAAATATATATATTAAAACTTATTTTTTTATTAGATATATTTTTCTACTTAAATAGTATATCATTTTGCCTTTGCAACTGTCAAGTGAAATGAAAGAAATAATATATATTTTTTGATATCGCTTGCATTTTATGTAAATTTGTGATAAAATTATATAGATGTAAGTAGCAAACAATTAATCGCGCTCTGTAGAGCGCAAGAGAAAGGAAGAGACATGAAAAAAATCGCCATTCACATTGGCGCCATCGTAGTCGGGTTCCTTATCGGAACCCTGCTTTTTAATGGATTTACGTTTTTACGTTCTTCCATTTGCACCCATGATGACCTCCCCCCAATAACCGCCATTACCGCTCTCAAAGAGCGGTGTCGTGCGACTTTCAGTAGCACTGAATTTGTCGACGACTACCTGAACATCCTCGAAACCGAAGATGAAGCGGGGAATGTCCAATTCTTTGCTGTCTATTACAGACAGTATAAGGATTTGGACACTAACGTCTTTCTCCTTGTTCCTGACAAGGAGACTGAACAGTCCTGGTTCTCGTATCTTAAGAAGATGCGAAGCAAAACGGCAAAAGAAGGTGAACTGGACCTCTTCAGCTTTACCTTACAGGAAGATGGGATTTGGATCACGTCTTCCTGCAGGGAGGCCTGACCAACCCCCGCTCTCAATGAGGGCGGGGGACTTTTTATATCTTTTTTAATTCTTTACTGTCTGCTATACTTTTTGCTGTCATTATTCCCATATATTCTTCTGGTAAAACTATTTCATCTACATCTAATTTTTCCAATATACGTTTATGTAGCGAATCTCCTGCTTTTGCTATTACATACCCAATTCCTGCTTCTTTTAATGCTAAACATGTAATTATACTTACCGATATATCTTCTCCCGTTCCAACAACTCCAATGTCAAAATCTGAAATTGGAATTCCGCTGAAATGCGTCTATACTTGTTATATCCATACAAACTGATTTTGTCACAAAATTGCTTGCTTTTTCTACTCTTTTCATGTTTTTATCTATTGCTAATACCTCTATTCCCTCTTCTGATAGTTTTTTTGCTACGCTCATGCCGTATACACCTAGACCGATTACTATACATTGTTTTTTCATTCTTTTTCTCCTTTCTCTTTCGTTGAAAAATAATTACTTTTAGTTGTGTGTATGTTGCGAATTTCATTTAAATGCGATCACATGAATTTAGAATCAAAGTTTAATTTTTTCAACTTGTACTTTAAAATTAACTATAACATTATATTTCCCGTTACATAGTCAATATTCTTATTTTCTTTTCTTTTTAAAATAAATATTGAAAGTATTGATATTGGTCCAACTCTTCCTATAAACATTAAAATCATAAGTAATATTTTAACAGCTAATTGCAAACTTTCAACATCAACTATTGAAAGACCTGTTGCAGAAAAAGCAGATATACACATAAATAGAATTTTCTCTACACCAATATTTTGCAATTCAACAAAAATTATAATTGATATCATAACAATTAAGCAACTTATAAAAATATTGGTTATTGCTTGTTTTATAGTTTGTATGTCTATTTTTCTATAAAATGCTACCACATCTTTTTTATTTCTCAATGTAGCACTTACTGTTAAAACCAAAATTGCAATAGATGTAATTCTTATACCTCCTGAAGTTGAGCCTGGCCCACCTCCAATTAGCATGAGCAATGATAATAATAATTTAGTAAGTGTACTGGTGCTTGCCATATCGATGGTAGAAAAACCTGTTGTTCTAACAGCTGCGCCTGTAAATAGCACTTGTAAAATTGATAAATTTGGTTCTAAAATTTTTATTAATATAGCAGATATAATATATATAATTAAACTTGTTACCAACACTATTTTAGTATGATATTCAATTTTGATAAAGCTCTTTTTTCTAATACAGCTTATTATATCTTCAATAACAAAATAGCCAATTGCACCTAAAAGCATTAAACAAATAATAACAATATTAATATAAATGTTATTCGCAAATATTTTAAAACCAGAAGTACCAAATAGATCAAAACCCGCATTACAAAATGCCGTTATTGAATGGAAAATGCTATACCATATACCCTGTTTAATTCCATATTCAGGTATAAAATACATTGCTAAAAATAAACTACCTATCAGCTCTATTATAAATGTATATTTAATAACTTTTTTTAATCTATATCTCAACCTACTATAATTATTATCATTTAAGGCATTGCTTAAAAGCAAAGTTTCAGATAAAGTCATCTTTCTTTTCTTTATATTTAATATATATGAAATAAAAGTTACAAAGCCAATTGCTCCAATTTCAGTAATAAGAGCAATTACAACTTGTCCTAAAAAAGTATAATCCTGTGAAATATCAACAGTTGATAACCCATTTACGCAAGTTGCTGAAACTGATGTAAAAAAAGCATCTGATATCGATATATTTCCATTATTATTAATTGGCATCATAAGTAAAATCCAACCAGCTATAATTATTGCCATAAAACCTAAAAAAGGCACTATATATATTTTTCTTTCTTTGAACATCTTTCGTTTTCCTTTCTTGCTTTTTAATTAAACTTCTTTTATGCAAACATTTTCTTTACCAATAATATCTTCAAAAATTTCTACAATCTCGTCATTACAATATATGGCTCCACATGGTAAAAAACTATTTTCATTTTGAACTTGAACCATAATATTATTCATTTCTCCACAAAAGTACTTTATGGCTCCTCTTAATTTGCTTTTGGTTTCTTCATTTAAATTAGTTATATTCAAATTTAAAACCTTTCTTTTTTGAATACCAAAGTTTGATATTTTGTTTGCAATGATAATAGTTTTTTCCTCTTCTCTTATACTTAATCTTCCATCTATTAAAATAATATTTTCTTCTATCAAACTTTCTTTAGCAGATAAATATGCGTTTTCAAATACCAAAACTTCTACTTGCCCATATAAATCTTCTATTGTGACAAATGCCATAATCTTATTGTTTTTAGTAAATTTCTTTTTTATGGAAGTTATAATTCCAGCAAACTTAACTTCCTGCCCATCTTTAAACCTATTTGCCTTTGAAATATCAAAATCTCCATTTAGTTCAATATTTTCTATTTCTTCCGAATTTTCTATTTCATTTTTATTGTCAATTAAAGCAATATCTTTTGAATTTATCGTTGTTTGTTTTTTTATTTCTTCTTCTAATTTACTTAAAGGATGTCCTGATAAATAAATTCCAAGCATTTCTTTTTCTTGAGATAACAATTCTTTTTCTGAAAATTCCTCTTTTTTTATATATGTATATTTTATTTCTTGAAGATTATCTTCTTCTTTATTTGAACCTAAATCAAACATTGAAAATTGACCTTCCATGCTCTTTTTTTTCGTACTTTGAATTGTTTCCAATATTCCTTCAAAAGATGCCAAATATGTTGCTCTAGTTTCTCCTAAATTGTCAAAAGCCCCGGCTTTAATTAAGCTTTCTATACATTTTTTGTTAACAGATTCATTAGAAATTCTTTCGCAAAATTCTGTAAAATTTTCAAAACTTCCATTTTTATTTCTTTCTTTTATTATTGCCTCTATTGGAGCAACTCCAACATTTTTTATGCTTCCAAGTCCAAACCTGATGTTACCTTTGTCAACTGAAAACTTAAGCCCACTTATATTTATATCAGGCTTTAAAATTTGAATATTCAAAGCTTTACATTCATCAATATACACAGGTACTTTATCTAAATTTCCCAAATAACTATTTAACATTGCTGCCATAAATTCTGGTGGGTAATATGCTTTTAAATATGCTGTTTGGTATGATATAACCGCATAACATGCCGCATGAGATTTATTAAATGCATATTTTGCAAATTCTGCCATTTCATCAAAAATTTTATTAGCAGATTCTTCATCTATTCCATTTCTAATACAGCCAGGAACAATAACATTTCCATTTTCATCAACCTGACCATGAATAAAAACTTCTCTTTCTTTTGCCATTACATCTAGTTTTTTCTTTCCCATAGCACGACGAACTAAATCTGCTCTACCTAAAGAATAACCTGCTAAATCTCTTACTATTTGCATTACTTGCTCTTGGTAAACCATACAGCCATATGTTACATTAAGTATAGGCTCTAAACTAGGATGTGTATATTCATTATGACCCGGATTTAATTTTCCTCTTATATAACGTGGAATTTGATCCATTGGACCGTGGTCTATATAAAGAAACACCTGCAATTAAATCTTCTAAACAATCTGGTTTAAGTTCCTTCATAAAGTTTTTCATTCCTTGGCTTTCAAACTGGAATATTCCGCATGTTTTTCCTTCTTGCCATAATTTATAGACTTTAGGGTCATTCATTTCTTTGTCAAATTCAACATCTATTCCAAAATCTCTTTTTATCATTTCTTTTGTATCTTTAATAACTGTCAAAGTTCTTAATCCTAAAAAGTCCATCTTCAAAAGACCTAACTCTTCTAATGTTGTCATTATATATTGTGTTGCATTTTGACCATCTCTTACATAAAGAGGAACATATTCATCTACTGGTTCTTTTGTTATAACAACTCCACAAGCATGTGTAGAAGCATTTTTTGGCATTCCCTCTAATGCCATAGATACATCTAATAATTTTTTTATTCTTTCATCATTTTCATACAAATTTTTCAATTCAATATTCTGTTCAATGGCTTTTTTTATAGTAATGTGAAGTTCGTTTGGAATCATTTTTGCAATTCTATCTGTTTCCGGAAGAGAAATATCTAAAGCTCTTCCGACATTTCTTATTGCATTTTTCGCAGCTAAAGTTCCAAATGTAATTATTTGCGACACATGGTCATGACCATATTTTTCGCACACATAATCTATAATTTCTTGTCTTTGTTCATCACTAAAATCAACATCAAAATCTGGCATGCTTATTCTTTCAGGGTTTAAAAACCTTTCAAAAAGCAAATTATACTTCATTGGGTCAATATCTGTTATTTCTATAGCATATGCTAAAATAGAGCCTGCTCCAGAGCCACGCCCTGGACCTACTGGAATATTATGAGTTTTTGCATAATGTATGTAGTCCCACACAATTAAGTAGTAATCTACATACCCCATTTTTTTTATAATTCCAAGTTCATATTCTGCCCTTTTTTTATATTCTTCTGGCATTTCACTTCCATACCTTTTATTAAGACCATCAAAGCATAATTTTTCTAAAAAATCATAATGTGTTTTAAATTCTTTTGGGACTTCATAATTTGGAAGTATTGTATGACCAAATTCAAATTCAACATTACATTTTTTTGCAATTTTAACAGTATTTTCTATAGCTTCAGGAAATGCTTTAAAATACTCAATCATCTCTTCTGGAGATTTAACATATAACTCATCAGTTTCAAATTTCATTCTGTCTTCATCTGTCATTCTTTTTCCTGTTTGAATACATAAAAGAACCTCATGGTTATAACTATCTTCTCTTTTTAAATAATGTGCATCAGTTGTTGCAACTAAAGGAATATCTAGTCTTTTTGCAATCTCAACTAATTTTTGGTTTGCTAAAACTTGTTCTTTTAAACCATTACTTTGAAGCTCTATATAGTAGTCTTCTCCAAAAACCTTTTTATGCCAAAGTGCAATTTCTTCAGCCTTTTCATTTTGACCATTTAGCAAAGCTTGATTTACGCTTCCTGCTAAACATGCACTTAAACATATTAATCCTTCACTATATTTTTCCAAAATTTCTAAATCTATTCTTGGTTTATAATAATACCCATCTATAAAACCCAAAGATACTAATTTACTTAAATTTTTATATCCCTGATTGTTTTTTGCAAGAAGTATTAAGTGATTGTAATGATTATCTATTCCTGGTTCTTTATCAAACCTAGAGCGTGGCGCAACATATACTTCACAACCTATTATTGGTTTTATTCCTTCTTTTTTGCATGCCTTATAAAAATCTATTGCTCCATACATTACTCCATGATCTGTTATCGCCATTGCGTCCATTCCAAGCTCTTTAGCTCTTACTGGTAAATCTTTTATTCTGTTTGCGCCATCTAATAAACTGAATTCGCTGTGCACATGTAAATGAACAAATTTTGACATTTAAATTTCCTCCGTTTCCTTTTATTGTTGTATTTTATCACCTTGTGGGGATATTTTCAATATTATGCTTGTATTTTTTGTTGTTACAATTATGGGCCGTTCCGAAGATATTATAGTATAAAAATTCCATTCCTTACTGGTGCGCCTTTTCTTGACTAGTGTGAATTGCTGTGTACCCCCGCTATTGGGTGTACAAAATTTATAATATTCGACAGCTTCCAAACTTAAGATAGCTGTTCGAACGAATGTGAGTTACAGATATCTTATGCAAAGCTCGCGTCATGGAATTTTTATACTATAATATCTTCTTCACTACTCTACTATTTCTAATTTTTTGATTTTTTTTATGATTTATTATCTATATTTTTTGTTTTTTTATTTAGTGAATTTATTTATTGATTTTATTGGTTTGTATATATATAATGTTTTTAGAATTATTAATTAGTATAATGACTTTTTTGAAAGGTTTTGGTGGGTATGAAGTTGTTGAGGAAGATTTTGTTGGTCGTTTTTATTGTTGTTTTAGTGGGTTGTGTTTTTGTTGGATTGATGGGGTATAATTTGTATAATAGTGCTGTTAGTAGGATTTCTTTGAGGGATAAGGTTGAAGAGGTTCGTGGTGATGAGAATTTTGTTTGTTTTTCTGATTTGCCTGATGATTTGGTGAATGCTACTATTGCGGTTGAGGATCATAGATTTAGAGAGCATGGGTCGATTGATTTGATTTCTATTGGTAGGGCGATGAGTGCTAATATTAAGGCTAAAGATGCTGTTGAGGGTGGTAGTACTATTACTCAGCAGGTTGCTAAGAATTTGTATTTTATGACTGAGAAGGAAAATATTTCGAGAAAGTCTGCTGAGTTAATTTTGAGTTATTATTTGGAGAAAAATTATTCTAAAGATGAGATTTTTGAGTTGTATGTTAATACTATTTATTATGGGAATGGGTATTATGGAATTAAGGAGGCGTCAAATGGATATTTAAATAAGGAACCTAAAGATTTGACTTTGGATGAGGCAACTATGCTTGCTGGAATTCCTAATGCCCCTAGTGTTTATGCTCCTACTGCTAATATGGATTTATGTAAGAAGAGACAGGCTAAAGTTATACGCTCTATGGTGAAATATGGATATATTTCTCAAGATGAGGCTGATAAAATTAAGCTTGGTTTGTAGAAATTTTATTTTATAGCTAATAAAAACCACCAAATAACTTGAATATTGTTATTTGATGGTTTTTATTGTTTGTTTTACTATTAATTAAATTATGTATTACAAATATCAT
>ERZ827156.757-NODE-757-length-43346-cov-5.450579_pt1 | contig 43346 bp, 38 predicted proteins | sample MGYA00519919_ERZ827156 | MGnify/ENA primary metagenome ERZ827156 (study PRJEB31778, sample SAMEA3449269) | human gut metagenome | biome: human gut; feature: human-associated habitat; material: faeces | place: United Kingdom | collected 2010/2012 ... | reverse complement strand
TGTGAAAAACACCTGGAGCCGTCTGCCGGAACGGGTACGGGATGTGCTTGGCCCGGTGCTGATGCTGGCGGGGCTGGTGGTCTGCACCGCCTATCTGGTGGACGGCAGCTACAACCCGTTTTTGTATTTCCGGTTCTGAGGAGGGGCGAACATGAAACGAAATATGCTGGCCCCGCTTGTCGCCATCTGCGTTATTCTGCTGGGACTGTCGGTGGGGAGCTTCTTCTTCACGCCGGATCGGGCTTTTTCCGAGAATGAGAACCGCTATCTCCAGACCACGCCGGAGCTGACGGCGGACAATGTGCTGTCCGGCAAGTTCATGACGGAGGTGGAGAACTACACCAGCGACCAGATCCTGCTGCGGGACTTCTGGACCGGCGCACGCTCCGCCCTCCAGCGGCTGGAGGGTCGGCAGGACATCAGCGGCACGTATCTGGGAGCGGATGGCCGCTACTTTGCCAAGGTGACGGACGATACCTTCAACTGGGACAGCTATCAGAAGAATCTGGCGGCGGTGGAGACGTTTTTCACCGCCAACGATGGTAAGCGCTGTACGGCGCTGATCGTGCCCAGCCCCGCCGGTGTGCTGCGGGACAGTCTGCCCGAGGACGCGCCGTATTACGACGAGGACAGGGCGTTTGCCATGCTGGAGGAGCATCTGGGGACGGCGTTTGCCGATGCGCGTCAGGCGCTGGCCGGTGTGGCCGACCCCTACTACCATACGGATCACCACTGGACCACGGCGGGAGCACAGGCGGCCTACCATATCTGGGCGGAGGCCACGGGGCACACCGCCCGCAGCTATGCGCTGGTACAGGCCACGGACCGGTTCCGCGGGACGCTGTACTCCAAGGTGCTGCTGCCGGACAGCGTGTACGACGAGGTGGACTACTGTCCCGACATCACCATCGAGTCCGCCGACTGCGACGGGACGGTGACGGATTCGCTGTACGATCTGGCGGCACTGGAGAAGAAGGACAAGTACGAGCTGTTTTTAGGCGGCAACTACGCCAAGGCGGTGCTTCGCACCGGCGTGGAGAACGGGAAGCACCTGCTGCTCATCAAGGACTCGTTTGCCAACAGCCTTGTGCCGTTCCTGTGCGGCGACTACGAGACCATCACCATGGTGGACCTGCGGTACTGCCGCGAGAAGATACAGCCGCTGGCCGATGAGGCCGACGATGTGCTGGTGCTGTACGAGATCACCAACTTCGCCGCCGACGGCAATCTGTTCAAGCTGAATCTGAAATGAGACAACAAAAAAAGATGACCGCCATATGCGGTCATCTTTTTTTGCTGTCTCAGAAGTCCACCACGCCGTCCAGTACCCGGAGGTCGTAGGGCTCGAACACCACCTTGCGGTAGGCGTCCACGTCCATCTTCACGCCGGTCCAGTCGCTGTGGATGTCGCCGTTCTGCTTGATGAGGATATCGTACAGAATGTCGTAGGTCACGCCGTCCACGCCGGTCTCCACGATGGTGGAGTAGGGCAGGGTCTTGTGGTACGTCATGTGCAGGCCCTTGTATACAAAGTGGAAGCCGTTGCGCATGCGGCAGCCGTCCAGACCCTTGTAGGTGAACAGGCGCTTCAGGTCCTGCAGAATCTTGTCATTGTCCTCCTCATACAGGTTCTCCGGCGTGGTCTCGGTGTAGTCGTAGCGGAACTGGATGGGGATGTTGTAGGGCAGGAAGCGCTCCACATAGGCAGGGAGCCTGTCCGCCGGATAGTGCTTGTAGAGCACGCAGTTGATGCGGGTGGGGCAGGCAATTTTGCCCAGGATCTCATCGGGACTCTCCTCCACGTAGTGTACCAGGTGGCGGGAGATGTTCATGCAGGTGATCTTGTGCTTGTTCCGCTCCGTAAAGGCCAGCATCTCGTCAAAGCTGGTGGTCTCCTGGGCGGGGAAGGTGGTGTTGATATACACCTTGTGGGTGGTAGGAATGGCGTCCAGCATCTGCTGCAGCGCGTTCAGGTCCGCCAGCGGCTCGCCGCCGGTGAATACAAAGTCGCAGCGGGGTGTGATAGCGTCCATGGTGCGGATGCTGGCGATGATCTTCTCCAGACTGAAGCCGGTGCAGTCCGCGTATTCCTGTTTGTTGATGCAGAAGGGGCAGTGATTCTGACAGTCGTAGGGGACGAACACCGTTACCGTGGCGCCGCCCTCCCGCGTTTTATAAGGATGGGTCATGTCTCTGATAACCTCTCATGTGTGTGAATGTACGCAAAATATTGTATACCCAATAGGGGGGAAAAGCAAGGAAAAGATATGGAAATCCTCGTTTTTCTATTAACGATGCCTTAAAATGCGCTGTCGCGCAGCTCCTGACGGATGGCGGCGAAGGCTGCGTCCTCCCCCCGCTCCTTCAGCAGCAGGAGCCAGCGGTCCAGCAATGCCGCGGTGTCCGCGTGCATGAAGCGGCTGGCATCCGTGCGGGAGAGGTCCTTGGAACGCTGATAGTAGTCGTAGGGCGAGGCGTCGGTATACCGGTCGCCCTGATAGACGCGGCAGGCGGCGATGCGGTCGCAGAACATCTCGGCCACGTACTTCTTCGGCATCTTGCAGCCGCCGATGTAGATGGTGCCGTCCTCGCGGCGGCAGTAATCGATCCAGTATTCGAAGTGGTGGCGGTTGCGGCCCTTGTGGTGCAGCCAGGCCAGACTGACGCCGTTTTCCAGACGCTCCTGATCGTTGGGGCTGCGCCAGCCCTGATAGTATTTGCAGCCGCGCCAGAATTCCGTAGGGCTGTATTTGGAGAGGTCGTGGGTCAGGCCCTGCCACACCAGACCCAGCTTCAGGCAATAGCGGCGGACCAGTCGGCGGTGGCGATTCACGGTATGGAGATGGGCGCGGAACTGCATGGGACAGCCTCCTTTAGGGTAGTAGCGCCAGTATAGCACATTCCGGCGAAAAAGCCCAGCAAAAAAATGGGCGGCATAAGTTTTTCCCTGCGCGGCAGACTAAACACGAGGTGAGGAACATGGCGGAGCACGGTTTTTATCGCAGCAGCGGCGCGGCGTGGCAGCGGGCGCTGCCGCCGGAGCTGTGCAGGCCCGACGACGGGGAGGTGCTGCGCCGCGGGTGGGATCTGCTGGCGCTGGATCGGGAGGGCGCGCGCCGCCTGACGGCCCGGGGCGGCCTGCGGTGCCGGACGCTGCTGCTGCCCCAAGGGGTGTGGACGGAGCCGCTGGCGGTGCGTCAGGCGGTGAGCTACGGGCCATCGCCCCAGAGTACGCTGACGCTGTCCAGCCTGACGCGGCGGGGCGTGCTGTGTGTGCAGCGGCAGGTGGCGGCGCTGGACGGCTCCGTCATCGAGCCCCAGGATATCCCGCTGCCGGAGGCGTGGGGGTGCTGGGAGACAGAGCCGCTGCTGCTGTTGGCGGGGGCGTGCCTGCTGCTGGGGCGGCTGTGAAAAGGGAAAAAGGAAAGGCCCGCCGTGGGCGGGTCTTTCCTTTTGGAGAAAAGCTTCAGGAAGGAGAGCAGAGCGCGCTCCGAGGCTTCAGGCGGCGTGCGCGGCGGTGTGGGCGGTGTGCCCCTCATAGTCCATCTCCAGCAGACCGGCTCTGGAGGCGCTCCAGGTAGCCAGAGCACCGAAGATCAGAGGCAGGTACATACCGGCCTGACGGATGGGTTCATCGGCGGCGGTCATCAGGAAAGCGGTGGCCACGACCATGACCAGAGAGACGATGGTGATGAAAACGTAAGTACCAATGTTCTTCATGATAAGTTCCTCCTTAGAACGTGAATTTATTATCGAAAAATGGGATCTTTCGTTGCTGTGCCTGTATAGTAGGATAATTAACGAGAAAAGTAAAGCTATGAAATGTGATATGGGATGTTAGTGATACTGATAAGCGGGGGCGCCTGGCCGAAAGACCGGACGCCCCGTCTGCGGGAAAGGATGCAGATTTTTCTCGTAGGAGTCGATGCTGACTGACGGTAAATACGCCGAATGAAAATGATACCCTGTTTTGTATATTGCGTGATGCTTGACACGATAATTTATTATAGTATAATACAGTTAAAAATTAGTTTATTATGCCATAAAATATCATAGAAATGGGTGACGCTATCGTGGCAGATAAGCGAATACAGTTGTTTGGCTCAAAGGAGTATCACTTTCTGAGCTGGCTAAAGAGTCAGGAACGAGAGACCTCTCGCGGCGCAGCTGTCAATTTCTCGCAGGAGGAGATCGCCGCCGAGTATGGCAGCAGTCCGGCAACAATAAACAAGTGGCTGCGGGAATTGCAGTCGGTGGGGTGTGTGGAGCAGCAGAAAAAAGGCAGTTACCATATCACCGAAACTGGAAATGCAGTAATTCATAAAATGAAAAAAATTGAACAGATCGTCGCGGGAGGCGCCGTATGCAAGTCACTCGATTAACAGGGTCATATTATACGTCTCAACGTATTGCTGATTATATGGCTGCGTGGGCTTTGAGAGATCGATCCGACACATTATTGGAGCCTGCCTTTGGCGACGGCGTTTTTTTAGACGCTGCTTTCAACAGGTTTTCCGCGCTTGGCAACGATACGCCCACGGTCATCGGCGTTGAGCTGCAGCCTGCTGTTTTCTCGAAATATGCAGACTCCGCACCGACGTCATTTGCCGGCTGCTGCAAAGACTTCATGGAATGCTCTGAAAAAATTGCAGTTTCGGCGGTAGTCGGGAATCCTCCCTATGTCAGACTGAGAAATCTAAAGGAGGAAGACCGTGCAAGGGCCATTGACCGAATGGCTGATTACAAGATCAAGATGTTGTCGAGCGGCAGCCTTTGGATGCCGTTTACCATCCATGCGTCAAATATGCTGGCTCCAAACGGGCGCATAGCCTTTGTGCTGCCCTTTGAAATAACCTATGTGAAGTATTCATATCCCCTGTGGACGTATCTTGGCAACAATTTTGGCGCTGTTAAGATCATTCGCATACACGAGGACTTTTTTCCTGATGTTGATGTGGAGACCGTTCTGCTGCTTGCAGACCAATACGGGGCAAGTACACCTTGCGTGGATTTTGAGATTTACGACAGGGTCGATGATTTGCTTGCAAACAACATATCACGCAGAAACAAAATTAAGATTTCCGACATTATACATAGGAAAAAGCCGTTTGCCTTTTCGATGCTCAGCGAAAAGCAGAGAAATATGATAGAAATGCTTCGGAGGAAAAAAACGATCATACCGTTGATCGACCTGTGCAAATTCAATATCGGATATATTTGCGCCGATAAAAACTATTTCCACCCCAATAAGGAGACCTGCAGGCGCTATAAGCTTCCTTCTGCAAGTCTCCTCCCGTGCATCAGCAGCGGAAAGGAAATAAGCGGCGGAACGGGTATAGGTGCAATTGCAGGCCCCGATCAGCAGCTCAATAATCTTTTCGTGCCCGGGAATGTAACGGCCGCAGACAAACGGTATATCAGGCATGGGGTGGAGACCGGTGTTCATTTGCGCTATAAGTGCCGGCAGAGAAAGCCGTGGTATATTACGCCAAGCATTGAGATCCCTGATTTGATTTTGACGGTTTTCGGAGATGCTCCCAAATTAGTAGTCAATGACGGGAAATACGTGGTATCGAACAGCTTGCTTGCAGGGCATATAAAGTCAGACATCACTGCGGAACAACTGGCGTGTATGTGGTACAACAGCCTTACGCTTCTGTCGATCGAGCTCAACGTCCACTCTTTAGGCGGCGGGGTATTAGTCCTGATCCCGGGCGAGACAGATAGGATAGAGGTAGTAAATGCAATATCGCAGGAGGAAGCCGGAAGCGTGTTCAAGGAATTGGACGATTGTATAAAAGAAAGGGGCCTGCAGGCTGCATATCAGTTAGGAGATGAGCTTGTTCTCTCAAAGATATATCAGCTTTCAACGGAAGAAATTCAGCAGATACGAAACGCTGTATCAACGCTCAGGTATTGGAGACTGCCAAAAGACCGGAGAAACGCAAAGAAGAGGTGAGCCAATCGCGGCGGCCGGTAATTTTCCCGAATACTTCTTCCGTCCGGCCGTTTGTCTGAGCTGGGATACACGGTAACGGTGCTTGAGGGAGATATTCACCGAAAAGGCGAGCTGTCCTGGGCAGTGATGCCGGTAAGCGAAAAGGGGCGTCCGGCCAAAAGCCGGACGCCCCTTCTGTGGGAGAGGTTACAGGTTCTTCTCGTAGGACTCGATCATCTTCTTGAACGTGTGACCCGTAGAAACTTCGGGATCACCAGTCGGTGAAAACGCCGCGATCGCCGATGGCACAGCGGTTTGCGCCGCTGCTTGACGCCGCAGGTTTTGCAGGTGCTTTTCACAGGTTTCACCGGTAAATATCTTGATGTCCAGCCGCAGAGAACCATCCTCCTCCGGCGTGGCAAAGATCTTGTCAATATACCGGGTGACAAATTCCTTGGTAATGACACCTTTGGTGACATCCTTCTGGGCGTTACGCAGAACGGAGCGTATGGTGTCCAGTTGCTGCTTCATGTTTCCGGTAGATTCCTGCTGCGCCAGCGCTTCTGCCAACTGCGTTTGCAGTTCCTTTGCCTCAGCGGAGCACTTTTTGTTCATGGCAAGGAAATCCGCATCATCCAGCTTGCCTTGGGCGTTGTAGGTCAGCAGCTTCATGCGCTTCTGTTCTACTGTTTCCAGCTGCTTTTGCAGAATGGTGATTTGCTTCCCCAGCCTGCCGCCGCGATCCAGAGACTTAAACATCTCTACATATTCTTCTATCAGCGCCTCTGCGCTGGCCTCCGTATCGCGGAACACATCCAGCAGCAGGGGCTTGATCTCGTCCTCGTAGATGGGGAAGGATGCGCAGGAGTCTGCTCCGTTTTTGATCTTGCCGGAGCAGACCCACTTGCTGTTTTTGTTGCCCTGTCTGTCCTGAGACTCCCGGCGGTAATAGGCGATGCCGCAGCAGGTGCAGTAGAGCTTTCCGGTCAGCAGATTGGCGTGGTTGCAGACGCCCTGCCGGTTCTTTACGTCGTCGCTGCGGCGGCGCAGAACCGCATTGGCCTGCTCCCAAAGCGCCTCGGAGACAATGGCGGGCACGATCTCGCCCGTCTCGTCCTTGAACATGACCCATTCCTCCGGCGGGAGGAATTTCTGCTTTTTGGTGAACATGTCCACCACCTTGACCTTGTTGCCCACATAGTACCCCTTGTATTTGGGGTTGGAAATCATGTTGGACATGGTGGTATGGGCGATCTTCTTGCCATTGAGGTTGCGGTAGCCCTTCTCCCAAAAGATGGTTTCGATCTGCTTCATGCTGTATTGATCCGTGGCGTACAGCTCGAACAGTTCCCGTACCATAGGCGCTTGTTCCTCGTCGATGACCAATCTGCGATCTTCCTTACGATAGCCGAAAATACGGCTGTTGCCCAGCACCACATTGTTCTTTATGGCCTGCTGATGGCCGAATTTTACGCGGCTGCTGAGCTTGCGCAGCTCGTCCTGGGCAATGGAGGACATGATGGACAGCCGCAGCTCCGAGTCCTCATCGAAGGTGTTGATATTGTCGTTCTGGAAGAATACGCCCACGCCGTAACCGAGAAGCTGCCGCGTGAACTGAATGGAGTCCAGCGTGTTGCGGGCAAAGCGGGAGATCTCCTTGGTGATGACCAGATCGAATTTATCCTCCGCCGCGTCATCGATCATGCGGTTGAAGTTCTCCCGGTGCTTGGTGGATATGCCGGACAAGCCCTCGTCAATGTAGCCGGGGACGAACGCCCATGCGGCGTTCCGGCGGATGAAGTCCTCATAGTATTGGATCTGATTGCCCAGCGAGTTCAGCTGTTCATCCGATTCTGAGGAAACACGGGCATAGTACGTCACCCGCAGAGGAATGTCATATATGCTTTTTGTCCGCAGCTGCTGGCGAATGTCGTGAATGTCCATGGTGTGCCTCCAATTTAGTTCGTTGTATCATGTTCTTTATTGTAACATGTAAAGCAAGAGAAGGCAAGGAGAGAAAGAATTCTTGCTATAGAAAAAATATCGTATATAATGAAAAGTATAGAATTATAACAAAGGAGGGTGCTGCATGGCAAGGAAGGACTTCTATTCTTTTGTGGATGAGAAAATATATGATCGGGTAAGCGCGAGAAGGGACAAGCTGCTTCGCCGCTTGAGCGCTGGGGAGAAGCCGCCGCTTCTTCAGGTGAGCGAGCAAAAGAATACAGAAATGGAATGGCTGGAAGAAATAGGCACACGCTGTTCGACAACGGTGGACATTACTGATTTTGTAGAGTATTCTGCTGAGCCCCCCTATGTTGTGCTGCGGACGCCAAAGGGCAAAACGGTATTTTGTGGTGCCGTTTGCGTGGAATACTTCCGGCTGCATGAGTTGGCAGAAGGCGGAACAGCCTTCCGGCGGTATACCTATTTCGAGGTGTATTATGACGATAAGATTATTGCTTGTCTGATGGAGCTGCCGTTTTTTGAACGCCGCGGCAATATGGAGCCGCTGGGTATGAACGAGCAGGACTGGATGAACAGCAAGCGGCAGATGCGGGAACTGTGGAAAATATTCCTGCCGGAAATGGAGGAAATTGAGGAAAAGTTCCCCAGGAACTTCCTGCGGCGCATAAAGGATTATAAAGACAACTGGGAAGACAATGTGTCGGTTTGCGCCTATCCCGACGCGAAGAGCAGCGAGCTGGTGTGGCCGCTGGCAACGTATCTCATCTCCTTGCAATTGATGCCAGCGCTTCCCAAAAAGATGATGCCGTGGTATCTGCTGAACTATGTGTGCAAGGATGATGACATGGCGGAGGAGGTCGCAAAGAAGCTGCATATCTGGACGCAAGACTTCTTGCGGAAAGATCCTATTGTGCGTGGAGAGGTAAACTATGGCCCGTCCCTGTCAAAAAGGGAGGAAATCAGCAACTCCTGCGAGGTAAGACCATATATCCAGGTGGATAAGCCGCGCATTCAGCAGAGGGCTGTGGAACAGATGCAGGAGACCATAGAGAGAAAACGCAGCTGGGAGAAATTTCCCTTTGGAAAACTCGTCCCTATTTTAGTAAGCACGGAAGAGATCATAAGCAGTGCCGTAATCAATATCATCGTAGATGATCCGCAGCGCCTGCCGACCAAGGCGAATGTCTTGCTGGATGGCTTCCGATATGGGCTGGAGAATTGGGGGGAGGACTTCCCGGAAGACCTCACAGAGCAGTTCGATTGGATGCAAGATTGGAAGGATGAGCTTCGTAAAGCAGCACGGGGAGCGCAAAAAGAGTTGGAATCCGAGAAGAGTGAGCGGCAGCGACTCAGGGGATATCAGAAGTTTTTCCAATTGGCGACTAATTTCCTGGTACTTTATGGGAGAGGTGAAGATCTGAAAGAACTTTCAGAGGATAGTAAATTGTGGGCATCACAGCAAAGACAGCTATGGTCGGATACGGAAAAGCGTACAGAAAAGGTCGTTGAAGAATTGCTGAAAGATATTCGTAAATGCTGCCAGGAAGCAGGAGAGATCAAAAAGGGTGAAACAGAAATACCCGATGGCGGCCGGAGAAAAATCGTGAACGACAATGAACTTCTTGTTTTTGGGTATGCGAAATTCAAAAAGATGGCACAAGGAAAATGGCCATGGCTTTCATACAGCGCACTAACAAATCGGCTGTGCGATATGGGCATTATGACCTGTAGAGAAGGGATGGATTACAGCACGATCAAGGTAGGAGAAAAGTCTGTGAATGTGGCCGCTTTCTATACAGAAAAACTGAAAAAACAGGCATAGAAATAAGAATACAAAAGCGCCAGACTTTCAAACAAAAGTCCGGCGCTTTTGTATTCTTTTGCAGTTGCAGAAGCCTGCAACCAACAAAATTGCAAATTTCAGCAACTATTTCAGGCTTTCCGAGGAATGCAAGAGCAAAGAGCCGGAATCATCACATGAAATTTGCCACATATCAGATGGTTGCGGTTGCGCGAAAAAGAAAAGCCCTATGCGTATCAAAAGCAACAGCTTATTTTGCTATGCTGCATGAGAGCATGCTGCAAAAACGCGGAGAGGCATGCTGATTCTGCGCTGCGCGGTGGGGCAGCAACTGAGGATGGTCAGAATATATATAGGAAAATAAAACCGGGAAAATGGAAAGCCCTGTTTTTCTCTTATCCTATCAGGGAAGGGGGAAAAACAAAGAAAAAAGAAAAGCAATTTTAAAAAGATACGGAGCCCAACAGGAAAATAAAAGCCATGTTGGGAGGGCACTTTATGGGCAAGAAGATCTTTTTGACATCAGACGGTTTCTCTTTTCACACTCTGGAACTGCGATGGAATCCGACAGACGCTGTATTTGCGAATGCGTTTGATCGGCTGAGGCAATGCAGCCGCGGAGGCGAGTTTTATCCGGTGAAGGAAAACGGCGGGGTATTCGCGTGGCGGTGTAATGCGTTTTCGAGAAATGGGATTCAGGTGTTCCTGGCGCGTGGGCGCCAGAACATGATCTCGTTGACGGTCAATCCTCGCAAGTTGCTGGAACCGGATGCTTCGTATCTTGGTATTGTGCCGCCGTATCAGGACACACTGGAGGAAATACGGGATAATTTCACATTGGTCATGCGAAAAGCGGGGCTGCCGGAAGATATGAACGCATGGCAACTGCATCGGCTGGACCTCTGTGTCAATATCTGCTGGAATCGCAAAAATGCAGCAGCGGAATTGATACGTCTGCTGCGCTTGGGCGAACCGCTGTCCTCCGCATTCGTCAAGGAATCCGAACAGAGGCGTCATGCCGTGCGTTGGGACAATGGACGGGCTCAGTTGGTAGCGTATGACAAACTGTTGCAAATGAAACGCGAGGGCCTGATGAAGGGAGAGAAGCTGCCAAAGAGCGTTTTAAGAGTTGAGCTACACTGTGGTCGCGCGTGGATCCGGGATTTTAGCAAGAAGGAACATCTGGAAACAACTGTAGATGCGATACAGGCTTTGAGCCAGAATAGCAGGAAATTGATTCTGAAATATGCGCAGAAGTGCATGTATGGCGGAATGTACCGCAAGCTGAAGGCGCAGCTGGAAATCGTTGATAAATCAGACGGAATGAAGAAGAAAATGCGAAAACGGCTGAAAAGTATTTTGAGAACGGCGAATAGTTCGTCCCTCAAAGAAGCGCGGAAAGGGCTGACAGAAGAACAGTGGGAAACGTGCTTAGCCCATTTTCAAAGGTTGGGCATTCATCCCCTGCCGCTGCGGGAAAAATACCCCGTCAAACAGCTCCCGTCGCTGCTGATGATTTTGAACGAGCTGGGCGAAGGACGGGATAGCGTTAGTATCAAGAAAAATGGCCACCTGGTTCCGTGTATTTTTTGAAATGCCATCGGACATGATAATAAGCTGGAAAGGAGGAAGGCGCGATGCCGACAGGGAAATTGACAAAAGAGAGTGCATATCACGAAGGAATGCTGCAATACTTCAATGAAGCATTATTGGAACGGAAGGTAATCAACGAAGCTGACTACCGCGCAATGCAAATCAAAATCCGGTCAGCATACACGCCGTCCGTAAAGAAGAAAAAATAGGACCGAGGTGCACTCAGACGATGTGCCTCGGTCTTTTTTGTATTTTTTTGTAATGCAGATTGAGTGAAAACCGCATTTTGCGTGATTATAAAGCGAAATAGCAAACATAAATATAAGGTGGCTTGAGCTGCATTGGAACGAATCCGTGTCTAAGCGCAAATTTTATCTCGTGATAGATGAGGATTAGGCGAAGTCCCGTACAAGCATGTAAGAAAATAGAAGGGGCACCTTTCCGTGCGCAGAAAGGCACCCCTTTTGCTTACACTTAAGAATAGTTGGTACTGGTGTAGGCCACCGGGCGGAAGGATGTGTCCAAAAAGATGGTATAGGCATCATCCTCGGTGCTCAGTGCGTAGGCAAAGGGGCTGTCGTCGCCAGCGATGTCAAAGGACATATCCAAAGACATGGCTGGGTCGCTTATTCCCCGTATATCCATCCACGTCAGATCCGCCACGAACACGTTGGGGAATTGGATGGCATATCCGCCGGAAACAACGTACGGCTGAGCCTCGAAGGAGACCTCAATTTCGTTGCCGCCATCATCATAGATGGTGAAGTAGTCGCCGGTCTTCAGCTTGAGCGTGCCGTCAAAGCCGGAAAAGCTGCACATGTCTATGTCGGGGTCGCTCAGATCCACCCGTATATCCACCGTGGCATCTGTGAGATCCAGCAGACTGTCCTCTGGTGCTTTCAGGCGGCAATCATAGAGGAATACGCTCTGCTCATCCTCGTTGTAGTAGACACGGCCATAGGACAGAAGTTCACATTCCGGAAGCAGCGTATATGCCACGCCTTCGACGTCATCCTGACTGAACCCGGGGATATCCGGCCACTGACTTTGGGTGTCCTGTGCATGTGTGCTCTGTGGCTGATCCTTAGTGTCCATATCACGGAGCACTAGGAGCACGACCAGCACCAGCACGGCCACAATCACAGCGATGGATCCGATCAGCAGCCAGTTCGTGTGGCCAGTGGCCGGTGCCGAAGTCGGTGTCGGCTGAGGTGAAGGAACCTGTGCCGGGGCAGGCTCTGCAGGAAGAGTGCTGGCGGATGTAGGGCTTACCGCAGACTGCACTGCCACGGGCTGTTCTGTCGTGGCTGCCTTGCCGCAGAATGGACAGAACTTCGTTTTTTCATCAATAGGCTTGCCGCAATAGATACAGAATTTTGCCATCATTGTACCCCCTTTAGTATACGTTGGTTCAGCTCCGCAACAAATTGATCTACGCGGGGTTCTTTCCCAAAAGCGCTAATCGGTACACGCAAAACGGCGTCATCCTTGTAGTGAATAGCTATAATACGTCCCGCTGCCGTGTACAGGAACAACAGCACGAACAGGATCCAGTACCACCGGCACACACCGCTGATTATGGTAATGAGCGCGGCAAACAACAAATTCCAATAATTCCAGCTGCGGTAAATCTCTATGTCCTGTATGTCCGCATAAGGAATAGATACCTTGGACGAAGGACGCTTGAAAAATGCGAACCACGTGTTTGTCTGCGTGATCTCCACACAGTCGTCCTTTAATTCTGCCTCCGTGTTGATTTCCTTGTAATGAATATAGCTGAATCCTCTGTCTACGGCGAACAAATAGTTTACAGGGGAGTCGTATCCCCACAATATCGTACCGCAGATGCCGCAGGCTGTTCCTGGCTCACCGTTTCTTTTTTCGTGACACTTGGGGCAATATCCGTCGATCATAGTGTCCTCCCTCTCACCATATGCTGTTCCATAGCATCAGTCCTGCCAGCGTGTCCTCGTCCAGCTGACCGTAAAGCAGCAGCATTACCACCGCTAGATCGGAGGCGTCGGTGCATACCTGTCCATTCACAGAGGCACGGGTCAGGACACCATGCACGGCATCATCTATGTATGTCACCCGGAAAGTCGCCTCGACCAAAGAGTCATACATATTCTCTACACCTGATACAGTAACGTCATAGCTGTCATTCCCCCGTTTTTCAGAAGACCATTTTGTATGGGACATATTCTCGCCGATGACCTTCCCCAGCGAGTCGCCAACGTCGTATTGGGTAAAAATAATACCTTTCAGGTCGCGTATTGGTCTATTTTCGTAGTTGGTAAACAGCATCCACACCGCTGCCACCAAAATGACCGCTGCCACAATCGTACCGAAGGGAAAGTGCCGATGTCTTACCGGCGCAGTCGGCGAAGCGCCCGTCGTCGGTGCGGCCGCCGGTTCGCTCGGAGTATGTGGCTGCTCTGCTGTGCTGCCCTGAGTTGTCGATGCTGCCGATCCTGTGCCCGTGCCGCAATTCGGGCAGAACATCGCCCCATCAGGAAGCTGTGTCCCACACTCGTGGCAATACATATCTCTTTCACTCCTTCAAACTCTTTTTTGATTATGTGTCAAAAAGTACATAATCATATCTAATAGATATAATACTATAATTAAAGGCTCATGTCAATTGCTTCGCATTTCCGATACGATACTATCGGGAGTTGATGCTTATGAAGGAACAGTACGCAAACAAATATTTGCAGCTTGGCTTGAAGATTGCCTATTATCGCAAGCTGAGAGGACTGACGCAGGAACAGCTGGCGGAGGAGCTGGGCCGTAGTCCGGCATTTATCGGACATGTAGAAGCGCCCAATATCAACAAAGCGATCTCGCTGGATACGCTGTTTGGCATTGCGGAAGTGCTGGATGTGCAGCCGTATAAGTTCTTACTTTTTGATGAGTGATACTGGGAGAAGAACCCTACGTTTCCGTTTTGACAGGGAACTCCAAATATGTAATATATAAGTGAAGGCCTCCGGGTAATTCCCGGAGGCCAATTTTATATTTTGGAGGACTTTTGTTATGACCGAACCCCGTACCTGTGCCCACTGCGGTACTGCCGAAGGAGAGCTTACCGAGTTCAACGGCAGGCTCTACTGCCCCGACTGTTTGGACGACCTGACCCTTGTCTGCACCGACTGCGGCAGCCGCTTCCCGCGCACCCACAACCGCAGCGAGAACGATGACTTCCCCATCTGTCCCGAATGCTACGAGCGGGACTACACCCGATGCGTCCGCTGCGGGCGCATCATCGACACCGACCACTGCTGGTATCCGCTGGACAACGACGATCCCTACTGTGCCGATTGCTGCTCCGCCATCGAGAACAGCCCCATCCACGACTACTACTTCAAGCCTTACCCCATCTTCTACGGCGACGGCCCGCGCTATTTCGGCGTGGAGCTGGAGATCGACGACGGCGGTGAATGCGACAGCAGTGCGGAGGCTCTGATGGACGTTGCCAACCAGTCAAAAACGCTGGTCTACTGCAAGCACGACGGCTCACTGGACGACGGTTTTGAGATCGTCACCCACCCCATGTCGCTGGACTGCCAGCTGCATGAGATGCCCTGGGCAGAGGTGCTGGATAAAGCCATCAGTATGGGCTACCTATCCCATCAGGCGGGCACCTGCGGGCTGCACGTCCATGTGTCCCGCAAGGCCTTCGGAGATACCCTGGACGCGCAGGACAACGCCATTGCCCGCGTGTTGTTCTTTGTGGAGCGCCACTGGGCAGAGCTGCTGCGCTTCTCCCGCCGCACCCAGCGGCAGCTGGAGCAGTGGGCAGCCCGCTACGGCTACCGCGACCGACCCGGTGAGATGCTGGAACACGTCAAAAAAGGCCACGGCAGCCGCTACACCTGCGTCAACCTCACCAACGTGGACACCATCGAATTCCGTATGTTCCGGGGTACGTTGAAACTGAATACGCTTATCGCCACATTGCAGATGGTGGATCACATCTGCGATGCGGCGATTTTTATGTCCGACGATGAGCTGCACGACCTGTCCTGGAGCAGCTTTGTCAGTGCCATCAAAGAGCCGGAGCTGGTGCAGTACCTGAAGGAGCGCAATCTCTACATCAATGAGCCGGTTGAGGGAGAGGGGGAAGTCTGATGTGCTGCCTGTTTGGAATTTATGATTACGGCCATAGCCTGACCGCCGCACAGAAGAAGCGTCTTGTCTCCGCGTTGGCCGTTGCCAGCGAAGATCGCGGTACGGACGCCACCGGCATCGCCTATAACCACAACGGTCATCTGACCGTCTACAAGCGCCCCTATCCCGCACACCTGATGCGATTCAAGCTGCCGGATGATGCGCTCTGTGTTATGGGACACACCCGCATGACCACCCAGGGTGATGAGAAGCACAATTACAACAACCATCCTTTCGAGGGCACAGCGGGTATTCCCTTTGCGCTGGCGCACAACGGTGTGCTGTATAACGACCTGACCTTGCGAAAGGACAAAAAGCTGCCTCGTACCCGAATCGAGACAGACAGCTATGTGGCCGTACAGTTACTGGCACAGCAGGACGATCTGAGTTTCCGGAGCATCCGCAGTGCCGTAGAACCCCTCAGAGGTACGCTGACGCTGTCTGTTTTGGACAGTAGGGACAACCTCTACATCATCAAGGGTAACAATCCGCTGACGCTGTACAACTTCCCGCGGATGGGCTTATACGTCTACGCCAGCACGGAGCAGATACTCAAGAAGGGGCTGAAAAAGGGCATGCCGCGCATGGAACAGCCCTTTGAGGTGATGCTCCGGGAGGGGGATATATTGCGGATAGACCGGCAGGGGCAGTACAGCGTTGAGCGCTTTGATACCCGCAACCTCTGGGACGGTACGGCACACTTCAGTTGGCCGTATTGGGACGTGTACGCTGGACAGGACGAGTATATCAACGATCTGAAATCCGTAGCGTCCGCCTATGGCTACACGCCCCATGACATAGACGTGTTCCTCGGGTATGGTCTTTGCCCGGAGGAGATAGAGGAGATCCTATGCTGCGGGGAGGTATGAAAAATGCGAGTAGTAATGGTAGAAGTTGGGAGGAACGCCTGTGAAATGGAATTGGAAGATAGCCTTGCAAGTATGCAGCATGCTGTTGGCGGTCTTATTCAAGCTGTGTACGAACCCGGAGGACGAAACGCAGCCTTGATCTGCAACGAGGAGGGCAAGCTGCTGGGGCTGCCGCTGAACCGGACGCTGCGGGATGAGAATGGAGAAATCTATGATGCCATCGCGGGGACCTTCTTTATCTGCGGCGCACCGGCAGACAGCGAGAACTTCACATCCCTGACGGACGAGCAGATTGACTATTGGCTCAGACGTTTTGCCAAGCCGGAATTCTTCGTCAACGTCAACGGTCAGATCATCTGCGTGCCAGTGGAGGAACCGTGCCAATAGGGTGTACCCTAACGGCACACAGAAAAAGAGTCCCAATAGGGTCACTTCCCGCATTTTGGCACGTGCCATCTGCGGGAAGGACTCTATTGGGACTACATTATTGTTCGGTGGCAATGATTTGTTCGCAATATGCCTTTAGTTGAGGAATTTCATCCGTGATGATTTCCCATGTGATCTCGGGATCGACAGTGCCGTAGCTATGCGCGACAATATTCCGCATAGCCTTGATTTGACGCCAGGGCACGGCAGGGTGTTGTTCGCGGAATTCGTCTGTCAGCTTACCCACCAGCTCACCGATCTGCAAAATACAAAGTGCGGCGGCATTGCGGTAAATGGGGTCGTTCCGAAATGTCTTGGCGTTGTTGCCGAATCGGTCAACGGTCTGCTCAATCTGTTGGCAGTAGACAACGATGTGCTCCAGAGCACCAATGTTGCGGTCAAGAGGCTTCATACAGCAGCACCTCATCTTTACGTATGGAGTCAAGAAAACGCGGGTCAAGGCTGGTGGTGGGGACAAGGTCCACCGGTACACCAAGGGAGTCCTCTAAGTCGAGCAGAAGCCCTGCCAACTGAAAACCGCGGATATTTCCCTTGTCAATTCGCAGGTCAATATCACTGCTGTTTGTCATGTCACCCCGCGCATAGGAGCCAAACAGATAGATACGCTCCGCACCGTATTGCTTGGCAAGACGTGACACAATAACCTTGATCTCATTCAGAGTATGTGTTTTCACCGAGGGCACCTCCCATCAAAACACTGTTTTACATACATAGTATAACAAAATAAATGTGAATTTACAAGGGAAGGAAGTATCGCAATTGAAAATCGGTTACATCCGCATATCTACTGCAGATCAAAACACGGCACGGCAAGAGCTGCTGATGGAGCAGTTGGGGGTGGACGAGGTCTACATCGACCGCATAAGCGGCAAGAATACCAACCGCCCAGAATTGCAGAAGATGATGGAATACGTCCGGCGAGGTGACACGGTCATTGTGGAGTCCATCAGCCGCTTTGCCCGCAACACCCGAGACCTGTTGGAGTTAGTAGAACAACTATCCGTCAAAGGCGTGGAATTTGTCAGTAAGAAGGAGGCTATCGACACCACCACGCCTACCGGCAAGTTTATGCTGACCGTATTCGGCGCGGTGGCGGAACTGGAACGGGAATATATCCTCCAACGCCAGCGGGAGGGCATCGCCATTGCCAAGGACAACGGCGTTTACAAAGGGCGCAAGCCTATTCAACCGCCGGAGCTTGAGAAAGTCATAGTTAAGTGGCGGCGCGGAGAAATCACCGCAGCCGAGGCCATGCGGCAGTTAGGAATGAGCAAAAGCACATTTTATCGGAGAGTGAAGAGGCACTTGCTATAGTAAGTTTGGTTTTTTATCCCCTCTACACTGGCGGTGTTCTGCAAGACGGATATATTGACTATTCGTACCGAATATGATATATTTCAAGATACATAGAGGTGATGACATGGAAAGACGATTGGCGCGGATCAACAGCAGCACAGCCGGGGGAACGGCGGGCGCCGGTGCAAAAACGCATAAGGTCACGCTCCCATCCCGCTGGCTTCGAGCCATGGGCATTACCGATGAGGAGCGGGAGGTGGAGTTGACCTTTGACCAAAACAGAATCGTAATCACAAAAGTCGTCACCATAGAGAAGTTTATCAGCGAAAAAAAAGCGCAGTCCCACTGCGTGAAAAAGCTAAAATTCTGGAATAGTAAGACACTGTGTACTACCATCGCGGTGGATTTTACGGATCATACGCTTTGCGTGGAGAACCATACAAGGCAGCTGGTGAAAACCGCTTTCGGGAAAAACAGATTGCCTACATGGGAAGATCTGATGGCCTTCCTGGAAGAGCGGTGCGTTCCCCGGCAGCGGGAAGGCATTCGTGATTATCTGGAGACTTTGGGATTGGATGAATACGACCCGTGGGAGATCGTCAAACGCACACGAGGCCGTATGGCGGAGGATCAGCAGTGGATCGAGGTAACGGAATGAGCATACATTTTGTGACAAACGAGAGGATCGCCGAAACATCTTCAAAGGGTAATCAGGAGAAGTGGGTAGATGGCAACCGCTGGTACAAGCTGGATCAGTTTGGGTATGAGGCCTTGACGGAAACGATGATCTCGCAGCTGCTGGAACGCAGCAACTGCGAGCAGGACTACCCGTTCCGCTTTACCCGCTACAGAATGGAACGCATTACCGCCCATGGTATCGAACGGACAGGGTGCAGCAGCGAAGATTTCCTGCTGCCGGGTCAGTCCATTATTACACTGAGCCATCTGTACAAAAGGGAGAGCGAAGTGTCTCTTCAAGCCCTTCTGTCGCGGCAATCCAGTGACAAGAAGCGCATTGCCTATTTAGCCGAGGCTACGGCAGAGTTGACGGGCTTGGAGCTGTTCCCACAATATCTGACGCTGCTGTTCGAGATCGATGCGCTGTTTCTGAACGATGACCGTCATTTGAACAATATTGCGGTCTTGGAAAGTGGCGGTAAATATGACTATTGCCCCATCTTTGATAACGGTGCGGGCTTGCTTTCCAATATGCGGACAGCCCCCATGGACATTGAGCCGAAGGCCCTGATCGCGGCACAGCGTGCCCGTCCCTTCGGCACGACATTTAACCGGCAGGCAGGAGCAGTCCAAGCGCTTTATGGAGCGCAGTTGCGCTTGCCCAAGCTGTCAAAAGAGGAGATATTTGCAAGGTTGGAGCCGCTGCTGCAATACTATCCTCAGCGGGATCGCGGAATTATCACGGATAGGGTGTGCGCCACCATTCTACTGCGGCAAAAGCAGCTTTGATTGTGAATAGGAACGGTACAAGAGATGCGTGATCATTGGCATTTCTTTTCGCAAAGTCCCTTTTCGAGATAAATGTTGATGTGTATAATCGCAAATAAAATCCGAAATATGCAAAGAAAAATTTTGGCTTCGTTCCTATACTGGTTTTTTAACATCCATGGACAGGCCAGATGTTATATGAGAAGTACAATCTGACGCAAGAGGAAATTGACTACATTGAGTCTACAATTAAGCCGGTGGAATAATTCAAAGGCTCAGAGGTCAAAACTGACTTCTGAGCCTTGTTTTTTGCCTTGTGTTTTGAGTCGGAAAATGGTACACTTTTGAATATAAGCAAACACAGCAAAGGGGTATCAATCATGGAACTGACTGGGAATCTACAAATAGTATGCCCAATTAGAGGACAGTTAAAGGTTAATAAACGGAGTAAAGATGGCCTTACTGCTACTGAAGAATTCTACAGGGTAGAAGCAATTAAATTCCTTATAAGCAAGGGATACCCGAAAGAAAACTTCTGGATTGAGCCTATTATCAAGAAATTTGGCAATAGTGGTCGTAACAGTTTCAGAAGTGATTTTGCAGTACTTGATGTGCCTGCTTCAACAATTAGCACTAATGAACCCGATGACATTCTTGGTCATGCTGTAATTATATGTGAAGTCAAGCGTGATAACAAGAAAAATGAGTATGTAAAAAACACTCAAGTCAAGCCTATGCTGGACTTTGCAAAAAAGCAGAGTACGCTAGGGCTATACTGGGATAACATTGAAAAGCGTGTATTTTGGATTGAAGTCACTGATGGGATAAAGGAGATAAAAGAAGGTCCGTTAACTTTTGTACCCAAATTTGGACTTCCGATCAAAACTACGCCACTGACATTCAATACAATCGAACCAGTAGACTCCCTAACGGAGACATTTGAGCGCATTGAGGACATTCTTCATCAAGCATCATTTGCTCCTGAAAAAAGATATGAGATTATTTTGCAACTGCTGCTTACCAAAATCTTTGATGAACATGCCTTTGAAGTAAGAGGCGATGAACCTTTAGAAATACAGGATTATCGATCTCTTGGTACTTCGGCTGATACCACAAAGAAAAAGGTTGGAGATGTCGTAAAGAGAGCAATCTCTTTTTACGGGGAGCATCTTCCAAACAAACTGTCAGACACATTGCCATTATCTGGTGATACCCTGTTTGAAATTTTGAAGATTTTAGCTCCTGTAAAGATTATTCATTCTAAGAGAGATGTAGTTCAAACCTTTTATATGAAGTTTGCGAAGGCTTTGTATAAGTGGGATATGGCGCAGTATTTCACACCAACTACTGTTACGGATTTCCTTGTTGATATTATCAATCCTCAGTTCGGTGAACATATTGCGGACCCAGCTTGTGGTAGTGCAGATTTCCTCGTCGCTGCATTTAGAGCCGCAAGAAAGTTTAATCCTGGATTTGCAGATTGTATCTGGGGTGTTGATAATTCGCCGAACGCCGTTCAAGTGGCAGTGTTGAATATGCTTTTGAATGGTGATGGAAAGACCAATATTATAAAAGATGACTCTCTTGAAAACATAGAAAAATATGCTGAAAAGTATGACGTTATAACATGCAATCCACCATTTGGAACTAAAATTGTAGAAAAACGCTCAATGGTTCTAAGGCAGTACGACTTGGGATTTGAATGGTACATAGATGAAACTGGTGTGCTGAAAAAAACAGATACATTGTTATCTCAACAAGAGACTGGTATTCTGTTTGTAGAAGTCTGCGTTAAAGAGTGTAAACCGAGTGGAAGAATTGCAATTATTCTTCCAAATGGTTATTTAGGAAACAGGTCTATTAAATACAGAACTGTTAGAGAATGGATCCTGAGACATACAAAGTTGGCAGCTATCGTTTCACTACCCAGATTTACATTTAAGTCCAGTGGTGCAGATGTAAGTGCAAGTGTTTTGTATTTGGAAAAGCGTAAAACCCCTCTAGAGAACATAGCTGACAGTGAAGAATATCAGTTTGCGGTTGAATTGATCGAAAAAGTTGGCTGGGATGCTGGCAATAAAAAAGCTGCACCAGTTTACAAGAGAGACCCGGAAGATGGCAGCCTCATCATCGATGAAGAAGGTAGCCCTATTTTAGATTGTGATTTTGATGTTGCTGTTAACAGAATTTTGGCAAGTGACGCTGCAAACTGCTTCGACTGGATATCCAAGGGTAAACATGTAGATCCCGAGGTTAACGGCTGGTCTGTAAATATAAAACATATTTATGATGACCCTGACCTGACAATAGATCCAAAACGTTACAGCAAAAAAGTTGTGGACTTAAGAAGTAAATTAAAAACTCAGCCATATGTTTTGCTAGGTGATGTTGTGGATTTTATTCCAGAAAAACAAAACGCCTACGGCAAAAAGATTACCGTTCAAAAGTCTAGCATATATCAGTATGTTGAAATTCAGGACATAGGATTTGGGGATTTCCACTGCAAAGAAATGCGTGGCTGGGAGTTGCCGAGTCGTGCAAAACATTTTTCATCGGCTGGCGATATCTATATTGGGGCAATTTGGGGCAGTGCAATTAAGTGGTGCTACATTCCAGAGGGAATTGATAATGTCGTTGTAACAAATGGTTGCTTTAGATGTAGGGTAAAAGCCGGAATGGAAAAATTTACTCCTGACCTGTTAGCCTATTTGAATAGTGAAGGCTGGGGGGTTCAGATGCGAGCATTTTCTAGAGGCTCGGACGGGCTTGCTGAAATCTGCGAAGATGATGCCAAAAATGTTATCATTCCTTTACTCAGTGATGATGTACGAGATGGATTATCTGAGTATGTAGAAAATCTACAGCGAGGTACTACGACTATCAATAGCGTTGTAAAGCAACTCATAAAGGACGAACGCATAGCATATAATGATCCAGATAAACGCCCTAGCCATATTGTTATTGTATGAGACTAAAAGGCTCCATCCATTTGGATGGAGCCTTTTAGTCTCATGATGAATAAATCTGCATAAAAGTTGACTACCAACGCAGTAGCAGGTACCGTCAAGACTTATGCGCAGTTAACTTAAAAGGGCGTTCGCGAAAAAGTAAATTTTCACACCAAGCGATTGAAGAACTGAGCAGCCCCTTCTTTCTGCCTGAAAAGAAGGGGCTGCTATCATGTTACTGATATTCACTTCTCTTCCGCTGCGCCAAACAGAACACGCAGATAATCTTGCCGCCCATCCAGAATACGGGAAACCTGTATTGTCTCGCCTCCAACACGGTAGAATAGAAAATAGCTCCCACTGAGAAGTGCCCGCAGGTCAGTCTCTCTACCGATTTTGGCTGAAACAGAAAAGCCAAGATAAGGGTTTTGCTGTAGATGCCGTAGATCGTGAGTAATACTCTTCACAATACGCTGTGCAGCCTGTGGGTTATGCAGCTCCAGCGAGATGTAGGCCTTGATCTCTGCCAAGTCACTGGCTGCTGCCGGCGTGATACGCAGCTTATTCATCCGTCAGCCCAAGCCGGGACTCCACGTCTTCCAGCGTAAGCCAGCCCCCTTCTTCAGCAGATTTCCAACCCTTGTCAATCTCGGCCATGAGCTGTGCCGCGGCCTTGGATCTCATATATTCCGCGTTTTCAGGAGACAACAGAAACGGAAAGCCGTTGCTATTCAGCGATTGCTGAAGAAATATATTAAAAGCCTCCGTCAAGCTCAGGCCGTAGTTGGAAAAAACATTCTCCGCCTCCTGCTTGATTTCCGGATTGATGCGCATTTGAAACGTCGCTGTTTTCGGTGCGGTAGCCACATTGATATTTGACATAGTAGCAGACCTCCTTTTCCTTTAGTATACCCACAGCATGATGCAATGTCAATACGCCGTCACTACGAAAAACTTGCTATTGCACACCACACATTGTGTGTTATAATTTAAGTGGGTCAGAAATCTCCCCCTTCCTGACTCACCAGATTCAAGAGGCTCTAAAGCGAACGGGCAAGAACGTAGAACAGAAGGGGGACTGCATATGAAAGATATTTTGAAGGCTATCCGCACGTTTCTTCGCAAAATCCAACTTACCATCACTTTCAAAACGCCTCTCATTGATTTCTCGTTCGCTCTCTTGCTGATTCAGCTGCTTTTGATTGGCAGCTTCTCAACGATAGAATGATAAAGAACGCACGAACCAAATTATGGCTCGTGCGTTTCCCTATATTATGATCCCTGCTATGTACCGTACTTCAACTTCATGCCCCAGTGCTGTTCGGTCAGCCCGCTTGAAACTCATCGTTCGTATGGGCATCATCTTCTTGACCATCTGGCCGCCGACAGAGCCGGCCTCGCGGCTGGTCAGGTCGCCGTTATAGCCGTTCTTCAGGTTGACGCCCACCTCGGAGGCGGCCTCCATCTTAAACTTATCCATAGCGGCCTTGGCCTCGGGAACGTTCAGCTTGCTGCTGTTCTTACTGGACATATTGAAAAATCTCCTTTCCTGTTGTTGAGCGATAAACTCTGATTGGGTATCGCAGTCATAGCTTTTCCCGCGGGACGGCGAATATGCGGCGGCGAGGGCTGGTAATATCTGCTGAAAATGCTGTCAGACAGCAAGGGAAAACACAGTTCCGCCGATCGAAACGCGCCATGCTGCGTCAGAAGTCCCGGCAGTACGATGCCGACATTTCGCGCCGAAAAAACATACATTTCAGGCAGGGCTTGCACCGCTGCCGAAAAACACGCTATACTGTCGAAATGGAGAGTAGGCGGTTCAGACCGCCGGAACAAACGGAGAATACAGGAGGGTCCTATGGGATTATTCAGTAACAATAAAAAGCTCTGCCCCATCTGCGGCAGCCCTACCCCGCGGCTGCTGGCCACCAAGGTGGAGGATATGCCCTTGTGCAAGGAATGCGCCGGTAAGGTGGATCTGCCGGACGGCGTGCTGGAGCGCATGTCGCTGGATCAGTTCAAGAAATACATCGCTTACTATGACGAAAACCAGGCGCTGCGGGATGCGTTCAAGGAGACGGACCGCATGAGCTTCGGCTTTCTGAGCGGCGAGCTGCTGGCGGACACGGAGCACCGTTTGCTGCGGCTGAAGGGCTACGACGGCGCACTGGTATTTCCGGCGTCGGCGCTGGTGTCCTTCCGCTTCCTGGAGGACGGCAATACCCTGTTCGAGGGCAAGGCCGACGGTCTGCACTGCCATGAGAGCGATGTGCCGGAGCGGGCGCGGGCCATGCAGATGCGGGTGGACCGCTTCCAGATGCAGAAAGAGGAGTACGAGCGCATGGAGCGGATGGAGCGCATGCGTGACCGCGACCGCCGTCCCGGGGAGCCGGACGACCGCCGGTTCGATATACCGGAGCCCCGCTTCGAGGCGGACGCGCCGGTGCATAAGTTCAGCGTGGAGGTCATCCTCAATGACCCGTACTGGAAGTCTTTCCGGAATGAGATCAGCGCGCCGTCCTTCAGCTCCACGAACCCCAGCGTCATCGACTATCTCAATGAGTACGATGAAAAGGTGGAGGAGCTGCACCGCATGGCCACGGCGCTGGCCCATGTGATGAATCCCGGCGCCAGAGAGCTGTGGGACGGCGAGACCGCCGCCGCGCCGGCCGCTCAGGCGGCCCAGCCCGTTCAGGCCGCGGCTCCTGTCGTGGACACGGTGGCGGAGCTGCAGAAGTACAAGATGCTGGTGGACACCGGCGTCATCACCGAGGAGGAGTTTGCTGCCAAGAAGAAGCAGCTGCTGGGGATCTGAATATGAAGAAGAAAATTTTCGCGCTGATGATGGCGCTGGTCATGGCCCTGCCGCTGGCCGCCTGCGGCGATGAGCCCGGTACGCCGGACAACAATACGGCGGCGGACGGCAGCAGCTGGGCGGTATACTGGTACCTCTGCGGCAGCGATCTGGAGACCGGGGGCGGCTGCGCCACCACGGACCTCAGCGAGCTGATGGAGGTGGAGCTGCCGGAGAACGTGACGGTGGTCATCCAGACCGGCGGCGCTGCCGAGTGGCAGAACGACGTGGTGGATGCCTCCAAGCTGCAGCGCTTCGTGTACAACAGCGAGGGATTGCAGCTGGTGGACGAGCAGCCCTCGGCCAGTATGGGCGACAGCGAGACGCTGGCGGCGTTTCTGCAGTTTGCCAAGGACAGCTACCCCGCCGACAAGACGGCGGTGGTGTTCTGGAACCACGGCGGCGGCTCGGTGTCCGGCGCGGCTTTTGACGAGCTGTACGACTACGACTCCCTGACGCTGGACGAGATGTACGCCGCGTTTTCCCAGGTGTGGGAGCCGTCGCTGGAGGCGGGGCAGCAGCCGGTGGAGCTGGTGGGCTTTGACACCTGCCTGATGGCCACGGTGGACGTGGCTTACACCTTCTGCGACCTGAGCCGCTATCTGGTGGCCTCGGAGGAGACGGAGCCGGGCAATGGCTGGTACTACACCGGCTGGGTGGGCGCGCTGGCGGAACAGCCGTCCATGGACGGCGCCGCTCTGGGACGCGCCATCTGCGATGCGTACTACACCGGCTGCGAGCTGGTGGGCACGGAGGACAGTGTGACGCTGTCCCTCACCGACCTGTCCCAGATCGGGCCGCTGCTGACGGCCTACGAGAGCTATGGCGCGGAGGCGCTGAGCGCCGCCTGTCAGGACCCGTCCTTCTTCACGCGGTTTGCCCGCGTGGCGGACCGCAGCGAGAACTACGGCGGCAACACCCGCGAGGAGGGCTACGCCAACATGGTGAACCTGGGCCACATGGCCCGCCAGAGCGGCGATATGCTGCCCTCGGCCCAGGCGGTGCTGGACGCGCTGGACAGCTGCGTGCTGTATCAGGTGAAGGGCCCCTACCGCAGCGAGGCCACGGGCCTGTCCTGCTACTACTCCTATAACGGCGATGCAGACGAGGCGGCCAGCTATGCCGGTCTGGGCGCCGGCACGGCGTTCAAGTACTTCTATCTCTATGAGCTTACCGGTGAGCTGGACCAGAGCGGCATGGACTATCTGGCGGAGATGGATATCCACGACCTGCCTGAGGTGGAGACGCTGTCCGCCATGGATTGGGACAACGCGCCCCTGACCCTGAACGATGAGGGCCGCGCCGTGCTGACCCTGGGGCCGGAGGCCGACAGTCTGCTGGCGTCCGTGAATTTCTCCCTGTACTATACGGATCCGGACAGCGACAGCCTGCTGATGCTGGGCAGGGACAACGACATCGTCGGCGACTGGGAGAACGGCGTGTTCACCGACAACTTCCGGGGCGTCTGGGGCAGCATCGACGGCGCTGTGGTCTACATGGAGCTCAGCAGTGAGGGTGACGACTACAACCTGTATACCGTGCCGGTGCTGCTGAACGGCGAGGCATACAACCTGCAGGTGGCCTATAACTTCTCCACGGAGACCTGGGAGATCCTGGGCGCACGGCAGGGCCTGGATGAGAACGGCATGGCCGGTAAGGAGCTGCGGCTGCTGCAGGAGGGCGATGAGCTCACCACCGTGTGGTATATGTCCAGTATTTCCGGTGACGATGATTTTGAGGCCTACGAGGCAGAGACCATCACGGTGACGGCGGACACCGCCTTCGGCGAGACGGCGCTGCCGGACGGGCGGTACGTCATGGTGTTCGAAATGCGGGACGCCATGGACAACTGCGCCTACTCCAGCCCGGCCGTCTTCACTGTGGAGGGCGACAGCATCACCACCAGCGTGTGATGCAAAGAACGATATAGACCGCAGAGGCGGTTTATATAGATATCAAGAGAAACGACAATAATGGAGGAAGAATGAACATGAAACTCAAGAAACTGCTGGCTCTGCTGCTGGCGATGATGATGGCATTTGCTCTGGTGGCCTGCGGTGATACCGCCGACACGGGCGACGACGCTGCTGACGATCAGCAGCAGGTGCAGGACGATGCCGCCGCGGACGATACCCAGACCAGCCCTGAGGGCCAGAGCCTGCTGACCATCCTGGCCGATCAGTTTATTCCCGCTCCCGAAGTGGCGGGTACCTACTGGACCTTCATCGGCGGCTATGTCGACGGCGTGCAGATGACCGCGGATCAGACCCAGGAGGTCATGAGCCAGCTCCACGATGTGTACCAGTTCATCTTCGTGGACGAGAGTAAGGTGGTGCTGGCCGAGGATGAGGAGCAGACCGAGGGCACCTACTCCCTCAGCGAGGACGGCGGCACCATGAAGATCGAGGTGGGCGGCGTCACCTATGCCGGCACCTTCATCGACAAGGACGGCCACACCGTGATGGTGGCTATGCTGGACGGCACCGGCATGAACGCCCTGTACTTCCAGGAGATCATCGAGGGTTGAACAAACCAATAAAAAAGGACCTGCACCGCGAGGTGCAGGTCCTTTTTTATTGGCCGCAGGTTTACTTGGCGACGCCCTTTGCCGGCAGCACCACGCGCAGCAGGAATGTGCCCCGCTCCGCCAGGAACTGGCACAGGCCGCCGCGCTGCTGGGCGATGGCCTGGATGCTGCGGCAGCCGAAGCCGTGGCCCGCCGCATCGGATACCGGTATGCCATCCCGCATCACCGGCGGCGTGTCGTAGGGATTGCGCACCTCGATGAGCAGTTTGTTCAGGCGGATGCCGCAGTAGAGGTCTACCGTCCGGCGGAACTCCGGCCGCAGCGTGGATGCGGCGCGCAGGGCATTTTCCAGCGCGTTGGACAGCAGGGAGCACAGCTCCGTGTCGCTGATGGGCAGGTGGGCGGGGACCCGCGCGTCCACATTCAGGGTAACGCCGGACTTTTCCGCCTTCTGCACGAAGGAGGAGCATAGCAGATTCACCGTCTCGTTCTCGCAGAAGCGGCGGGAGGTGATGGCCTCCACGTCGGACTGGACCTTTTGGATGTACTCCTGTGCCTGCTGGGGGCTGCCGGAGGCCAGAAGGCCGCTGATCATGTTCAGATGGTGGCGCATGTCGTGCTGGTACACCGCCGTCTGCATCTCCGACTGGCGCAGGGAGTCCATCTCCTGCTGGGACTGCTTCAGCTCCACCTCCAGCAGGGAGCGCTGCATCTCGGCGCTGGAGCGCTTCTGACTCTGGACGTGGAAGGCGGGCAGGAACAGGACGTAGAACACCACCAGCACCGTGGGCAGGAACTCGTTGAGGGCCTGAATGCCGGAATACAGCGCATCGGAGTAGATGGTGGTGGCGTAGTCAAAAATGTAATAGCTGCAGGGAAGGCTCCCGAACAGCAGCAGGGCGGTGGGGGAGCTGGTCATGGCGCCGTAGGCCGCGGCCACGAAGTAGCGGCGGAACAGGTAGAACGACCCGCTCAGCAGCACGATATACACCAGATTGCCGGCCACGGCGCTGTGGGTCAGGGCCTCCACGGCCATGCTGCCCCAGCGGGGCGGCTGGCAGCAGAGATAGGCGGTGGCGGTGCTGACGATGGCGATGCCCCAGGGCTTTTTCAGCGCCAGCACCAAAATCAGCACCAGCGGCAGATGGACGATCAGGGGGTAGATCTGCTTGACAGCCAGCTCGCCCAGCGCCAGCCAGCCCAGGAGCTGGACCACCAGAAAGCAGGGGCACAGGTACGCGATCAGACGCTTCTGGCGGGGGGTATCGCAGCCGCCGGAGATGAACACATCAAGTGCCAGCCCGTAGATCAGCACCAGAGCGTAATCGAACACGTCCAGCAGGGACGCGATATTCATGTCGGATACGGTCACAGCTCCTCCCTCTCCGCAAACAGCAGCTTCATATAGTCCTTTTGCAGCTGGGGGTACAGCAGCCGCGACACCGGCAGGTTCATGCCGGAAAACGTATGGACACCGGCGGGGGACAGCTCATCGATCTGGAGCATGTTCACAATGTAGGACCGGTGGATGCGCATGAACTCCGGCCGCACCAGCAGCAGCGGCTCGTAGTCCTTCAGAGAACCCGCCACCTCCCGCACCGTGCCGTCGGCCAGGTGGAAGTAGAGATGCTTTCCGTTGACCTCCACATAGGACAGCCGGGAAAACGGCACCCGCACCAGCGTGGCACCCGCCTTCAGGGTCAGGCCGTCCTGCGGACGCTGCTCCCGCAGCATCAGCTTGTCCAGTACGGGGAACAGCAGGCCGCCGCTGATGGGCTTGAGCAGATACTCCAGCGCCCGCACACCGTAGCTCTCGTAGGCGAAGCCCGGGGAGGACGTGAGGAACACGATATCGGCGGCATCGTCAAAGGTGCGTATCTCGCGGGCGGCGTCCATGCCGTCGATGCCGGGCATCATCACATCCAGCAGGTACAGGCTGAACCGCTCGCGCTGGGCCACGTCCAGCATGCCGGCGGCGCTGCGGAACGTGTGATACCGCAGGGGGAAATGCCGCTCCGCCTGCCATTGGTCCAGCAGTGCCGTCAGGGCGGACAGCTCCTCCGCCTGATCATCGCAGACCGCTATATACACCGCAAACACCTCCGTTTGAATGATCGCCTACGATTCTACCACAGGGAGGGGTGGTTTGAAAAGTCATGTTCTGACATTTCGTGTCGAAAAAATATACATTTCAAGGGCGCGGCCTCCTGTCGCCGGAAAAAGCTGGTAAACTGACCATGCTGAAAGCTGGAGAAAGGGGGGCGATGGGACATGACACCGTGGATCGCGTGGCTGATCGCCGCCGTCTGCGCGGCTGCTTTCTTGGCGCTCTGGTCCTGGGAGGTGCGGCGCATGCTGACCGGCCGGCAGAGCATCGTGGACAGCGCAGCCAGCCAAGTCACCGCCTTCCGCCGCCGTCTGGCGCAGACCCCCGCCGATCGGGAGGCAGCCGCCGTGCTGCACCGCAGCGAGAGCATCTACCGTCAGGCGGCGGACAACTACAACCACGCGCTGCACCGGCCGTGGGTCTACATCCCGGCCCGCATCATGGGGTTCCGCAGAGCGCCGGAGGAGCCGGAGCCCGACCCCATGGACGGGGGATCCCACGCCGAGTGACGCGGCGGGAGCAATGCGTATATAACGCACTGCGGGCGCAGACCCGCGGGGAGCGATGAGAGAATCTGCAATCACAACAGGGAGGAATCGACGGATGAAGAAGAAATGGATGGGCGGTCTGCTGGCACTGGCACTGGCGGCGCTGTGCATGCTGCCCACACAGGTACAGGCCGCCTCGACGTCCACAACGGAGAAGCATATGCACGGCGACGTGGAGTGCATCCTCTGGACGGACGAGAGAGCCCGTGAGCAGTGCGGCCCCAACAGTACAGCCAGCAACTCACTGCCCTATGTGGACTATGGCCAGCTCGGCATATACTGCCTGACCAAGGATGTGTATCTGCCGAAGGACTGGACGCCCTATACATGGTGGGGCGGCACGAACAGCCTGACGATCTGCCTGAACGGCCACACCATCAACGGCGCGGGCATCCTGGGCAAGGACGAGGCAACCTACAACGACATCACGGACCAACAGTCCCTGACGCTGATGGACTGCACGGAGGATGCCTCCAAGCGGGGCAGCTTCGGCGTGTATAATTCCGCCGGTTCCAAAAACAGCGCCATCCTTCTGAAGCGGGGCAACAACCTGACGCTCAGCAACGTGACCCTCACCGGCATCGACTGCGCGAAGGCCGCTATCACGGTGGGCGATCGGGCTACGCTGAATCTGTGCGACGGCGCTTCCATCGAGTATAACAAGAGCACCGGCGACAAGCAGGCTACCATCGTGATCAATAAGGGCGGCACGTTCAACATGACCGGCGGCCAGATCCGCGACAACAAGGGCTATGCGGGCGGCGTTCTGAACAACGGTACCTTCAACATGACCGGCGGTTCCATCTTCAATAACGTCGGTACGGCCTATGGCGGCATCGCCACCGGCAGCGGTATTCTGAACATCGGCGGCACCGCCAAGGTCTACTATAACTATAAGGACGGCGCACCCGGCACCCAGCCGCGCAGCAACGTGTGCATGCTGGATCCCGAGAGCTATCCCATTCACGTCAGCGGCCTCCAGAGCGCGGCAAAGATCGCCCTGAACAGCTGGGCGGACGGCATCGTGCAGGGCAGGGTGACGGACGAGACGCTGGGCTGCTTCTCTCTGGACGATCCCAACCTGGGCGTGCTGTATGTGGAGAACGAGCAGCTGAAGAAGCTGCCGGCCCACTATCACTGCGTCTGCGGCGCGGAGCACACGGTCAGCGGCAGCCATACCGCGGCCAACCTCCAGACCTTCACGCCCTGGGAGTCCGAGGATTCCCTGCCCACCGAGGCGGGCTGCTATCATCTGACCAGGGACGTGACCCTCAGCGAGACGTGGAAGCCCAAGGAGGGCACCGTGCTGTGTACCAACGGCCACAGCATCATCGCGGGCGGCAGCTTTGATATCATCACGGTGGACTCCGGCGTGACGTTCAGCCTGACCGACTGCAGCAGCGAATGGAGCGAGTACCACAACGCCAGCGCACTGATGCCGGCCAACGCCGAGACGTATCGGGGCAACGGCGTCCGCAATGACGGCACGTTCAACCTGTATATGGGCGCCATCGTCGGCTGTGTCGGCACGGACGGCGGCGGTGTGTACAACAACGGCACGTTCAACATGTACGCGGGCCATATCTACCGCAACGGCGACCAGAGCGGCGTCGGCGTCGTTGTGGAGCACGGCGGCGGCGTTCTGAACAACGGCACCTTCAACATGTACGGCGGCAGCATCCGCAATAACGGCCGCGAAAGCAGCGTGGGCAGCAACGTGGGCATCCGGTACGGCGGCGGCGTGTATGTGGGCACCAGCGGTACGTTCACCATGACCGGCGGCGACATCATGGGCAACAGCGTGATCACCGGCGGTCAGGGCAGTGCCATCTATGTGGACGACGGCGGCGCACTGAAGCTGGGCAAGAACGTGCAGATCTGGAACAACAATAGCGCCAGCAGCATCGCGTTCGCCAACGACAGCGCCAACATCAGCATCATCAGACGCCTCAGCGACAGCGCCAAGATCGATATCGGCAGCCTGTCCGCCGACCGCGTTACCCAGACCGGCAACAACTTCTACACGGTGGAGAACAGCCGGTATCTGGTGTCCCCGGGCCACCTCCACAAGCTGGACGGCACGGCGGACCCCAACGGCGAGAACGAGGACATCTATGAGAAGTGGACCTCCACCAACAGCCTGCCCACCACGGCGGGCGCGTGGAGACTGATGAACGACGTGACCGTCAGCAGCGGCACCGTTCTGAATGAGGACGTGACGCTGTGCCTGAACGGCCACACCATCACCGTGAAGGACGGCGCGGACTATACCTATTATGTGACCAGAAGCCACATCCTGAACATCGTGGACTGCCAGGGCAGCGGCGTCATCAACGGCGGCAGCACGGCGGCCGGCAGCCGCGCGGGCGTGAAGGTGGAATCCTACGGCACGTTCAACCTGTACGCCGGCACCATCAAGGGCTTTGGCAGCGGCGTGGCGGTCCAGAGGAACGCCACCTTCAAGATGTACGGCGGCGCCATCAGCGGCAACCACTCCGATAGCGCCGGCGGCGGCGTGGCGGTCCAGAAGGACGGCAGCTTCGAGATGTACGGCGGCAGCATCACCGGCAACTCCGCGGCTACCTACGGCGGCGGTGTCTATGACAATGTTGCCTACGTGACCCTGTACGGCGGCAGCATTACCGGCAACACCGCCGGTACGCAGGGCGGCGGCATCTATAACACCGCCAAAGCAGATGACAGCGTCTATGATACCCGCGACAAGAAGATCACACTGTATCCCACCAGAGGTTCCAGGATCACCGTGACCGGCAACACCGTAAACGGTGCGGCCAACAACCTGGCCACCACCCAGTGCATTGTGCTGGACAGAGAGTATGGCACCAGCACAACGCTGCTGAGCACCGGCAGCCGGATCGGTGTGACCGTGTTGGAGCCGGCGAATGACAAAGATGTTGCGACCATCAATAGCAAGAGCAACCAATATAAGACCGGTGCGATGGTGAACGATATACCCTGCTTCACGCTGGACGACGACAACGACGGCCAGATGGAGCTGGGCGCCAACAGCGGCGGCGCCACCTATATCCACCTGACCATTTACCACAAGCATACCCTCTGCAATCTGGACAGCGCCAGCCATGACATCTCCGTGGCGGGCCACTCCGGCGAGTGCGGCGGCGAGATCGACTTCAAGGAGTGGACGGACTACGAGGCCCAGAAGGACTACGGCTCCGCGACGTTCGCATCCGGCATCCGTGTCAAAGCCACCAACTGGCTGCCCCGCACCGGCAACTGGTATCTGAGCCAGGACGTGACGTTGGAGGAGACGTGGGAGGCCAACGGCAGCGACAAGAAGCTGAACCTCTGCTTCAACGGCCATACCGTCACCAGCGCTGACAGCAACACCAGCGCCGACGGCAGCACCAAGACCAAATCCCTGCTGCGCGTCACCGCCCTCGCCAAGGTCAACCTGACCGACTGCGCGGCGACGCCCGGCGGCCTGCGGGGCAACAGCAGCCTGACCGCCCAGCGCGGCCTGCAGGTGAGTTATGCTTACGCCAACCTGTATAACGGCACCATCACCGGTTTTACCACCAGCTGTGGCGCAGGTGTGGTCGTGGATCCCCGCTTCGGCGTCAGTTCCTTCGGCCTGTACGCCAACGCGGCCATCCAGTATAACAAGTCTACCAATACGGGAGATTTGGATGGCCTCTGTTATCCTAATTCGGAGCTTGACAATGTCATCAGCGGGAGAACCGCCGGAGGCGGCGGTGTGACCAACTACGGCAAATTCACCATGAACAGCCTGCGCAGCGACGCCATCGCCTACAACAGTGCGGCAAGGTACGGCGGCGGTCTCTTCAGCTGGAGTGAGGGAGATCAGGAGAGATGGGTCAAGCTGCTCAACGGCGGCATCACCGGCAACACCGCCGGTGAGATGGGCGGCGGCGTGCTCACTTCGCCCAACCATAGCGGCACAGAGCTTACGCTGGGCGGCAATGTCAGCATCACCGGCAACACCCTGACCGACGGAACGGATGAAAACCTGTATCTGCTCGTTGATACGGAATACGGCGCTTCGGCAAAGATCTCCGTCAGCGGCCTGACCGAGGACGCGGACATCCAGGTGGTGGAGGTCGAGGGCCGCGAGGGTAAGGATTACTTCAGCGGCGCGACCTACGAGACCCTGCCGCCGGAGGTGCTGGCCAGGATCACCACCAACAACGGCAGCATCTTCGCGTGGAACGAGGCCCACGACACCATCCTGCTGGTGCAGGCGGTGCCCGCAGACCTGATGCCCGTGGTGGCCGCCGAGACCACCCTGACCTACAGCGGCGAGGAGCAGACGGTGCTCACCGTGCCCGAGGGCGCGGACACCTACTACACCGTGTCCGGTGAGGACAAGGCCATGGACGTGGGCGAGTACACCATCACCCTGCGCCTGAACGAGGGGTATGTGTGGCCCGACGGCACCGAGACCGACAAGACCATCCAGTGGAAGATCCAGCCCATGAAGGTGAAGGCCCCCGCGGCCGTCACCGGCCTCATCTACAACGGCGAGACCCAGACCGGCGTGGCCGCCGGTGAGGGCTACACGCTGGAGGGCGAGGCAAAGGCCATCAACGCCGGTGAGCACACCGCTGTGGCCAAGCTGACGAACACCGCCAACTATCAGTGGGACGACGGTACCACCGAGGATAAGACCATCGTGTGGAGCATCGGCGAGAAGACCCCTGTGGTCAGCGACTTCGCTGTGACCTATCCCCGGAGCGAGGATCTGGTCTATGACGGAAACGCCAAGGAAGTGACCGCAAAGCTGAGCGACAGCTATCCCACGCAGGATATCACGCTGACCGTGGTCTACACGAATGCCGACGGCATCGCGGTGGAAGAGCCCACCAATGCCGGTACCTACACGGTGAAGCTGTGCGTCTCCGGCAGCAGCAACTTCGCCGCGGCGGAGCTGGCGCTGGACGATTTGACGATCGTACCCATGGGCCAGGAGCTGTCCTTCGCGGAGGCGAGGGTGGATCTGACCTACGATCCCGCCAGCACCAGCTATACCCAGACTGTCAGCGGCGCCGAGGGCCCCGTGGTCTATCGCGGCAGCGATGACACCGTGGCGGCGGTGGATGCCGCCACCGGCGAGGTCACCATCCGCAAGGCCGGTACCGTGGTCATCACCGCGATGTCGGACGACAGCAACCATAACTATGCGCAATCCTCCGCCACCTATACGCTGGTCATTCAGAAGGCGGCGCAGGATACACCTGCCGGTCTGGAGGGCACCGCGCCCTCCTCCATCGGCGGCACCGACGGTACCATCACCGGCGTGACCTCTGCCATGGAGTACAGCGCCGATGGTGTGAACTACGTCACCTGCCCCGACGGGACACTGGCCGGTCTGGACAGCGGCACCTATCAGGTGCGCTTCAAGGAGACTGACACCCACAGGGCCGGTGCGGTTCTGAATGTGACGGTGCCTGTCCACCAGCATACCTTCGACCAGAAGGCGGAGAGCCAGCAGTACCGCAAGGCCGACGCTACCTGCCTGTCTCCGGCACTCTATTACAAATCCTGCGCCTGCGGCGTCTCCAGTGAGGGTACTGCCGGCGAGGCCATCTTCGAGGTGGGCCAGAAGCTGGAGCACGACTTCCAGTGGAAGGACTACGACAACGATTATCACGTCAAGCAGTGCCGGAACGGCTGCGATGAGTGGGATATGACCACCAGAGAGGCCCACGTCTATGACGGCCTGGAGGGCACAGAGTGCCTGACCTGCGGCCATGACCGCACCGTGAACTACTTTACCGTGTCCTTCGAGGCCAACGAGGCCGAGTACGGCATGGTGACGCCCGTGCAGGCGGTCAGCCGCGTGCCGGAGGGGGCGGATCTGACCGTCAGCGGCAGCACCGTTACCGTCAAGGGCGTGACGGTGGCTGCGGTGGCCAGTGCCAACACCGCCCAGTACACCTACGCCTTCGAGAAGTGGAGCACGCCTAACGGTACCTACACCGTAACGGATGACACCACCATCACCGCCATCTTCAGCCGTACCGTCAACCAGTACACGGTGGCCTGGAACGCCCAGGGCGGCAGCCTGACCGGCAGCTGCACCGATGGCACTGTGGACTACGGCACCGCCATCCAGGCGCCCGGCGCGGACAAGGAGACGGACGAGGACAACAGCTACGTGTTCCTGGGCTGGAGCACCACGCCCAACGGTGCGGTGGAGGATGTGGCCGAGACTGTGACCGGCAGCGTCACCTACTATGCCCAGTACGAGGTGCAGCCTCACGCCTGGACCGAGGATTGGGACAGCGACGACACGTATCACTGGCACACCTGCACGGTGGACGGCTGCGGCTATACCAAGGACAAGGCCGAGCACGACTACACCGATGCGGATGATACCACCTGCGATACCTGCGGCTACCAGCGCACTCTGCCGGATATCACCGGCACGGTGGTCATCAACGGCAAGCTGGAGCGCGGCGAGACCCTGACTGCCGAGACCAGCGGCATGCCCAATGCTGACCTGCGCTACCAGTGGCTGCGGAACGGCCAGCCCATCGAGGGCGCCGATGAGGCTGCCTACGAACTGACCGGCGAGGACATCGGCAAGACCATCTCCGTGCGCATCACGGCGAAGGGCTATGCCGGTACTATCGAGACCGAGGCCGAGGGTACGGTGACGGTGTACTACTCCGTCAGCTACGATACCGAGGTGGGCGGCACTCTGGCCATGGATCGTGCCGAGGGCGGTAAGAACTACACCCTGCGCTCCGACTGGGACAGCATGGGCTTCCGGGCTCCCGACAAGAAGACGTTCGACAAGTGGATCATCGACGGCGTGGCCTACGAGGCCGGCACCACCTACGTGGTGGAGCACGACGTCAGCGTGACGCCGCTGTGGAAGGATGTTAAGAGCGACGACGATGACGGCCCCAAGCCGCCTGTGCCTACGCCGGACGATCCCGTCAAGCCGCCTGTACCTGCGCCGGACGATAAGTGGCACAACCACAAGGGCAACGGCACCAATAACGGCACCAATAACGGCGCCAATAACGGCGCCGACGGCGCGGCCCAGTCGCCCAAGACCTTCGACGCCGGTATCGCCGCCTATGCGGCCGCGGCTGTGCTGAGCCTCAGCGGTGCTGCGGGCCTGCGCCGCCGGAAGAAGTCCGGTAAGTAACGCTTTTTCTGCTGCTCCGCCTGTTGGGGGGTATAACGAGCGGAGTCTTGCCCATGGGGGAAGAAAAGAGACGCGGCCTTTGGCCGCGTCTCTTGCGTTTTGCAGGGATGTGCCGCGCCGGGCGCCGCTGCGGACGCGCCGCTTTGACGCGGGACGCCGCACACAAGGCGCGGCATCCCGCGGGAGGGCCTGCGTGCGGTACAGATGAAAGAAGGGGAGACAGCGGATGTGCTGTCCCCCCTCTTTTGCTGTATGTTACTGCTTCCGTGCGGTGAGATAGTCGTCCCCGGGCCGCCAGAAGGGGCAGCTGCCGGTGTCCGACGCCAGGAAGCGGGCCATCTCGTCCTCATCCAGGTCCATGTCGCACACGTAGTCGTCGTATTCCTCGTCATAGAGGTAGAACACGCAGGATTCACACTTGTCCATTTACACATCCTCCACCAGGCGATAGTGGTCGAACTTGCAGTGGGTGTAATACAGCAGGGTGGCGGCGCTGCATACGAACCATCCGGCAGGGTAGCTCAGAGCGATGGGCACGATCTCGTTGGAGATGTAGTTGGCCATGACATACAGGTAGATCTGGCGGAATACCACGAAGGAGCCCAGCATGATGAACATGGGCATACGGCTGTTGCCCGCGCCCCGCAGTGCGCCGGAGTAGACCTGGTTGATGCAGAAGAAGAAATAGAACGGCGACAGCAGCCGCAGCAGCAGCGCGCCGTAGGACACCACCTCGGCCTTACTGTTGAAGAAGGAGGTGAGGCCCGGCGCCAGCAGCAGCACCGGCACCAGCAGCACGGCGGTGACGGCGAAGGACAGCAGCAGCGCACGGCGCACGCCGCCCTTGGCACGCGCCACGTTGCCCACCCCCAGATTCTGGCCCACAAAGGTGGTGGAGGCCATGGACAGGGACTGCACCGGCAGGATCACCAGCTGGTCGATCTTGGTGTAGGCTGTCCAGCCGGACATGCAGTCCGCGCCGAAGTGGTTGATGTAGCCCTGCACGAACACGTTGGAGAAGGCAGTGATGGCCATCTGCAGCGCGGCGGGGATGCCCACCGACACGATCTTTTTCAGCATGTCCCAGTGGAACCGCAGCTTCCGCAGCTCCAGCCGGATGCTGCCGTCATAGCGCATCAGCACGATCATGGTCAGTATGGCGGATACCGCCTGAGCAATGATGGTGGCGTAGGCCACGCCCTCCACGCCCATGCCGAATTGCAGCACAAACAGCAGGTCCAGCGCCGTGTTCACCACGGCGGACACTACCAGAAAGTAGAAGGGGCGGCGGGAGTCGCCGGCAGCCTGCAGGATGCCGGAGCCCATGTTGTACAGCAGCAGGCCCATGATGCCCGCGAAATAGATGGTCAGGTACGTGGCCTGGTCCGGCGCCACCTCTGCGGGGGTCTTCATCAGATCCAGCATCAGCGGCGTCATGGCGATGCCCGCGCCGGTGAAAACCACGCCCAGCAGCAGCGTCAGGAGAATGGCGGTGTGTACCGCCTGATGTACCTTTTCCGGCCGGTGCGCACCGTAATACTGGCTGATGACCACGCCGGCGCCGCTGGACATTCCCAGAAAGAAGCCGATGAGGGTGTTGATAATGGGCCCCACGGTGCCCACGGCGGAGAACGCCTCATTGCTGACGAAATTGCCCACCACCCAGGTGTCCACCATGTTGTAAAGCTGCTGGAACAGGTTGCCTGCCAGCAGCGGCAGGGCGAAGCGGATCAGGTGTCCCGTGGTGCTGCCCTGGGTCATGTCCACGTCGTACCGGGCGGCATGGGGCTTGTGGTGATGAAAAGGAAAGTGCAGGTGATGCTGCATGAGGATCTATCTCTCTTTCGTAAAATCTCTTGTAAAATCTGACGTTAAATCTATCATAACACTGGTGATTCCCGTTTTCAACGGGGAATATGTACAAGAAATTCCTCGATCTCCGCAGGACGCATGATGGACACCTCATAAGCCGTGCGGTCCGTCAGGACGCCGTTGTCATTTTTGGTGTAGACACGGCTCTGGACGCGGCCCTCCACGGTGAGGCGCTGGCCGGTGCGCATGTCCGCCGCCTGAGCCGCCACCGCGCCCCAGGCGATGCACGGCAGGTAGTCCGCCCGTCCGTACCGGCGGTTCACCGCCAGGATGATGTCACAGATCTCGCGGCCCAGCGGCGTCCGCCGCAGCGTGGGTGTCCTGCACAATATGCCGGACAGCTGGATCTGGTTGAAGGGGCTCTCGCCGCCCAGAGCCAGCTGGTGGGCGAACACGGAGATCACCAGGCGGCTGCCCTGGCCGCTTTTGTTGTTGAAGGACCGCAGCTGACCGATGACGGTGACGGTGGACCCAGCCGCCACCGGCACGGCATGGAGCAGCGTCTGGGGCACGATGACCGGCAGGCGGTCTGCCTGCCCCGACAGGCGCATCACCGCCAGCGTAAACCTGTAGAAGGCGCAGCCGTGGTTGACGTGGGACAGGGCGGGCACGTCCTCCGCCTGCCCGCATAGATGGACGCGGTTGTAGTTCAGTTCCATATCGAACACCTCGTTTGTTGAGATGTCCCACCCTATGCCGCCGAATGCGGAAAGATGCCTCTTTTCAAACGATGGAAACCGTGGCATAATAGAGCGGAAGGAGAGTGATCCCATGCGCTACAAAGGCAAGGTCTATCGGCCGCCCAGCGAGGCGTACAGCCTCATCGTGCAGGTGACCTACGGGTGCAGCCACAACCGCTGCGCCTTCTGTGAAATGTACGACGACAAGCATTTTTCCATGCGTCCCATGCAGGAGATACGGGAGGATTTCGAGCTGGCCCGCCGCGTCTACCACCGGGTGGACCGGGTCTTTCTGGCCGATGGCGACGCCCTGATGCGCCGCACGGAGGACCTGGTGGAGATACTGGGGCTGGTGTACGGCCTGTTCCCCGAGTGTGAGCGGGTCACGTGCTACGCCTCCCCGGCCAGCTTGCAGGTGAAGAGCGAGGACGACCTGCGCCTGCTGCGGCAGAAGGGACTGAAAATGGTATACATGGGGCTGGAGTCCGGCTGCGACGCGGTACTGGAGCGGATGCGCAAGGGCCACACCGCCGCAGCCATCGTGGCGGCGGGGCAGAAGGCCAAACGCTGCGGTCTGACGCTGTCCGTGACGGCCATCTCCGGTCTTGGCAGTGTGGAGCTGTGGCAGCAGCATGCGCTGGACACCGCCAGAGCTGTCAGCGAGATGAAGCCCGACTATCTGGGGCTGCTGACGCTGATGGTGCCCCACGGCACGCCGCTGGAGGGCTGGGTCAAGGACGGCAGCTTTACGGTGCTGGGCCCGCTGGAGGTGCTGAAGGAGACGGAGCTGTTTTTGCAGCACGTGGACAGCGAGGGAACCGTGTTCCGCGCCAACCATGCCAGCAACTACCTGACGCTGAAGGGCACTCTCAACGGCGACCGCGAGGCCCTGCTGGCCCAGATCCGGGCCGCGCTGGAGGGGCGGCGGGACCTGAAGCCGGAATTTTTGCGGGCGCTGTGAAAAAATCTCTTGACATCTGCGGAAAAGGTGCTACAATGGCGTCATATTCCAAACCGTTGAGTAAGAGAAGTACCCGTACAGGAACCTTTCAGAGAGCGGCGCATTGGTGGGAGCGCGGCAGCGAAATGTACGGCGAATGGCCTTACGAGGGCGGGGAGAAAGCCTGAGCAGGTGAGTAATACCCGACGGCAGCCGCGGCCGTTATCCCGGCGGAGCGCATGATCGTGCGTGCAGAGCGGGCGCTTTGCCAATTTGGGTGGTACCGCAGGAACGTATTGTACGTCCTGTCCCATGGAGTTCCATGGGACAGGACGTTTTTGTTTTACCAACAGGAAATATCTGACATATAGAAAGGAATTGAAACTATGAGCAAGATCATCCTCACCGGCGACCGTCCTACCGGACGTCTCCACGTAGGCCACTATGTTGGCTCCCTGCGCAACCGCGTCGTGCTCCAGAACAGCGGCCGCTTCGAGAAGCTGTTCTTCATGATCGCCGACGCGCAGGCCCTCACCGACAACTTCGACCATCCCCAGCAGGTCCGCGACAACATCATGGAGGTGGCGCTGGACTATCTGGCCTGCGGCATCGACCCCGCCAAGTCCACCATTTTTGTACAGTCCCACGTCAGCGAGCTGACGGAGATGACGTTCTACTACATGAATCTGGTGACGCTGGCACGTCTGGAGCGGAACCCCACCGTCAAGGCGGAGATCCAGCTCCGCGGCTTCAACCACAGCATTCCCATGGGCTTTTTGACCTACCCCGTCAGCCAGACGGCGGACATCACCGCCTTTATGGCCGACACTGTGCCTGTGGGTGAGGACCAGCTGCCCATGCTGGAGCAGGCCCGTGAGATCGTCCGGCGCTTCAACGAGCTGTACGGTGAGACGCTGGTGGAGCCCACGGCGCTGCTGCCGGATAACGCCGCCTGCCTGCGCCTGCCGGGTACCGATGGCAAGGCCAAGATGAGCAAGTCTCTGGGCAACTGCATCTATCTGGCCGACGAGCCCGATGACATCCGCACCAAGATCATGGGCATGTACACCGACCCCAATCACCTGATGGTGTCCGACCCGGGCAACACCAAGGATAACCCCGTGTTTATCTATCTGGATGCCTTCTGCACCGATGAGCACTTTGCCCGCTACCTGCCGGAGTACGCCAACCTGGGAGAACTGAAGGCCCACTACGAACGGGGCGGTCTGGGCGATGTGAAGGTGAAGAAGTTCCTGAACAACGTGATGCAGGAGACGCTGGAGCCCATCCGCACCCGCCGCCAGGAGCTGGCCAGAGACCCCGACGCCATCATGGAGATCCTGCGCGCCGGCAGCGAGACCGCCAAGGCCGCAGCGGCCCAGACGCTGGACAAGATGAAGCACGCCATGATGATCGACTATTTCGCATAATTCGCGTAATCAGTGAGACCCCGCACCACGCGGTACTATAATTTAGGAGGCAACTAAGATGAAAGACACTACCACTATCCCCTATAAGATCTACCTCAGCGAGGACGAGCTGCCTCGGAACTGGTACAACGTGCGTGCGGATATGACCAACAAGCCCGCGCCGCTGCTGAACCCCGGCACGCTCCAGCCCATGACGGCGGAGGAGCTGGGCCATGTGTTCTGTGACGAGCTGGTGAAGCAGGAGCTGGACGACACCACCGCCTACATCCCCATCCCTCAGGAGATCCGCGACTTCTACAAGATGTACCGTCCGTCTCCGCTGGTGCGGGCCTACTGCCTGGAGGAGAAGCTGGACACCCCCGCCCACATCTACTACAAGTTTGAGGGCAACAACACCTCGGGCAGCCACAAGCTGAACTCCGCCATCGCCCAGGCGTACTACGCCAAGAAGCAGGGCCTTAAGGGCGTCACCACCGAGACCGGCGCCGGTCAGTGGGGCACTGCGCTGAGCATGGCCTGCGCTTATCTGGGACTGGACTGCCGCGTGTTCATGGTGAAGTGCTCCTATGAGCAGAAGCCCTTCCGCCGCGAGGTCATGCGGACCTACGGCGCCAACGTGACCCCGTCCCCCTCCAACACCACCGAGGTGGGCCGCAGGATTTTGGCAGAGTTCCCCGACACCACCGGCTCCCTGGGCTGCGCCATCAGCGAGGCTGTGGAGGCCGCGGCCAGCCAGGAGGGTTACCGCTA
>ERZ827156.756-NODE-756-length-43398-cov-5.637819_pt1 | contig 43398 bp, 36 predicted proteins | sample MGYA00519919_ERZ827156 | MGnify/ENA primary metagenome ERZ827156 (study PRJEB31778, sample SAMEA3449269) | human gut metagenome | biome: human gut; feature: human-associated habitat; material: faeces | place: United Kingdom | collected 2010/2012 ... | reverse complement strand
CTCCATGATTCCGACTGCAGTACGCATCCAGGATGCCAGTCTCTCCTGAACTTTCTTATCAGCCCAGTGTCCGACGATAACTTTTCTCTCGATTCCCATGCGGGTAACGATATGTCCATACTCTCTTCCACCATGAGCGGACTGGTTTTCATTCATGAAATCCATGTCGATCGTGTCATATGGGATTTCTTCATTAAACTGTGTGTGCAGATGGCACAGCGGTTTTCTGTATTCTTTCAGACCAAGGATCCAGGATTTTGCCGGTGAGAAGGTATGCATCCATGTGATAACACCAGCGCATTCGTCGTCGTCATTTGCCTCGTTGAATGTTTTACGGATCAGTTCGTTTGTGATCAGTGTCGGTTTCCATACCAGTTCGAATGGAAGAACGCCGGATTTGTTCAGTTCTTCTACGATGATCCTGGAGTGCTCTGCTACTTTTCTTAAGCACTCATCTCCGTAAAGATCCTGTGAACCTGTGCAAAACCAGAATTTGTAATTTTTACCTGTGATCATGCTTCAAAAACCTCCATATATTTTTTCTTATATCTTATTATTAACCTGTTATTTTTTCTTCTTAGCAGATGCCAGTACAGACTGGATCACGATGAAGAAGCAGAGCAGTGCGGAAAGTACGATTCGTACCCACCAGCTTGATAAAGTACCCTGTGCAGTGATCAGACTGGAGATCGTTCCTTTGATCAGTACACCAAACATGGAACCGATCGGAGTTCCAACACCACCGGAAAGAAGTGTTCCACCGATAACGGCTGAGGAGATCGCATCCATCTCAAGACCTTTTGCCTGCTCTACGAAACCTGCACAGCTGTTGAGGCAGAAAAGGAATCCGCCAAGTCCTGCAAGAAAGCCATCCAGTACATAAGCACGGAACATTGTTTTCTTGACATCAAGTCCCATCATCAGGGCACTCTGTCTGTTTCCACCGATCGCATACAGTTTACGTCCGAATTTGAAATATTTCAGAAGCACTGCGATAATGAGAACTACGATGATTGCGATCACTACTGTCGGCGGGATGTACGCCGGGATAAATTTACCTTTTTTGTTTGTAGAACCAAATGGCATGTAGAAACGGTAGTTTGCCCATTTCAGGAATACTTCGTTTTTGATGGAGATCATGTCTGTACTGATGATCGCTGTCATACCACGTCCGAAGAACATGCCGGCAAGTGTTACGATAAATGGCTGGATTCCCATGTAAGTTACCAGAAATCCCTGTACGATACCAAAAGCAAGGCCGATCAGAAGTGCAGCAAGGACTGCTACATATGCACTCACGCCTTTGTTTTCCATAAGGTCTGCCATTACCATGCAGACAAGAGCTGTTACAGAACCAACGGAGATATCAATACCACCGGTGATCATAACGATCGTCAGACCACAGGAAATAACGAGAAGACCTGCATTGGATACAAAAAGATTCAGAAACATCTGTGGTTTTGCAAAACCTTTATCTGCAAAGATCACCATACCTGCTGCATACATTACAAAGAACAGGACGATCGTGATCAGCAGCAGAAATCCGGTACTTGTCATTTTCTTTTTCTGTTTCATTATTTCTGACCTCCCTCTGCTGCAACGGAAACTTTTTTGCTTCTGTGGCTTTCTACAAATTTCTTGAATACATCACTCTGTAAGGTAACGATGATGATAACAACGATTGCTTTGTAAACAGGAAGCTGGTCGGCTTTTACATTCATTGCATACAGAGTTGTTGTCAGTGCCTGAATAGTATAAGCTCCGATCACGGAACCGATCAGGCTGAATTTACCACCACCGAGGAAGTTGCCGCCAAGTGCAACTGCAAGGATGGCATCCATCTCAAGGTTCAGACCGATGTTATTTGCATCTGCGGAATAGATACGGCTGGATGCTACCAGTCCGGCGATTCCGGCAAGGACACCACAGATCACATAGGTCAGGAACTTGATCATGGTAGAATTAAGGCCTACCAGTCGTGCTGCTTTTCCATTGATACCTACACTCTCAATATAAAGTCCAAGAGCTGTTTTCTTAAGGATAATTGCTACGATCACTACTGTTACGATTGCAAAGAGTACCGGAGTCGGAACCGGTGATTTACCGATATATCCACCTGCCATCTGGAAAGATTCCACACGGATGTAGGTGATCTGACCATTTGTGACAAGCTGTGCAATACCACGGCCTGCTGTATAAAGGATCAGGGTTGCAACCATCGGCTGAATGTTAAGCTTCGCTACCAGAAGTCCATTGAACGCACCGCACAGTGCTGATGCAAGAAGTGCTGCGATAACTGCAAGAACAAGTGAATTCTGATATGCTGTTACAGAAGATGCACCGCCGGATAAGATCTGGCAGCAAACTGCTGCAGCAACTGCCATGACTGCACCGACACTGATATCCTGTCCACCGGATGCCGCTGTGACAAGTGTCATGCCGACTGCAAGGATTACCAGCTCAGATGCACGGTTGATAACGTCGATAACATATCCATAAAGGACACCATTTCGAATTGTGATATTAAAGAAGTCCGGAGTCTTGATCACATTGATCAGAAGAACTGCGATCAGACACACGATAGGAAGAAAAAGTCTCGCGCTTGTGATCTTTTTTAATTTGCTGTTACTCATTTCTCGTCACCTCCTGCAATCGCTTTCATGATGTTAGCCTGTGAAAGCTCGCTCTCTTCCAGTTCTCCAACTTTTTCGCCATCTCGAAGGACTGCCATTCTTGAACAGGTACGGAGCATTTCTTCTACTTCTGAGGAAATGAAAGTTACTGCCATTCCCTGGTCTGCCAGATCCAGAACGATCTTCTGGATCTCTGTCTTGGTACCGATATCAATGCCTCGTGTCGGCTCATCCAGGATCAGGTATTCCGGATTTGTCAGAAGCCAGCGGCCAAGGATAACTTTCTGCTGATTACCACCAGAAAGACTCTTGATAGGAGTCTCGCGGCTCGCTGTTTTGATCTGGAGCATTTCGATGTATTTGTCTGCTGCTTCTTCCATTTCTTTACGGCTTAACGGATGGAACATACCTTTCTTCGCCTGAAGTGCGATGATGATATTTTCTCTTACAGAAAGATCTGCGATGATTCCTTCTGCCTTACGGTCTTCTGGAAGATATGCCATACCAAGTTTCATGGCATCCAGAGGACTGCCTATCTTTGCTTCTTTTCCATTTACTTTGAGTGTACCGCTGTCGGCTTTGTCCGCACCGTAGATGGAACGAACCAGTTCGGAACGTCCAGAACCAAGAAGTCCGGTAAGTCCGATAACCTCACCTTTGTTGATCTTGAGATCAAACGGCTTGATCGTTCCTTTATGTCCAAGTCCGCTCGCCTCGATTACCGGTGTATCTGAGAAGGCTTTCTTATCTTTGTGATCGCCCTTGATATCTGCCAGGTCATCAAAATCTTTACCCATCATCTTCGCAACCAGCATAACTCGTGGAAGATCCTTTGTTTCATATTCGCCTACCAGTTCACCGTTTCGAAGGACTGTGATCCTGTCACAGACTGCATATACCTGCTCCAGAAAATGTGTTACAAAGACGATTCCTACGCCTTCCTCACGGAGTCGGCGCATCAGAACGAACAGTTTCTCAACTTCTTCATCATCCAGAGAAGATGTCGGCTCGTCCAGGATCAGAACCTTACATTTCATATCAACAGCACGCGCGATTGCGATCATCTGCTGGATTGCTACGGAACATTCGTCCAGCATCTGTGTCGGCGGAACGTTGATGTTCAGACTTTCCAGAAGCTTCGCAGAACGTGCATTCATTTCTTTCCAGTTGATCATTCCCAGCTTATTGCGAGGCTCACGGCCGATAAACAGATTTTCTGCCACCGTCAGGTTCGGACAGAGGTTTACTTCCTGATACACGGTACTGATGCCATTGGCCTGTGCCTCCTGTGGAGAGTGATTGATAATCTCTTTATTTTCACCATTCATATGAATGGAACCGCTTTCGAATTCATGTACACCGGTCAGAACTTTGATCAGTGTTGATTTTCCGGCTCCGTTTTCTCCCATCAGTGCATGGATCTCACCTTTTCGAAGTGTAAAATCCACATGGGAAAGAGCACGGACACCGGTGAAATTTTTACTTATGTCACGCATTTCCAAAACAATATTCTGTTCCATTTTCTTTCCTCCATTCCCTTATTTTTCCTTGATTTTCCCTGTTTTTGAGCGCAAAAGGGGCGTGGCCCATAAAATCCATCTCATCTGGATCCTGTTCCACGCCCCGGGCTCATTTCTTATAATCCGTTTCAGTTGGAAATTTCAGTTTACTGATAATTAATATGCACGTCCGTCGATGATTTCCTGAGTGATCGGAGTAATGTCATAATCTGTTCCATCGATAGTAACCTTTGTTACGGTATCGTCTGCTGCGAATGCAACTTCATCTACATATGCCTGTTTGTCAACATCTTCGCCTGCTTCCAGTTTCTGGATGATCTCTTCTACACGCGGTCCGTGAAGTGGGTTACACTCTGTATCGCATGTGATCTCTCCGGAAAGTGTCTGGGTAAGACCTGCGTTTGTTGTATCGAAGGACATTACAAGAATCTGTCCTTCTTCGCCGCCTACTTCATATCCTGCTGCTTTGATCGCATCGATTGCACCGAATGCTTCGTTATCGTTCTCGCAATATACAACATCAATATCATCACCGCTCTGTTTCAGGATAGATTCCATAACTTCCTGTCCTTTTGCCTGTGTAAATTCACCAGACTGCTGAGCAAGTGTTGTCCAGTTGTCATGAGCCTCTACAGCTTCATCAAATCCTTCTGTACGTCCGATCTGAGCAGATGCTCCGATGGTTCCCTGAATGTCAACAAGGTTGATTTCTTCATCGCCACGGCCTTTTGCTTCCAGATATGCATCCAGCCATGCCATTGCTTTCTGACCTTCCAGTTTGAAGTTTGATCCTACCCATGCGGTGTAGAGACTGTCGTCAGATACATCTACCATACGGTCAACGATGATAACCGGGATTCCTGCGTCTTTTGCTTCCTGAAGTACTGTGTCCCAACCTGTCTCAGTTACAGGTGCAAGTACGATATAGTCAACTTCCTGCTGGATAAAGTTACGGATCGCTGTCAGCTGATTTTCCTGTTTCTGCTGCGCATCGTCAAAGATCAGCTCATATCCGTTCTCTTCTGAGAAAGTGGATTTCATGGATTCTGTATTTGCAGTACGCCAGTCAGATTCTGCTCCTACCTGTGAGAAACCAACTGTAATTGTGTCGCCGCCATCATCCGCTGCCATAACGTTCACTGCGGAAAGTCCTGCTAACATAGATACTGCCAGAAGCGCTGTCACCATTTTTTTCTTCATTTTGTAATCCTCCCTTTACATTTGTTTTTCGCGTTTTTTAAGATGGTTTTATTATAGCAATTTCAGAAAAAAACTCCATGGATTATTTTCGGAAAAAAGGGTACTCTTTTATTCGTTTTTATACAACGATATCCCGGAAGTTGATTTTTTTACGATTTTGGTTGAATATTTTTTCCAAGGCGTATTTCTACGGTAGTTCCCTTGCCTTCTTCGGAGAAAATCTTCATTCCATAGCCCGGTCCGTAGTACAGTGCGATTCGTTCCGCAACCGCCGCAAGACCAAATCCGGCACGTTCCCCGGTCCGGATCGCCTCCTGTACTTCATGAAGGCGCTCCGGTGTCATTCCCTGACCGTTGTCGCTGACCGTAAGGACAAGTGCATCCTCTTCTTCCCTTCCTTCGATCAGGATTTTGCCTTTGCCGCGGCGGTTCTTGATCCCGTGATAAAGTGCATTCTCAGCCAGCGGCTGGATGGAAAGCTTCGGAACCGGGATCCCGCTGAGTTCTTTTGGTATATTGATCTCAAATTCCAGGATATCCCGGTAGCGGTACTGCTGGATCTCCAGATAACTCAATGTATGACGTTCTTCTTCCGAGAGCGGGATGATATCGTTTCCTTTGGAAAGTGAAGTACGGAAAAAAATAGAAAGGCTGGAGATCATCTCCACCGCATCGTCTGTCATCCCGCCCTCGATCAGCCAGACGATCGTGTCCAGGGTATTGTACAGAAAGTGCGGGGTTACCTGTGCCTGGATCAGCTGTAATTCTGTCAGGTGCTGCATTTCTTTTTCCTGACGGACATTTTCCAGAAGAGCACTGATCTTTCGTGCCATCTTGTTGATGCCCTCATCCAGTTCTTCAATCTCCTCTATTTCAGCCTCGATCGGGATCATGTCGAATTTGCCTCTGCCGACTTTTTTGACCTTATCAAGCATAATATTTACCGGCTGGATGATCCCATCTGTCAGACGGAAGGAACGCCGCATAAGAATCCCAAGTGTCGCGATCAGAAGCACCGCCATCCCGGAGATCAGGAGCTTCACTCTATGTGTCAGGCTTTTTTCTACTTGTACAAGATACATGGATTCATTATAGATATAATTCTGCATCTCCTGCATGATCAGACCTGTGATGATACGGATGTTACTGTCCATGAATTCCATCCGCTTGTCATATTCCTTGATCTCTACAAGCTGGAGCATTCTCTGCCTGAGATTCTCCAGGTACGAATCAAGGCTGTTCAGGGATTTAACCCCATTATTATAAGTATTCCTTCGCAGTTTCTGCATGATCTCCTGCGCATCTTCCACCTGCTCAAGAACATCCTCCAGATCGCTGCTCTCCTTGGAACCGATCGCGATATAGTACATTTCCAGATCCAGATCATCCTTAAAACGGAGATTGAATTCACTGCTGACCGCCAGGTTCTCCGAAAGCTTATTGTACTGTCCTGTATACTGCCAGAAAATAAAAAGCAGAATGATCATCAGACACGCCATTGGGATCATGGTACTGAAAAGGACTTTTCGCATACGTTCTTCCAGTTCCATCCGCTTCTTTGTACCTGACCTCATGCCTTATCCTCCCGCGCTTTACGGTAGTCGCTTGGTGTCATTCCCTGTGTCTTTTTGAACAGGTAGCTGAAATAGTGTGCATCTTTGTAACCAATCTCACCCGCGATCTCACTGGATCGCATGCTCGTGCACCGCAGGTATTCCTTGGCTTTGTTCATGCGCAGATTCGTGAGATATTCGATGAATGTCTGACCCATGTTCTGGCTGAACAGGGCACTGAAATGGTTCGCGCTGACATTTGCAGCGTTTGCCGCTTTATTCAGGGACATATCCTCTTCCATATAGTGACTGTCGATAAAATCAACCGCTGTCTTCAGAATGCTGCGGTTTTTGTTTCCGGAATTCTGATCGCGGAGCGCGATCGCCTGGGAGATTATTTTTTCCGCATAGGCAATCGCATTCTCCAGGCTTTTACTGCTTTCTGAAAGCACATCTTCTGTGTCTTCCTGCTCCAGAGTTCTGGTGTCACATCCGATCTCCTTGAGGAAAGACATAACAGAAAAGCGAACATTCAACGTCACATAGTTACGAAAAACAAGTGACTCCAGCGGTTCCTGCCCGATCGCATAAAAATAATCCTTTACAAAGTTTTCTGTTTCTTCCAGAAGTCCGTTGCTCAGGAATTTCTGCAGGATCACAGGATTCAGTGCATTGACATCTACTTTCTGGAGATAGGTGCTGTCATCCTCTGTTACATTCTTTTTCTCCATGGATGCCATCTCATCATAGTACAGGATATTTTCATCATACAGATATCTCTGTGAAAAAGCTCTCGATGCGCTGTAATAGCTTTTCTGGATCTGGCTTAAGCGCTCCACCGGCTCGCCGGCCGCAACAAACCACTGTCTTTTTTGTTCTTTGCGGTCAAGGATCCTCTGGATCTCGCTCACACAGCTTCTGGTATTTTCTTCGATAGTCTCTTTCTGTCCTTTTATCAGGACACCATAGGAAAAAATATTGCAGCGGAACAGCATTGCCGAAGTATTTTCGGAGAAAAATTCCTCCAGCAGTTCCAGCGATTCTGCCTCCCACTCGGAATAACCTTCTCTCTGTCCGGAAAAATCTTCCTCGCAGTTCATCGTAAAGATCAGAACATTGTAGGCTTCTGCCACAATGTCCAGCCCCAGTTTCTCAGACCTTCGATAGATCTCCATCATATCCATAGAACCACTTACAAGTGCCTCAAAGAAATCCCGGCTGCTGTTCTTCTCATATGCCTGCATTTCTCTGTGGAACTTCTCGTAGTATTCTTTCTGCGTCTTTTCATGCTCATAACGGCTTCGGATCTCGGTAAGCCGTTCAATCAGTGCATTCTTTGTGATCGGTTTGAGCAGATAATCCTCCACTCCGATGTTGATCGCCTGTTTCGCGTAATTGAAATCATCATAGCCGCTCAGGATCACAACCTTGAGTCCCGGGATTTCTTTCTTTGCCACTTTTGCCAGTGTCAGCCCGTCCATGAACGACATCTTGATGTCCGTGATCAGAAGATCCGGCTTCTGTCGGAGCAGAAGCGGCAGTGCCATCTCTCCATCCGCAGCCTCGCCAACAAGTTCAAACCCCAGATCCTCCCATGGGATCATCCTCTTGATCGTTTCCCGAACGATCACCTCATCTTCTGCCAGAAAAATCTTTAACATCTCTCCACCCCTTTTTTATGTCTCGTATTGTCAAGTAAATCTTTTGATATATACTATACCAGTTGTGCTATTTTCAGACAAGTTGGATTTTTACCCAAAAAACAGGCAGTAAAACGGAAATTTTATTTTTTCTCCATTTTACTGCCTATCTGTAAATTTGTAAGTTATTGTCTGGGGCGAAAACGCACCAGATAAATAATGATTCCTGCGATCACCATGATCGGAATAAGGATTCCAAGCAATACAAACAGGATGACCAGAACGATCGCAGCGATCAGGATCGCGAGCAGCTTGCCATACCAGGTCGAAAAATCCAGTTTGAATGACTTCTGTTTCACACGCTCACTGCCGGATTTCTGTCCATGAGCAGAACCTGCGTCCGAATACGGTGCATTCGCCCCCGTCTCTGTATCCAGAAGCGTCCTTGCGATCAGTCTGGGATCTCCCAGTTCTCTCATCACCTCAGACTCACTGTTGCCTGACTGCATCCTCTCTTCAATATAATTGCGATAATACTGGATATGTGTATTGATCTGTCCCTCCGGCATCTGTCCGGAAAGCTGACTACGTAAAATATCAAGAAATTCATTTTTGTCCATAGCATTTCTCCATATACATCGGTAGATATTGTGACCATTTTACCACACATATACTGTCAGGCAAAGATATTGAAGTATTAAATTTTCATAAAACCGCTTATTTAACGATCATACCAGTCTTTCTGTCACTGAACAGTGCAACTTCGATCAGGAAGATCACACCAAGGATCAGCTGCTGAAGCTGTGTTGGCATCATCAGCATGACCAGACCACTGGAAAGAACTTTGTAAGTCATAACACCAAGTATGATATTGTAGAATTTTACTTTTGCACCACCATTGACAGGCATTCCACCAAGTACCAGAGCGATCATGATCTGTGTCTCAAGCTGGTTTCCTGCTGTGGATGTTACAGATCCAACCTTGATCGCATTTACAAATGCTGCCAGGCCTGTGATGCATCCTGCTGCCATGAAAATAAGAATCTTGGTGCGTTCTACGCGGATACCTGCATATCTCGCTGCAGTCTCTCCTGCACCGATCGCTTTGAGTCTGTATCCAAGACCTGTGTATGTAAAGATAAGATATGCAGCTACAAAGATGATAACTGTGAAGGTCAGCATAAATGGCAGTGTATTGTATTTGGAAATATCACTTACTGCATAAACCGGAGAATTTGTTGTTGCATAAGCGCAGACTCCACGGAACAGATACATGGTACAGATCGTAACGATAAAACTTGTGATCTTTCTCTTTACATTAAAGTATCCATTGATCAGTCCGATCAGACCGCCGGTTACAATTCCACCAAGTGCTGCCAGGACCATGTTGTAATGAGACAGCCAGCATACTACGATGGAAGCCACACCAAGCATGGAGCCCTGTGAAAAGTCAAGACCACCCATGGTCATGACCATAAATACACCGATTGATGAGATCAGAAGCATATAAGACTGGCTGAGGAGCAGTGAAAGGTTTTTCGGCTGAAACAGTCTTCCGTCAGTCAGAACTGCAAATAATACACAGATAATAACAAATCCCGCGATAGGAAGGATCGTACGCACAATGGGACGTTCCAGAAATGGTACTTGTTCAGATGATTTTTTTGTTGTATCCATTTTTTTACCCCCTTAAATCATATTGTCAATCAGATCTGTATCTTTCAGATCCGGAGAGCGGAAAAATTCACCATTGATCTTACCGTCTTTCATGATAAGGATACGATCAGCCATACCAAGAAGCTCCATGATCTCCTCTGAGATCATTATGATGGATTTTCCATTTTTTCTCATATCGTTCATCATGGCATAGATATCTGCTTTTACCTTGACATCAATACCACGGGTAGGGGAATCAAGGATGATCAGATCTGAATCCTTGCCGACCCAGCGTGCAAGAACAACCTTCTGTTTATTACCACCGGAAAGTGCGGAAACAAACTGGTCAACTCCCGTCATTTTGGTACTCATCTGTTTTGCATATTTATTGGCAAACTCTTTCATTGCCTTACCGCGGAGAAGCCCGTTTGTCTTGAGGTCTTCCAGGGATGGCAGACAGATATTGTTTCCGATCGTATCGTTAATGACAAGGGATTCATTATCTCTGTCCTTGGATGCATAGGCAATGCTGTGTTTGATCGCATCCGGAATAGAATTGATCGGAGTACCGTCTCCCAAAGTTACAGTTCCCTGACGGAAATAAGATGCACCAAAAAGTGCTTTTCCTACTTCGTGCATACCGCATTCAGAAAGTCCGCCGATTCCAAGGATCTCTCCCTTGTGAAGTTCCAGGTTCAGATCTTCGATCTGGCCTTTGACAGTAACATTCTTTGCGGAAAGAACAACTTCTTTTGAAATTTCTTCGCCATAATCGGTACGGTAATAGTTATCACCGATCTCACGTCCAACCATAAGGGCCTTCAGTCTGTCCGGTGTCGCTTCCTGTTTGCTGATGGAACCGATCTTTACACCGTCGCGGAGAACACTGATGTTATCAGACTGCTCGATGACTTCTTCCAGATCATGAGAAATAAAGATCACGCAGTTTCCTGTATCACGAACTCTGTGCATTACTTTGAACAGTTCCTCACGGCCTTTCTGTCCAAGTGCTGTCGTTGTCTCATCAACTACCAGAACCTTCGGATTGAAATAAGTTGCCTTTACGATCTCAACCAGCTTTCTGTCCTCGAAGTTATAATCGTCGATAACTTTGGTCGCATCAATGTAGTTGAAGCCATAGCTGTCCAGATATTCCTGTGCCTGTTTGTTCATGGCTGCTGTGTTCTTGATGCCGTGTCTTGTAAATTTATCTTCGTTTCCAAGAAAAATGTTTTCTGCTACGGTCAGACCGGAAAGTGTTCCGATCTCCTGTACGATGATCGCAACTCCCTGATGATTTGCCTCTACCTGGTTTGTAGCTGTGATCTCCTTGCCTTCCAGGATAAATTTACCGGAATCCTTCTGATAGATACCTGTCAGACAGGAAGTAAGTGTGGATTTACCGGAACCATTTTCACCGATCAGTGCATGGATCTCGCCTTTTTCGAAGGTAAAGGAAACGTTGTCCAGGGCATGTGTGATGCCAAAATGTTTATCAATATTTTCTGCTCTTAATAATATCTCACCCATAATCGTCCTCCTATTTCACTACAAGACCTTTGACCGGCTTGGTCGTCAGTGCAACGATCAGAAGCAGGGCAGCTCCGGTAACCACATTCTGGATCGTAGTCGGAGCACCAAGTGCAACAAATCCATTGAACATAAGCTGAATGATCATCTCACCAATTACAATTGCCACTACCGGGTGACCATATTTCTTAAATGCCAGTCCGAAGAAAGTTCCCATCAGAGGAGTAAAGTTACGGCTCATAGAAGAAAGGTTGGAAGCAGATGTCATGGAAGTACCAAAGCTGATCGTCAGGATTGCCTGAAGTCCGAAGAAAAATCCGGCAAGTGTAAATGCCACGATCTTATATTTGGAAACATTTACACCCATGTTCTTTGCAACAACTTCGTTGCTTCCGATCGCATAGGTATAAGTACCGATCTTGGTATATTTCAGAATAAATGCACAGAGACAATATGCGATCAGCGCAAGGATCAGGTTTACCGGATAATCACCAAAAGCTCTGTATTCTGTTGCGAGGATTACATTCTTTCCATTCGTCGCATAAACGCTCAGTGCTTCATAGATCAGTGAAAGCGCACAGGTAACGATCAGGGAAGAAATATGTAATTTGATATAGACGATTCCGTTGATCAGACCAATAATCGTACCGCAGATCAGAGGTGCGATGACAAGACCGGCATAGCCGAACTTCACGCTTGCGTTGCAGGCAATAATAGAGGAAAGTACGATATTTGCACCAACACTCATATCAAAAGGTCCCATAACGCAGATAAAATAAAGACCGCAGCCGCCTACTGCATAGATCAGGGCTGATTTCATATAGGTTGCCAGTTTGTCTGGGGAACCGAAGGTAGTTGGAGCAAGTACCTTGAACACTGCCCAGAAAACTACAAGCATAAGTACCAGAATGCCAATTCCATAATACTGGCTTTGTTTGAGTTTTTTCATAACCATTCTCCTATTCATTTCTTCGCCCGCCAAAAGCAGGAGGCCAACACTCCTTACGGTTGGTCTTTTGCTTTTGGCGGGCGCATATTACTGCTTCTTTTTAAATTGCTGCCTCCCGGGAAGAAGGCAGCAGATTTTTGGAGTCGTGTCATTTAGTTGCTGTGACGGGAAATAACATCGTCGATGGAAAGTGATGTTGCTGCTTTGTTCAGATCATCAAAGCTGTATCCAGCCATCTCAACGATTTCTTCGTCTGTGTACGGATCATCATCAACGAAGTATTTCTGATAGTTTTCATAGTCGTCTGGAGAAGATACATACAGGTATGGGAATTCGATCTCATATCCGAAGGAACCTTCGTCTTTTGTATAGTTGCCTTTTACTGCGTTGTAAGTCATAAGGAATGCGAATAACGGGTCACAGAAATGTCCGCCTGATTCTGCAAACATTCCGCCAGATTCGAGCTGTTCTTTCAGGTCATCAAGGAAGTCTGTGGAAACAACATCGATCTTGCCTGTAAGTCCTTCGTTTGCCAGAGCACCGATGGAACCAACCAGTGGGTCACCGCCGCCGCCTGCAACGATCAGGGCATCCATATCAGGATTGGAGTTGTACAGGGAAAGAGCTGCTGCTGCACCTTCTTCAGAAGAAGTATTTGCATATACAGGCTCTGTCATAGTTGCCTGATCATCCGGATTTGCTTCGTTCCATTCATCAACTGCTTTCTTGTATCCTGTCCATCTCTGCTGGAATGTAGCATCACCAACGGTCCATGCTTCCAGTCCGATGTTTCTGTCGCCGTTTTCAAGAAGCAGGTTTACAAGTGTATATCCGTTTGTAACCTCATCTTCGTGTACTGCACCGAGATAGTATGGGGAATTACATGCTGTCTGGTATACTTCCGGGCTGTTTTCTTCGGAAATGATACGGAAGAACTGTGTCAGATAAACCTGGTTTGCTTCGCATGTCTGGATTGCAGAAGTCATTTCTGAATCAGCGGAGTTACAGATCACGATACCGTCGCATCCTGCTGCACAGAGCTGTTCAACAGAAGCTGTAACCTGCTCTGATACATGTCCCTGGTCTACATACATTACATTTACATCCAGTGCTGCAGCTGCTTTGTCGATGATCTTTTTGCACTGGCTTCCAAGTACGTCTGTGGAACTCCAGATAGAAACACCGATCGTAATGTCATCTCCTGCTGCGTAAGTTGTCACTGCACTTGCTGGTACAGAAGCGACCATTGCTGCTGTTGCTGCGATAGCAACCAACTTTTTCATTCTTTTTTTCATCTTGTAAAAACCCTCCTTAAAATTTTTGAGCCAGAGTATGTTTTTCGTTCCGTTTCCGTATCTGGCTTCGTTGTGATTTTATTAAAACATACTCTGGCTTTGTTCAGTTAGGACATATTTGGATTTTTTTGTTGCACATTTTTGACCTATTTGTACATATTATTGCGGTACTCTCTCGGACTTACTCCTACTTTTTTGCGGAAAACACGGCTGAAATAGTTGTAATCATCATAACCGACCAGGAAAGAGATCGTCTCCAGTTTCTTCTCTTCATCCTCCATGAGACGGATTGCCTGTTCCATCCGGACTCTGGTAAGACAGGCAATGATGGTCTCTCCGTAAGTCTGGCTGAACATCCTGGAAAGATAGCTCGCATCCATATGATACGCTGCGGCAAGTGCCGTCAATGTGATATTCTCATGGTAAGAAGTCAGTATATACTGACGGATCTGCTCTAGCTGACTTCCCGCAGAATCCGTGCTGTTTTTGTCCGGATTGTTTTCCCACAGGCTGTCCAGCAGGATCCTGAGCGATGCCATAACGGAAGGTGCATCCAGACATTTCATATAATAATCAATGTCATCCATCGCTTCTTCTGCCTGCGCGGTGAGCTCCGGATGCTGTTCCTGTACGTAACGGTAAAGGATCCCCGTGATCCTCCTTACATACTGTTTGACATCAAGGAAGGACCATTCTCCATTGTCACAGTGCTTAAAATCACAGGTCCGAAAGATCAGTTTTGCCGTATCACTCTTCTGTCCTGTATTCAAAAGATGGTATACTTCTTCTTCAATTCGATGAGACACCGTTTTTCCTACGGACTGACTGCCTTCCTCCTGCGAACATGCCAGAATACAATGACTGTGTGTAAAAGACCGTGTCACCAGAACGGCAACCATATCTCTGTACATACTTCCAATGTCGTCCAATGATCCTGTCTGTTCATGAAGGATCACTGAAACAGGGCCATACTCATCCAGCGGAAATTCTTCAAGGATGTTTTCTGCCAGGATCCTGAGTGAGTTGGTTCTATAGGAAGTAAAGATCAGAAATTCACTCATTTTATTACAGTTGTTAAAAATAATAGCCTCGGCGTTGCAGCCGGTCAGATTTCTGAGTCTCGTCTTGATGCTTAATGACATCTGCAGATTATCGTATTCAAACTTCTCCGCGATCCCTGCAATATTATAAAATTTCACCATCAGGGCTGCCACGCCGGAAAATTCTTTTGTCGAAGAAACATGAGGCTGTGCCGTAAATTGTCCATACAGCTTTCCTGACAGCAGTGCAGAATATTCACTGTCCTCCAGGAAAGAGGAAATTTTGTGTTCCTGGATCTGGTTTGTTTCTTTGTGTTTTCGCGCCATCTCTCTTTCTTCCAGGATTCCAAGCGCTTTGGTGAGGATCTTTACAAGTTCCTCTTTTCCTACCGGTTTGAGGATATAGTCCAGTCCTCCTGAGACAAAAACACCTTTTACCTTGTCAAAATCATCGTACCCGCTCACTGCGATCGTAATGATCTCCGGATGTTCTGTCTGAAGTTTCTGCAGAAGTTCCAGACCACTTAAGAACGGCATATTGATGTCTGTCAGGATAATATCCGGTTTTTCTTCTTCAATACGTTCCAGTACTTCTTCGCCGTCACAGGCAGGATCCAGAAATTCAATAGAATAGTCCTCCCATGAGATCAGACTCCGGAGATTTTCCCTGCTCCAGTACTCATCATCCGCTGCCAGTACTTTATATTTCATCTTTTTCACAATGGGCACCTCCTGTTATATTTTCCCCATTCTCTTCCTCGCTGGAAACGATCGGAACTGTGATCGTGACCGTTGTACCCTCTCCGGCCTGACTTTCGATCCACAGCCCGTACTCCGGTCCAAACAACTGTTTCAATCGTGCATTTACATTCAGGATTCCGATGGAAACGCCTGTCTCCACACGTTTCCGATCATTTTTCTTCAGAAGTATGTTCATGGCTTCCGCATCCATTCCTGTACCATTATCTGAAATTGTGACCACAAGATTTTCTCCGATATGCTCGGAGCGGATCAGAAGCTTCTTGTCTTTTCGCCTGGTATTTCTGAGGCCGTGTGTAAGCGCATTCTCCACCACCGGCTGAAGGCAGATCCTTGGAAGTCTGTCCTTCAGGGTTGCATTGTCGATCTGATATTCATATGCCACCGAAGATCCGTTCCGCACATCCATGACATAAAGATAATTTCGTACATGGTCCATCTCATTCTGTATAGTCGAAAGTTCATCCGTCATGTTCAGGCTGTAGCGGAAAATCGCCGACAGGGAATGACAGATCCCGCTTACGAGAGGACAGTTCTGTGCATTCGCAATCCCACTCATGGTATTTAATGTGTTATACAGAAAGTGTGGGTTGATCTGTGCCTGGAACATTTTGAACTCTGTTCGCTCCACCAGCATCTTATTCTGAAGTTCTTCTTCTGCCATCGCCTGGATACGGTCCAGCATTTCGTTAAATTCTGTTCCAAGTACTGTCAGTTCTTCTGACCATCCGACCGGACTTACACGCAGAGACGACTCTCCATTTTTGATACGGACAATGGTGTTTCTCATTTCTTCTACCGGTTTGGTCATCCATCTGGACAGCATAAATACAAGCAGAACGATCGCACCGATCATGCCTGCCATAATGATCAGAAGTGTCCGTATCAGCGACTTCTGGGTTGCTGTCAGAAGGGACTGCGATACCAGGACAAAGGCTTCCAGATTATAGTCTTCCTGTGAAACCTGTATCAGATAATTTCCATCATATTCCTGTTCAAGCTGATCTGAGTTGTAATAATTTTCGACCACCTTTGCAAGCTGCTTCTGGATCCTTTTCTGTGATACAGAAGCCTGTCCTGTTTTTGCTATCACCTGGTCGCCTACAGGCTGAAGCCACAGACAGACCTGTTCTACATCGACATACTTGGACATGATCGATGTGAATGCAGAACTGTTGATATCACATACCAGATATCCGATATTTTCTCTTTCCTCATCATAATTGTGGAGCTTCAGCACCAGACGGACCACATTTCGTTTTGCAACAGGATTATAATATCCGGAAATCATAAAATCTGTCCGTTTATCATGCACATAATCATAGAGCCTTTCTGTATTGGAATCATATTCCGTCTGATACAGATCTCTTGGAAAAGAAGACGCATTATATCGGTAGGCACTGACAACTTTGTCCTGTGTATCGTACAGATACAGGGCAAGAAGCTGATCTTCTTTCGTAAAACGCTTTCTGGCAAAATACCAGCTTCTCCAGTAATAGTCCTTGAGGTTGGTTCCTTCTTCTGCCGCTGACCGAAGGTCCCTGATCAGATCCTGCTCACTGTAGATTGTCAGCATCTCGGTACGTACATTATGGATAAAAGAAGCAATGTCTGTCTGCATCTTGTTGAGTGATATCTCATGATCCGAAATACTCTCCGCCCGGATCTGCCGCCTGAGTGTCTGGTGAAATAAAAAAGTCTGCAAAAGAAGCGCAAATACCACACTCGTAATACAGAAGACAAGCAGTGCATTACGCATGGTAAATTTTTTATGATCCATATATGTTTCCTTTTCATACAAATTAGCTGTGATTTTTTTGAAATTCTTCCATTATTGATAATTATAAGCATGGCGTTTTTTGAGGTAAATACAGATTTTTACGAATAAAGTTGGTTTTTTTATTTCTGCCAAAAACAAAATCGGACTTCCAGTCAGTATCTTTTATCTGATACTGACTGAAAGTCCGATCCTGTGTTTTTTATTTTTCAGTGTTTATATGCGTAATTGAGAAGTATCCTGGAATCTCTCCAGCGTACATTGGAGTTCGGTCCACCCAGAACAACAGAAATATATGTATTTCCCTTCTGGGACTGGCACAGACCCACGAAACAATGTCCGGCTTTATTGGTATATCCTGTTTTCATGCCGATCACACCCGGCATATTTCCAAGGAGGGCATTTGTAGTACTTACGGTAAAACGGCGATTTGTATTAAGACTCCTGAAGGAGTAACTTTTGGTGCTGATGATTTTTCTGAATGCAGGTTTCTTAATCGCGTAACGCGCAATTTTAGCAAGGTCAAACGCGGTTGTATAATGAGTGTAACCGGCATCAAGACCATTTGGTGTTGCAAAATGCGTGTCAGTACAGCCAAGCTGCGCCGCTTTCTTATTCATAAGACTGACAAATTTACTTTGTGAACCACTGATATGCTCTGCGATCGCTGCCGCGGTATCGTTATGAGAAGGAACCATAAGAGAATAAAGAAGATCCCTCATATAAAATGTTTCGCCTGTTTTGGCATATAATTTCGTTGGTTCCAGTGCTGTTGCTCTGGCAGAGAATTTCACAGTTTCGTTCATTTTACTGTTCTCAAGAGCAAGGATACAGGTCATGATCTTGGTGGTACTGGCATTTGCATGCCGGAGGTTTTCGTTCTTTGCGTACAAAACTTTTCCTGTATCGGCATTGATAAGAAGTGCACAGTCCGATGCCAGATCATAATACAGACCTGAATGGTTCAGTGAACCATTGCTGTCAAAATAATAAGTAGTCTTGTTGATCGTTCTTTTTCCGGTGTATGCCCTGCCGGCAGAGTCAAAATAATATTTTTTCCCGGAAGGAAGCGTATACCAGCCACTGGTAACAAGAATTCCCTTCTGATCCGCATAATAATAATTCTTATTGTAGCGGAACAGGCGGCTTCTGTACATATATCCCTCTGAACGGGTTCCGAAATAATACTTCCTGCCGTTAATCGTATGCATTCCATACCAGGCTTTTCCTGAACTGTCAAAGTAATAGTTCTTTCCTTTGATCCTCAGATATTTGTTTCTGGCGTAATTTCTCTGGCCATAACGATAATACAGATTATTATTCTTGCTGACAATCTCTCCAGACGAGACCGCCTGCAGCCGTGGAAACGAAGATGCTGCTGATACTGCTGTACTTCCACCAAACAGAGATACAAACAAGACAGCCAGAATTAAAAGCAGTAGATTCTGTTTCTTTTTCATTTGATCCTCTCCTTATATAAATAAATCTGCCAAAATTCTAGCACGAAAATACATTTTTTTCCAACTTGAATTTTGGCAGATGTTATTTTATTTTTGAAAAACATTATAAACTTAAAATCTTACAGCGTTTCTTATAGCAGGCAATTCCATATCGCAAAATCTGCTCTATTCCCTCATCATATAATGCTTCTTCATACTGTTTTGATTCGATCTGCTTTAACGCTTTTTCTGCTGCCTTTTGCAGATTTCCATCCTCCGCATATTTCATCTCGATTACAATGCCCGTTGCAGTATCGTCTGTCTCAATGAGAATGTCGCTATAGCCTTCTCCTGATTCCCTGTTGGAACGTACTATCCAGTTTTCTTTGATTCCCAGGATTCCAAGGAGAACTCCATGATAAAAATTTTCTTTCATTTCTTTTCGCACAGATGTATCACGGATACTGATCGTCTTTCGAAGATACTCCCCGAAACATTTTTCTGCTGATTCTGTATTTCCATTCTCGAGTGCCTCACAGAATCGATTCAGTAACTCTCCGTCTTTCTTCACATTTTCTCTGAAAAGCTGCATGATCTGCGTTGTAAAAATATTCCGTATCTCCCTGTTCGGTATTGCAAGCCGGAATATATTTCCCTCCGATCTTCCTCTCTGGGTTAGATATCCCGTAGTAAACAGAACACTCCAAATATTATCAACCGTCTGGTACATGTCCTCATAAGTCAATTCCTGATGCAATTCCTTTATAATACACTCACCAGCGACCAGCCCCTCAATTTCCCTTCTGATTGTTCCACTGTTATCCGATTCTCTGATAAATCTTCGAACGGCTTCGTTGCTGCTGGTATTAATCCAGTAATTCTGAGGCTCCGCATTTGGATCTGCCAGAAGTGTTACGCAATAATTCATAACATCCCACGGACAGTAAACTTCCACATTTCCAAACTGGTATCCATCATACCATTCCTTTACCTGCTGATATTTATCTGACAGGTGATAATATTCCAGAAGTTTTCTCACTTCCTGGTCTGTAAATCCAAAGTATTCATCAAACCGTACATCGGCAACGGACAAAACTTCAAAATTATTCAGTCCTGTAAAAATACTTTCTTTTGATATCCTCATACAACCGGTCAGTACCGCCAGTTTCAGACTTTCATTTGTTTTAAGCACCTGTTCAAACAGCTTGCGGATCAACATTGCCATTTCTTTGTAATATCCATGCTCCGATGCCTTTGACAATGGAACATCATATTCATCGATCAGAAGAACCGTCTGTTTTCCATGATGTTTTTCAAGTAACAGAGATAACGTTTTCAGGCTTCCAGTCAGAGTAACTTCATCCATCTCAAAAGGAATCCTGTCTCCACCTTTTATAAGAAGTCCGTATTGTTCTTTCTCACGATCTGTAAGTTTAGTGCTGTCCATCAGATACTGAAATTTCATGGCTTCATTTCCAATCGTCGCACACAGCATCTCATAAGCATTTCTGTAAGCAAATCCATCCACGCTTTTGAGTGAGATCGAAATAACAGGGAATTTCCCCATGTATTCTTCACAGACCTGTTTATCACGGGATATCTGCAGTTCATTGAATATTCTTTTATCGCCCTGCAGTGAAAAAAAGTTTTTCAGCATACTCATATTCAGAGATTTTCCAAATCGTCTTGGTCGTGTAAACAGTGTTACTTTCCCTCCTGAACGGAGCAATTCACTTATCATCCCTGTTTTATCCACATAGTAATATTGATTTTTGATCATTTCATCAAAAAATTCTATCCCAATGGGAAGTCGTTTTACTGCAAAATCCATTTCTCACACTCCCTGCTTTATGTCTTACACCATTCGCATCAAAGTAGTACATTTATATGTATTATAACAAGAAGGATTTCTGAAAACCAGTCCCAGTCTTAATATATGTTCAAAGCCGTATCAAAAAATAAAACAAGCGTACAGCCCCTGTATTATGAACATCCGGAGCTGTACGCTTTTTATTTACTCTAACTCGATTCAGGTAGGAGTGTTACCTACTATTTCTTTACAATCCACTTTCCGCTCCTATTGGATCCTTGTCTTTCAACTATTCCCTCCTCACGCAAATCTTTTATAATCTTCTGAATCTGCTTTCGCGATAAATCAAATTCCTCCATAAGTTTAACCTGCGTTATCTCAGGATTTTCTTCCAATCGTTGCAATATATCCTGCTTTCTTTTGGCTCCTTTTTTCGGCTCCCTTTTTTGGCTCCCTTCTGGCTCCCTTCTGGCTGTGCTCTGGTTCCTCCTCTTTCAAAAACACTTCATGCACAAATAATCTTGAAATAAAATAGCTATGATCCTCATCCGTTTCAAATTCCGGTTTTGGAGAACCATTCTCTTCGAGTGCTCTCAGGATCTTGCCAAATCCAGTATTTCTCCCCTCTGTCAAGTGTAATTCCTTAAGGATATCCCCGATGCGACGATTTCTATATCTACGATTTGAAACCTTGTATCGTTTTAATCCTTCTTGTGTCACTGATCGATCCGACCCCGGAAAACTTACGATTTCAATCATATCCTTTTCAACTCTTACTTCGATCGGCTCCCGGATATCATATCCTCGATGATAAACCGCATTGGCAAGTGCCTCTTCTAAAGCTGCATAAGGATAATTATACACCCAATCTGACTCTGCTTTATCTGCACTCTTTACGATTTTCTTCGTTATAATTGAATTTTTTATAAACTACAATGCCTCTCTGAGCTGTTGATGAATCGGCCCTTTAAATGTATTTTCGATTATATTGTCTCCACCCAATCCATCTGGAAACTGTACAATATCTATCTGTGTACAAGGAAAAAATTTATCGGGTTCCATACAAAAGAACATTAGTCCCACATTTTTCGGTTTCACATATTCTGGAAGTGTACTGATAATGTTCATATCACTACATAATTCAGCAAAATCTCCCTGTTTTGATTTTTCATACAGCGAACTTCCTATTTCCTTAAGATAATTCTGAATCAGCGTAATATTTAAATCTGTTAATTCTGCCTGATGATTCACTCTGTCATCAAATGGGACTCTATTTGCCAGATTGAATAAATCTTTTTCTTCATCATCTGAAGGCTCTACAGTATTTGAAGCTTTACGAATATAATGTATTCTCTCTTTATTATCTTTTTCCATTGTCTTTGGTGACGAATATGGTCTGTTATCCCCACCGGGACATCATATAACGATAAATTGTTTATCCTGATATGTCTCGACACCAATGATTGGCATATAAGCTGGTCGAAGGAGTTTGCATTTTGCAAATATGCTTTTCTGATAAGAATCCAGTTTATCCATTGGAACTCCCTTTAGGAGAAAAGCAGGTCTACCATTGTCTTCCTGTACACCGATAACAATGTATCCGCCACCCCAGTTGTCAAGATCATTTGCAAATGCACATATAGATTTTAAAGATGCTGCTGCATCCCAGGTTTCCTTAAATTCAATTCTTGCCCATTCAACTACGTCTCCGGCTAAGAGAGTTTTAATGCTTGTTGGTATTGCCATATGGTCACTCCCTTGCATTCACAATATCTCGATCAAGCTGTGATGGCACATAATTTATATCTTCATCCATCTGTTTCCATCTCTTTTCTCTGGACAGGCGATCACGATACTCTATCAATTGTTTCATCAAATGTGCACCGTTCTTGCTGACCTTGGTTTCAATCAGAAAAATATCTTCACCTACATTAACTCCATCTACAATTGCTTTTTCACGTGGATATTCACTGACGATATTTTCGTTAAAAAACGCAAAAGTACGATTATCCGGCGTTGCTGTCAGTCCGATTATAAAGGCATCAAAATAAGCCAGCACCTGGCTCCATACATTATAAATAGAACGATGACATTCATCAACAATAATACAGTCAAAGAACTCCGGTGGGTATTTTTCATTATAAACCACTTCTTTTGGTGCTTTACTTTCAGCTGTTATATACTCGGCAAATGAAGTTTCTTCTGATGATTCATCTAATTCTTCCTCTTTAAGAATAGAATACATTCTCTGTATGGTAGAAATACAAATCTGAACATCATTTGGTATATAAGATGATTTTAATCTACGTACTCCATATATTTGTGAAAATGAACGTGGATCATCGTTCGGGGTATACGCAAGAAACTCTCGTTCTGCCTGCTGCCCCAAACCTTTTGTATCTACCAAAAACAAGATACGTTTCATATTTCCATATTTAAGCAAGCGATATGCTGCTGTGATTGCTGTGAATGTCTTTCCCGCCCCTGTTGCCATCTGTATTAATGCCTTTGGACGATTATCTGCAAACGACTGTTCCAGATTATTGATTGCATTAATCTGACATTTACGAAATCCCTTTACATCTAAACTCGGAAAATGTTTCATATTGTTCCGGAGCGTATCTGGTTGACAAATCCACTCAAGTAATGTTTCAGGACGATGAAAAGAAAACACTGTCCTAGAACGATATTTAATATCCTCATAGTCAGTGAAACGAATCAACTTATCTGTTGCTTCATATACAAATCGAATCGCATAATCATTCTTTACCCATTTAAAAGAACTCTTTGCATAACGTCCTGACTGCACTTCAACATCAGTAATAGATTGTCCTGCTTCCGAACGTTTCGCCTCAACGATTCCTACCGGTCGTCCATCCACAAACAACGCATAGTCAACCTCACCTGTACTAGTGGGAAATTCACGAATTGCTACCCCAAGAGAAACCGACAGATTTAATTTATTCAGATCTTGTATAACCCAGCCCGACTGACGAAGTTTATCATCAATTACACAGCGTGCCTTTTCTTCCGGTGTCATATCATTTCTCATCTCCCTTATCTACATACTCTATGATATCGCCATAGTCAACTTCCAGAACCCTGCATATTTTACCCAGAACAGTAAGTGTTACTTCTTCATCTCTTCGAATCTTTGTCATTGTATTAGGTGCAATTCCAGAGGATTTTCTTAAGTCTGCTTTACTTATTTTTCTGTCAATTAACAATTTCCACAAACGATCATATGATACAGCCATGATTGCCTCCTGACATCTATATAAAACCTTGTACTCTGTTATTAACAAGTATATCATCGCCTCATATTTTTCGCAAGAACTTGCGATTTTCATCAGCAAAAGAAAAAATCCCCGGAAAACCTTGTAATTCAAGATTTTCCGGGGACATAGGATTTAATCTAACTCTGTGCCGTTGCTTTCTATTACTTTCTTGTACCAGTAAAAGCTCTTCTTTTTATAACGGTTCAGTGTACCTGTTCCGTCATCATTACGATCCACATAAATAAATCCATAACGTTTGCGGAGTTCTGCGGTGGATGCGCTTACCAGGTCGATGCATCCCCAGGTGGTATATCCCATGAGTTCTACACCATCTTCTATCGCTTCTTCCATCTGTTCGATATGATCGCGCAGGTACTGGATGCGGTAATCGTCTTCGACTGTCCACTCTCCGTCTGCTCCCTGCACCAGTTTATCCACAGCGCCCAGACCGTTTTCCACGATAAACAGTGGTTTCTGGTAGCGGTCCCAGAGGGTATTTAATACATAACGGAGTCCTTTCGGGTCGATCTGCCAGCCCCACTCGCTTGCTTTGAGGTAAGGGTTCGGTACTCCGCCGAGGAGATTTCCCTCGCCACGGACATTTTTCTCCGGGTCTGCTGTCGCGCATACGCTGACATAATAACTGAAAGATACAAAATCTACGGTGTTTTTGAGGATTTCCATATCTTCGTCTGTCACGGAAATGGAAATTCCGTGTTCTCTCATATAACGCTTCGCATATCCCGGATAATAGCCCCGGACATGTACATCTGCGAACATCATATTCTTGTGGTCCTGCTCCATTGCGGCAAGCACGTCAGACGGGTCTGCTGTCAGCGGATATACCGGCATGCTTAAGATCATGCAGCCAATCTGAAAATCCGGATTGATCTCATGACCGATCTTTGTCGCCCAGGCACTTGCAACCAGTTCATGATGCACTGCCTGATAGAGATCACTCTGGGAAAGTTTTTCCTTCGGTGTATTGATGCCACCGCTCATAAACGGAGATTCCAGGATGGAATTGATCTCGTTGAAAGTCAGCCAGTATTTTACCTTGTCTTTGTAGCGGGTAAATACGGTTGTCACATAACGTTTGTAGAACCCGATCAGATCACGGTTTACCCATCCATCGTAATGCTCTGCCAGATACAGCGGTGTCTCATAATGAGATAAAGTTACAAGTGGCTCGATTCCGTATTTTCTGCACTCGTCAAACAGATCATCATAAAACTGAAGTCCTGCCTCGTTCGGAGTCTCTTCGTCACCATGTGGAAAAATGCGACTCCATGCGATCGAGGTACGGAATACTTTGAATCCCATTTCTGCAAATAATTTAATATCTTCTTTGTAACGATGATAAAAATCAATTCCGACCAGTTTCATATTGTCATCTGTCGGCTGTTCGCTTCTCGGTCCTTTGATTCCATGTGGAAGGACGTCCTGAATGGACAGGCCTTTGCCATCTTCCTGATAAGCACCTTCACACTGGTTTGCGGCTACTGCGCCGCCCCATAAAAAATTCTTCGGAAACATACGTAGTTTTCTCCTTTCTCAAATGATCTTAGATATCCAGAGCTGCGTGATATCCCCAGTATACGGCATTGGTGATCGTAGAAACCTTACTTGCATCGCCGATCACTGCCACATATGGAGCACAGTCTCTTAAATTTTCCACAACATCGGTTCTGGAACGCTGTCCTAATGCACAGATAACGGAGGTTCCCGGAACGAGAACTTTTTCTCCGTTTTCATTCTCACACCAGACCCCTTCCCCGGTAACTTCCAGTCCACGGTAGTTTGTGTGGACCTCTGCGTATTTGGCAATTTCTTTAAGAAGCAGCGGTCTGTGTCTTACGTTTGCATCCGGGGCAAGTTCACTTCTCATCTCTACGAGGTGAACTTTCTTTCCTTCCATTCCCAGATGGATCGCACATTCACAGCCGGCAAGTCCGCCACCGAATACGACAACCTCATCGGTCACTTTCTCTTTTTCTTTATAATAATTGTTGACGATCACAACATTTTCTCCGTTCAGTCCCGGAATCGGCGGGACGAGCGGTCTGCTTCCTGCGGCAATGATCAGCGCATCTGCATTTTCTTTTTCTGCGTATTCTTTTGTGACTTCTGTGGAAGTACGGATCTCCACGCCGGCATTGCGCGCAAGAAGTTCATAGGTTCCTGCCAGTTCATACATTTCGTGTTTAAACGGAAGTGCCTGCTCACTCTTGAGGATGCCGCCGACTTTGTCCTCTTTCTCACAGAGGATGACCTGATGCCCTCTTCTCGCCGCGGTATAGGCTGCATAGAGTCCTCCCGGGCCGCCGCCTGCAACGAGTACTTTTTTCTTAACAGGAGCCGGATGGACTTCGTCACCTTCCATCTCGCGTCCGATCAGTGGATTGACGGTACAGCGTCTTGTGGATGTTGCCGCTCTCTCTGCCATGCAGGTGAAGCAGCGGAGACATTTCACAATCTCCTCATCTCTGTTTTCCATGACTTTGCGTGGAAGGAACGGGTCTGCAAGGAGTGCGCGCGCCATGTAAACGATATCTGCTTTTCCCTCGGCAATGATCTGTTCCATCTGTGCCGGGTCATTCAAACCGCCGATCGTTGCAACCGGAACGGAAACATGCTTCTTGATCTCGGCTGCCAGATATACATTGCATCCATGTTCTTTGAACATAGACGGATGTGTGTCGCCAAAACCTCTCTGGTAAGTTCCTGCGGATACATGAAGGATATCCAGATATGGCTCCAGGATCTTTGCGATCTCCACGCCGTCTTCCAGTGTATAGCCGCCCTCGAATAATTCAGAACCGCTCATACGGAATTCGATCGGAAAAAACGGACCAACGCCTTCGCGGACTGCCTTGAGCACTTCGATTGCAAAACGACAGCGTTTTTCCAGAGAACCGCCATACTCATCTGTTCTCTTGTTGAAATATGGAGAAAGGAACTGGTTCACCAGCCAGCCATGTCCACCGTGTACCATGATCATCTCAAATCCGGCACGTTTCGCCAAGGCTGCTGTCTCCTTATAGGAAGCAACAATGTCTGCGATCAGTTCTTTTGTCAGGGCTTTTACTTCCACGCCATCCGGACGGACAGTATCGGATGGTCCCCACTGATGCATGCTTTTCTGTCTGTTCTTGTCGGTCATGTAGGTTCCAGCATACATTCCGGAATGGGAAAGTTCAATACTCGGGATCGCACCATGACGGCGGATCGCATCTGCAGTGTAGGTTGCGGATGCAAGAGAATTCAGGATAGAAGTATCCAGATGATATGCATGAGAACCATCTGTCTCCGGATGCACCATGCACTCGCTGACGGTAACTGCACCTGCGCCGCCTTTGCCTCGCAGCTCATAAAAAGCTGTGGACTTCGGTCCGATGCATCCGTCATTTGTGATGTCTGTTCCACCCATCGGTGCAGAAAACATACGGTTACGAAAAGTTACTCGGCCAATCTGTAATGGTTTACATAAATTTGGATATTTCCTTACCATGATTTTCCTCCGTTTATCTATACTTAATTTCTATATTCAGTCATGACCTCAGCTTTTTCAGCAATGTCATTCATTTTACTCCATCAGGAGAGCTTTCAGATACTCTCCTTCTCTTCGATTTTCCAGAAGTTCCATCAGTTCATTGACTTTGTCCATGCTGATCTTCTTTTCCCGTGCTTTGATATGTACATAAACTGCACCGATCAGATTGGCGTCATTAAAAAATTGACAGGTCGTAACTTCCGGAACTGGCAATGTCCACGGAAACATTCCGTTGATCTTTGCCAGTTCTTCCCGGATCAGCTGCAGAAGGAGCGGCTGTTCACTGATTCCACCGCCGATCGCGATCTTTTCCGGGTCAAACATATATTGATAATTGTGAATCTGGATCGCAAATTTTTTTGCATGTTTGCGGATGCCGGCAAGTGCGCTCGGATTGCCCTGATTTGCGAGGGAAAAAGCCCTCTCGCCGCTCAGCTCTTCTACCGGGATCCCGGTTTCTTCTGAAACGCTGCGAAGAAGGGATGTCGCACCAGCAGTCTCTGCGAGACAGTTTGCCATTTTGTAATCATCCTTACTGTCCGTGATAATATAGCTGAACTCACCCGCCATGAAGTTTTTACCGCTGACGATCTCACGGTTACAGATCACTGCACCGCCGACTGCCGTACCGCAGACAACAACGATCGCATTGTTACAGTCCTTGATGGCACCTTTCCAGAGTTCTGCCAGTGCCGCGCATTTTGCATCATTTTCTACCGTTACCGGAACATGAAGTCTCTGTTCCAGGATCTCCACAATATTTACGTTGCTGATGCAAAAAAGTGTTCCGCCTGTATACATAAATCCACGTTTGGAATCAATGATCCCTGGCATGCTTAAAGCTACTCCATCCAGTTCATAACTGCTGCTTACTTTTTCATAAATCTCTACGAGGGAGTCAATAAAAATCTCCATAGAATCCTGTCGGGTCGGAGTTTTATCCTTTACGGAGATCGAGCACTGATCGTTGATCACCGCATATTTGATAAAAGTTCCGCCTACATCGATTGCCAGATAATTCATTTTGCCACCTCGTTTTTCCAGATTTTGTTTTTGCTGTAAATGATATTTCCTTCGCCGCCATCCAGACGCTCAAAACGCTCGTTGGCTTTTTTTGCAACAAAGGCTTCCATTCCCATGAAATCGAATGGAACATCATCTGCTTTTCCTGCCATGACTTCATCACACACTTCGATCACGCTCTGGATCATATCTGCGGATGCTTTTATCACATGATGGCACAGGCAGGTTTCCTTAAATCTTCCTGTCAGTTTCTGCTGTACATGGAGAAGATTTTCTCTGTACTCTTCCACAGACAGTGAATTTTCATCAAACAAAAAGGTCGCATTGTTGCAGGCATCTCCAAGGATCAGGATCTTTTCCTCCGGTACCAGAACGACCATCGTTCCTCTGGTATGTCCCGGAAGTGCGTAGACTTCTGCATGGATTCCTCCGAGGTCAAAAACCTGTCCATCTTTCAGGACTTTAAAATCAGCCGGTGTCGGCTGCACGTAATCATCCTCTGCAAAATCCGGAAGTTTTCCCCCGAGATTTGCTTGGATATAGCCTTTTCGCTCTTCCAGCGGACTCATCGCTTCATAGATGGCGTTATCCACCGGATTCATATATACTTCGTCAAACTCCGGTGCTCCCAGCGCATGATCGACATGACCATGCGTAAGGATCACTGTGATCGTTTTCTCTGTCAGTGTTTCCACAAATTTTCTTAAGTGACCTACTCCAAGGCAGGTATCCACCAGAACTGCTTTTTCCTCACCCTCGATCAGATACATGATCTCACCGGTCAGACTTCGGATCGCAGTCATATGAGTATTTAATTTTTCTGCGCTGTAATACTGGATCATTCCTGCTCATCCTCCATATCTTTGACAAGTCCTGTAAGTTCCCTGCTCAGCTGATCGATTTCTTCCGGGCGGAATCCCATAAAAGTAAGACGTTTGATGGTATCCAGACTCTCGAAGAAATAGTCCTCGTTTCCAGTAGAGAGGAAATGCATCAGCATTGGGGAAACACGCTCGATGATCGCCATTGCTTTCTCATCTTTCATCATATCTTTGAACAATGTCTTGCGTGTGTAACGATGGCGGAGATCTTCGGTCGGCCGATAATCATAAACATGAACACCTGCGGAAATTTCTTCCACCTCGCCATCGTAGAATGGCAGTCCGATCACTGCAGTACAGTTGAATGGAACTTCGATTTCCACATGTACGGAACCATCACGGCGGATTTTCCACTCGATTCGGTAAGTTCCGTAGACAGAATCGTAGGACATCTTCATATAGCCCATTTTTCCATTCATAAGCGGTGTGATCAGTGCTTTCTTGAATCCCGGCTCCAGGGCTTTCAGTCCGGCAACGTCGCGGTAGAGATATTCCACGACTGCTCCATATGCATAATGGTTCAGGGAGTTCATCATTGTTCCACTTAACAGTCCATTATCCAGGACAGAGTTCCATCTTTCCCAGATGGTTGTTGCACCAAGTTCAACGCAGTGCATCCAGCCCGGATAGTCTTCCTGCATCAGGAAGTAGAAGGCTTCTTCTTCCATTCCGTTTTCTGCCATGACTTTGCACATAATCGGTGCACCTGCAAAACCACCCTTGAGTTTGTAGCAGTCTTTGAACAGACGTCCCTTCAGCCCTTCGATAACCTGCTGTTTTTCTTTGTAGACACCGGCATACAAGGCTGTGATGTAACCTGTCTGGGAATCGATCGCCAGACGGCCGCTCTCTGTAAAGTATTCTTTCAGGATTGCCTGATAGATCCTGGAATAAAGTTCTTCATATTCTGCGGCAAGATCTTCGTAGCCGAGGATTTCCGCTGCTCTGGCAACCTTTTTGACAGACATGGAATAATAGCAGGAACCAATGAAGTATTCGTCTGTTCCGCCCTCCATGCTCTGCTCGGTACGTCCATCCAGTGCCAGCCAGTCACCAAGCTGGTTTCCAAAATCGTACAGATATCTCTGTCCTCTTGCCTTGTCCTGCTCTGTGATCCAGTCTACCCAGTCTTTCATCATCGGGAAATACTCTGCGAGGGCTGTTTTGTCCCCATAATATTCATAAAGTGCATCTGGAAGAAATGTTGCAATATCGCTCCAGATGCTGCTTGCGATCTCAGTTCCCGGTGCAAATACCGGGATCACGCCCGGAAGGATGCCGTTTGCTTTTTTCTGTGCGAGACGCAGGTCATGGATGAATTTGTGATAAAACGCTGCTGTGTTCATATTGTAGGAGGCAGTTCTTGCAAACACCTGTGCATCCCCGCACCAGCCAAGTCTTTCATCTCGCTGCGGGCAGTCGGTCGGGAAATCAATGGAGTTGGATTTCTGTCCCCACATGGCATTTAAAAACAGACGGTTCACACCGGCATGACCGGTCTCGATCTTTCCTGTGATCTCCATATCGGAGTAAACGGCTTTACCAAGGATGTCTGTCTTTCGCAGTTCGTCGTCCCATCCGGTCACTCTCACATAGCGGAATCCAAAGAAAGTGAAAGTCGGTCTGACCAGTTCTTCTCTTCCGTCGGAAATATAGACAAACTGGGATTTCGCAGAACGATAGTTTTCATTATAGAAGTTTCCATGCTGCAGGATCTCACCAAAGTCAAAAACAAGTTTTGTTCCTTTTTTCTGATGATTTGCAAAGGTGATATATCCTGCAAAGTTCTGTCCAAAATCAAGGATAGTTTCGCCTGCCGGTGTGTGGATGATCTCTTTGACCGGCATATCTTCCATCTCGCAGACCGGAAGGCTGTATCTCTCTGTGAGCTTTCCTTCGACAGTCGTCTCCACTGCCTGATAAACCTTATTTTCTTCTTTTTCCCAAAGGAGATGATTGATGATCTCACCGTCATAAATGCTGTCTTCTTCGATGTCAGAGCCCTGATAGTTCCATGTATTGTCTGTTCCGATCACCTGCTCTGTCCCATCGGCATAGCTGACGTGCAGTTCTGCGATCAGAAGGAATCTGCTGCCAAAATTCTCTGCCATTCCTGCCAGCCCGAATTTTCCTTTGTACCAGCCATTTCCGAGAGAAACGGAAAGTCTGTTTTCTTTAGCGAGAAGTTCTGTCACATCGAAGGTCAGGTACTGTTCTTCTTCGTGATAGTCACTGTAGTAAGGAGTCAGGACTTCGTCGCCAACTTTTCTGCCATTCAGTTCTGCCTGAAAAAGTCCAAGTCCGCTGATGTATAATCTTGCTGCCTGGATTTCTTTTTTCGCTTCAAACTCTTTGAAGAAAACCGGATGATGTTTGTATTCCGGCTCTGTGGTGATCCATTTTGCCTGCCAGGATTCCTGCATTTTGGCTGTCTCGAAAGATACTGGTTCGCTGACCGCTGTTCCATCCAGATCGTCCGTCACTGTTACTCTGACAAAATATCTGGTACGCGGCTCAGTCTTCATCTCCAGGACTTCTCCTGTCTGGTTCAGTTCTGCACTGTTCTTTCTGTAAAGAATCTCTTTGAATTCTCTGTCCAGAGAAACTTCGATCTCTGCTCTTTTTTGTGCAATCCCCTGACTGTCTGTGACTTTCCAGGAAACACGCACGGAATCAAAGCTGTAGCCTATAGGATTTTTCATGCCATTGATTTTTACATCTGTGATCTTCATACCGTTCTCTCCCTTTCCATTTTTCATTACTGTGAACAATAACTACTTTTACTCTATCTCCAAAACAGCCCCATATCTCTGTTTCCAGGACACAAGGCTGTCGCTTCGTTGTAAGCTCCTTTTTACGGAGTTTTCTGATGTTTACTGTAATTACTAATTTTGATGATTCTATAATACGGTGATTCTCGGTTTTATTCTATCTTTATTATGTCGTTTTTGTACTTTTATTGACATTAAATAAATTTTTGATCCGCACCGGCTCTGTATCATTAGAATTCTCTCGGTTTATGGAGTTCCCGGTATTTTCTTGGAGTCATCTGTTTATATTTCTTGAATACTTTGCCAAAGTAGCTCTGCGATGGGAAGTTCACGTACTCTGCAATCCTTGGAAGGGATTCGCCTGAGTAGATCAGAAGGTTTGCCGCACGCTCGACGCGGAATTCTGTGATGTAGTCCTGCAGGCACTCTCCCGTTTCCTTTCGGAACAGCCTGGAAAGGTAGGTACTGCTGACTCCCAGGTTTTCTGCAATATCTTCCAGATAAATCTTTTCGCGGTAGTGTTTTCCCACGTAATCTCTGCACTGCTCTACGTAGCTGGAAACGTGCTTTTTCTCCAGCGTCTTTCTGACTTCCTGGGTAATCCGCTCAACTGCCTGATCGCGGTATTTCATGATCCGCACAGCATCCCGGCATTCGTCACATTTCTGGATATAAAGGTCACTGATCTGGTAGGCAATATATGGTGGCACACCGCTGTCGATCGCGGCTCTCGTACAGAGTGTGATCGCTACGATGCAGACGTTTTTCCAGTGGTTCATTTCCTTTGAGGAAAGCTTGCCAAGTTCAGAGTCCATATTTCGGGACTTCTGCACCGCATCTTCCACACGCCCTTCACGGACGCAGTCCAGAAGTTTCCGTTCCTCAAGATAGGTGTGGTGGTAGATCTCTTCCTCCTCGGATTTCATCTGAAAAAAGATCTCGTCCGTTTCCAGACTCCGCTCCGTCTTTTCATGGAGGTGACTGATATTTTCCAGCTCTTCGCCTGTATACTGCTCACCGGTAAGTACAGCCGCAAGGAGCTGTGTCAGGCTGATGATCTCGGACAGGGTAAATTTCTTCAGGCGTTTTTCCCTGGACTGCTCTACGCCATAGAACGCATAAAAGTAATGCAGATGGACCCGGTCCAGCAGCTCCATGCTGAGCGGTCCGAAGTAAAAGCGCTGTGAGTCTTTCAGGATGCACCCGAAACATACCTTGTGTGCATCCCGGTAAAGAAATGGGATCTCCTGCTGCACTGCGCGCTCGTACAGAAGCTGCCGAAGTTCTTTGTTCAGATACAATGGATTGCTCTCCGGATTTTCCTGCCAGGAGATCAGCTCACCGTCCTCCTCACAGAAAATCCCCGTATTCTGAAGCAGCGCCAGCCGCCTGCATATAAATTCATAATTACTCCCGACCATAATTATCCTCCGATTTGTGCTGTCTGATAGACTATAGGTTTTATATAGTTATAATTCAAACAGTTAGAATTATAACTATTATGCTTTACGATGTCAATAACTATCTTCATATTTAATATATCATTTATCTACATCGAGAAATAGATTAAACTGGCAAATCGAGGCTGGCATTCTATATGATAAATCAACCAGCATCCACTTCTCTGATGCTGCCTCGATATGCAAAACAAAAAAGAAAAGCCCACAGCATTTGCCATGGACTTTATCTATTATGATTTAGTTTTCTTTTCTTAATGCCGGCATTTCTTTTTCAAGTTTGTAGAACAGCATCAGTACGAAACATACTGCGATGCAGATTACCGGGATCCAGTTGTAAACAAAGCTGATCGCATTCTGGGCTGCTGCGCTCTGAGCTGCCTGTGCTGCATCAAAGCCTGCGCCTGCAAGTACCCATCCGAGTACAGCCTGTCCAAGACCAAGGCCAAGTTTCTGAGCAGCACTTACACCTGCATTTCCCATTCCTGCTGCTTCTACGCCGTATTTCAATTTGCTGTATTCGATGGTATCAGATACCATTCCGAATGCCATACCACCGGCAGCACCAAGACCGATACCTTTGAGAACGTTGAACACGATCAGAAGTGCAACATTGCTTCCGCAGAGACCGGTTCCTGCAAATCCGAGGATCATTCCTACCAGACCAACCTGATAAGTTCTGTGTTTACCGAATTTTTTCATAAATGCCGGTGTCAGGAACATGATCGTAAACTGTGAAATAGACAGTGCGTTGTTGATCGGTGTGTACAGGTTAATGTCCCCAAGTACATACTGTGCATAGAATGCTGCTGCAACAGAGTACATTACGATGACAAAGAAGATCAGGAACATACAGATCGTCATAAGGATCCAGTATTTGTTCTTGAACAAAGCTTTGATTGCTTTTCCTGCCGGAACCTGCTCCTGTTTCGGTTCTTCCTGACCTCCAACATTTGCCGCAGAACGTTCTTTTGTTCCAAGGAAGCAAAGAACACTTGATACTACAATGATGAGCCCCACAATGATGAAAGTTTTTGTCCATGCGCTCTGTACATACATGTCACCTGCTCCGAAGTGGTTCAGCCATTTCAGGAAAAAAGTATTCATTGTGATGTTTGCAAGTGTCTGGAAGATCATGTTCATGTTTCCAAGAAGTCCACGGTCATAGGCATTCTCTGTCATCAGGTAGTTCATGGATGTGTATGGTACATACATGGATGTATAAAATACAGAGTTTACCAGGTTGTACATGATGAATACATATACATATTTTACTGCTGTTGTCATGGATGCCGGGATGCAGAACAGCAGCAGGCTGGCGATTGCCATCGGAATACACATGCGAAGCAGCCAGATCCTTGCTTTACCATGTTTTGATTTTGTACGGTCTACGATGCCTCCCATGATCAGGTCGCTGACACCGTCAAATACTTTTGAAACTGCGATGATCGTTCCTACAACACCTGCGTCAAGTACCGCCACGTTTGTAAGATACAGCATGAAGAATGCTGACATGATACCGTTGACCCATGCAAGTCCGTAGTTACCCATTCCATAGCCAATACGCTCACTCCAGCTTAAGTTGGCTTTCGGGTCGTTGTGCTTTGATGCAAAACTTACCATTTTTTTCTCCTCTCCTTTGTTTCCCTTTTGTTGTTTATTGCTTTCGTTTCCAGTCATTGCGGATTTGTTTTCCTGCAATTTCTATGCTCTAATCATAGCAGTCGAAACTCTATTCTTATATCTTTATTTTGATATTTTTGTCTTTATTTTATCTCTGTTTTACAAATTATCTGATCTTTTACGGAATCCGGAGTCTGATAGGTAATGTCCAGTTTATCACCCTCTTTGGTCCATTTCACATAGATCATACCCTTCGGAGTTTTGACAGTGCCCTCTGCTTTCTTCAGATAGCCTGATACCGGACGGATCTCGATCTTTTCATAGCCCGGTGCCGCCGGACGAACACCGAGGATCGTTCCCGGAAGTTCGTATAATGCAAGTGATCCCCAGGCATGACATTCGCTTCTTGCGTATGCTTCGGATTCCACACAGGTTGTACAGTGGTTCTTGAGCATTGTACGCCATGCTTCCCAGTACTGGTCTGTGTATGCATACAGATCTGTCTTTTCCAGAACACGGAATAAGTAAAAACGCATCGCGACTGTACACTGTGCAAAGTGATCTTTTTCCTCGATCGTTCTGAGGATATTTACCCTTGCCTGATCTGTATCAATGGTGTCTGTCAGGCAGGCAAAAACCTGACAGTGCTGGCTGTATTCTTCCACTCCCGGACCATCCTGAACCATGCCGTCTGTGTTGATACAATACGTTCTGACCGCATTCTGCACCTTCACTGCACGTTCCGTAAACTGTGATGCTTCGTCTTTTCTTCCGAGATATTCTGCCAGTTTTGCCGCATGCTGAAGGCCATAAATATACAGAAGACTTTCCATCGTGATCGGGCCTTTTAAGCCTGCCGGCGGCATGCCGCTTGTCGGATTCCACTCCTGCGCCCAGTCGATAAAGGACCAGAATGTCTCCTCCATGATAAGCCCGCCTGTCTTGCCTACATAGCCTTTTTCAGAAAGATGTTCTTCAAAAAACTGCAGGATGCGTTCTACTGTCGGCATGTATTTTTCTACCAGTTTATGGTCTCCGAAATACATCATATGGTCGTAGATCATCAGGATATAATAGATGGAAAATCCCGGGATGATATTTGGATTGCAGTTCGGATAAGAGCAGTTCAGAAGTCCGTCGTACCGCTGTGCTCTTGCAAGATCATCGATGCATTTTCTTGCCAGTCTGTCATCTGCGCTTACAGAATAAGTATACAGAATCTGTGTTCTGGAATCCATCACATACTGCAGCTGCTCGTAATATGGGCAGTCCTCATAAGTCTCGTGCATGCATCTTCGCAGCGTTCTCTCGCTGATCTCCCAGATATCTGAGAGGCTTTCGTCAGAGGTTTTTACACTGGTACTTACTTCCAGAGGATATCCTGTTTCCTGATAATCAAAGCGCTGTAATGTAAGCGGCTCTGCTCCTGTTTTGATGTGAAGCTGTACAAAACGGAAAGTACGGAACCAGAATGGCTCGTAGATTTCCGGATTATCCTGTGTTCCCAGACCTGCTGCATGATAATTGTCCTGATAGCCTTCCAGATGTCCGTTTTTCTGATCCAGACGATCTTTTTTGAGTGCCACATGATCCTGTCCGACATGCTCTTCCTGCACATAAGCTTCTGCATAGGTCAGGGTAATATCTGCACTTTTTCCTACGGATAAAACGAGAGAAATGTAGCCTGTCATCTCTTCACCGGCACTGATCTCTACGATTTCTTCTGTATCTGACGGGATCTCAAGTGCTGTTTTTCCTTCTATGAATTCCTGCCATTTTTCCTGTGAATGAACGGATTTTGATACTGCCATGATGTCTGTAAAACAGTGGTATTTGCGGTACATATATGGGATCGTTCGTTCCTGAAGATTTCCCGGACTTACTGCCTGGTGGATTTCTACATTGATGTATGGCTTTGCAGATTCCCACTTTGAATCGTCATATTCTGACGTTTTCCAGCCAAAAATTTCTGCGTTTCCAGAAGTATTTTCGTGGATGATCAATGGGGCAAAACGTTCTTCTTCTCTTACAAAAGATACGTTTTTATTGATCTTACATTTCCAGGAAGCGTCTGCATCCAGGCTGATCTCCTGTGCATCGACTGTTGTGATCTTGCCTTTTACATATAAGCCTGGTGTGGCAGTGCGGAACATTCCGTGATTGCCGTCCATTGGATTTTCCGGATACCGGAGTACGATAACGGCAAGGATGTTTGTTCCTTTTTTCAGATGTCTGGTGATATCCAAGTGATCCTTAAACCAGATGCTTTTGTCACCTTTGCTCGGTCCGACTTCTACCAGATCATTGTTGATATATAGCTTATAACGTGTATCGGCTGAGATTTCCAGTTCTGCTTTCTGTGGTATTTCAGTCAGTTTGATGTTCTTTCGAAACAGTACGGTACGGGGGATTTTTTTGTCAGCATCTGACCATGACGGGATCCAGATCCAGTTTGAATTTTCGAGAAATTTCATTTGTTTGCGTTCCTTTCCTGTGATAATTTGTATCAAAATCTTTGTTTAAATTGCATCTATTTATTTCCTGTTTACCGTCTGACGAGGTTTTCTTCACTTTATTCTTTCTGCATTAATTCAATATCCGTTTGAAGAACCTGCACTCTTCATCATTGCATTTACGTGCATCCTCGGATCTTATATTCAGGTGAAAAACATGTCCCAGTTTTTCAGATTTCCCACTGCTATAATCATGGAATTCGCATGGGATATTCGTACTTTTTAATTTCTCATGCATCAGAGGTGCCTGGTTTCTGAGAAAGTCTTCTTCTGCTGTCATGATTAAAGCCGGTGGAAATTTTTCTGTTACGTATTCATCTGCGCAGAGCAGCTGAAGTTCCTGTTTCGTTCCTTTTCCCGGAAGATATTCTTCCATTAGTTTTCCTGTAAGTTCGTCCAGATTTTCCTCTCCTATATGATACTGCCCGCAATTCAGTGCCACTGCACGGATCTGCAAAGCTTCTGGTATATGGAATTTATAATTTGCGGCATAATCAGGATTGGTACAGATATCCAGATAAAGAGACAGGATATGTGCTCCTGCGGAGTCGCCCACTGCAAAGAGTTTCTCTGTATCTAATCTATAAGTTTCTGCGTTTTCCAGCACCCAGGTAAACACGGAATTTGTGTCTTCCAATGATGCCGGAAACTTGTATTCCGGTGCCAGGCGATAAGAAAAATTCACTACGGCAAAGCCTCGCTCTGCAAGATCCATGCAGTAGAACTGATACCTTTCTTTGTCACCGTATACCCATCCGCCACCATGGACACTGACGATCACTGGAAGCTTTCCCATAGCATCCTTTGGGCGATATACATCCAGTTTCTGCCATTTAGATTCTGTTCCATATATAATATCATCGTATCTTACAATGTTCTCCGGGGTCTTAAGCCCTGCATCTCTTTTATTATCTCCTTCTGCAAATTCTGCACGTATGATGTCGCTAATCCTTACCATTCTTATGTTCCTTTCCTATATTAAAAAACCGACCTGCATTTTCTACTTCTATTGTAGCGAATACCTGTCGGTTTTTATATCCTTATTTTGTGGTTTTTATTCTTTTATTGCGTTGTCTGTCCCGAAATTCATCACGCTCTTTTTGTCATAAACGACTCAAATCTCACATGCTGATCCATCTTGTCACCAATCATGCCGATCACTTTTCCCATAGTAAATGCGGCGAGGATCGTGCCGATTCCGAGTCCGTCCAGATGTCCGAGGATGATGCAAGTCATCAGAGCTGTTATGGTAAGGCAGGTAACGTCATAGCCGATTTTGATCCTGGAATATTTTACCTTCGTGATATCTGCCAGTTCTCTCGGAAACAGGTCTGTCGGGATGATCGGAAGACCGCAGCGGTTGGAAAGTGCGATCCCGATGCACAAGAGCAGGTAGCTGATGATAAAATAAAGTACCCGGTAGCCAATGGCTGTCGGCAGGACGCCTATCCACATTTCATGTACATCGAGCATCTCGCTGAATGCAAATCCAACGACAAAACTGAAAAGGTACGGTGCGACGAATTTCTTACGCATGATCATCAGGGATAATACCAGAAGTCCCTGGAAAATGTAGGTCCAGGTTCCAAGGGAGATCTTATTGAATACTTCCGAAAATGCATATGGTACACTGGAAATCGCCGAGATCCCGGAACCGGAATACAGCATCAGCACAACTCCCAGGCTGTTGATCAATACCACCACCAGCAATGCCAGCTCGCCCCGCAGGACCGGTAATTTCTTGTTCTCTTGTGTCTCAATTTCTTCTGTCATGGCTCTTTCCTCCATAAAATACGATTTATGCCTTGTCTATCTTAGCACTCGGGAAATCTTTTTTAAAGAGACAAAATACTGATTTCGTAAAAAATTTGTCGAACGTTTCTCTTTGACATATGGATGATTAATGTTTATAATATAGAACAAATCTTTCTAATCCGTTTCTGGATAAAATTCCTGTTGTTTGTGCCTTGACAGTTGAATACAGGGTTTACACCCTTATGATTATCACCTATAATAATTACTATAATTATGAAAGGTGGTGCCAATATGGAGGTTAATCATGATATGAGTGATCCGGAATTAAAAGCTTTACTTATCGACAAATACACAGACCTGCAGCGTATTAAAAGAGCTAATGGTGATACTGTAAACGAAGAATTGGACTATCAGATCAAAGTGGCAACAGCCAAATTATCATCTTTCGGAGTTAATGTAGAAGACCTTACATTATAAATACCGATCAAGTAGCTGTATAACACAAAAGAGTGTAAATCCTGTACTGAATTGTCAAGATCTGCACTCTTTTTATCGTATACGGAACATTGATTTTACCGTTTCATCGCCTCGCGGATGCACATTTCTATGTACTCTTCTCCGAGAGCTGTATTCACAGTCAGATCGAAGTTTGCTGATGCGCCCCAGATACGGCCGGTGTAATAGCGGTAGTTGTCGGCGCGCCATTTATCTTCTTTCTGGATCTTCTGTTTTGCGTCTTTTTCGGACAGATGCAGACGATCCATGACTCGTTTCATTCTGTTTTCCATTGGTGCGCAGAAGAAAACTCTGAGGCAGTTTTTGTTGTCTCTAAGGGTGTAGTCAGAGCAGCGTCCTACGATCACGCAGTTTCCTTTTGCAGCAAGTTCTCTGACGACCTTTGATTCAGCTTCGTAGATCTTGTCCTTCGGTGCTTCCTCGTCCGGCTGTGCATACATATACATCTGGTTCACCAGGTCATACAGGAAACTGCTGGTCATCATCTCTTCTTTTTTCTGGATAAATTCCGGTGTATATCCTGTCGTTCCGGCAGTCATCTCGATGATCTCCTGATCATAAAAAGCGTAGCCAAGTTTTTCTGCAAGTGCTTTGCCGATATCGTGTCCGCCGCTCCCAAACTGTCTGCCGATCACGATGACATTACGCTGAACTTCATCTGCCGGTTTATCCACAGATACCGCACCGGATTTGCCGGTACTTTCCACATTTTCCCCTGCGAACTCTTCCGGAAACAGAAGCGGTTTGACAAATGCAAGCTTCTTGCCAAGGACTCTGGCAATAAATCCAACCAGAAGTGCCGCAATGATCGTACCTTCACGCACACCATTGAGATGTCCGGTAAATACAAAGGACAGGATTGCCGCGATCACCGCCATGGAAACGTCAAAGCAGATTTTTGTCGTACCAAAATTGGTTTTCCATGTCAGAACGATCGCGCGGACAAAAGATTCTCCCGGCAGCATAACAACGTCTGCCAGCACTTCCATGTACACACCAAATCCAAGGATCAGACATCCGATCAGAAGATATACAATCTTCATAACATACGCCTGCGGGTTTACCCATGCAAACAGAAGCATGGTAAGATCGATGAAATATCCAAAGATAATAGATACCGGTATCTGCAGAACATGTTCCAGTTTAAAATTTTTACGCAGGATCAGTAACTGCAGTAAGATCAGAAATACGCTGAAAAAAATCGTAAAGTTTCCGAGTGTAAACGGAAAACTTAAGCTTAACACATACGGAATCGATGAGATCGGTGAGGTTCCGAGACTTGCCTTGGTGATCAGGCTGACACCAAGTGAGTTCACGAACAAACCGATCAGAAAGATCACGTATCTTTTTAGTTTGTTCATTTGTTCCTTCCTTCTTTCCCTGTTTCTTCGCATCCTGTCTCAGACAGGTTACTGTAAATTTTATGATAAATCTTCATAAAAGCCTCTGCTTCTTCTGGAGAAATATCTTTCCACGCAGCCTCCTCGATCTCCACAAAAGCTTCTTCGACAAGCTTCTGGCTTTTTTTCCCGGATTCTGTCATAAAAATATGAAAAGTCCTTCTGTTTCCATTGAGCATACGCCGCTCGATCAGACCTTTCTCTTCCATACGGTTCAAAATCGAGGTCAGCGATCCCGCCTCAATAAAACATCCTGCCGCGATCTCCTTCTGACTGGCCCCATCATGGTTTTTAAGATAATCCAGTACCTTCGGCTGTCCAAGTGTAAGCCCCGAAGCCTTCACCCGCTCCAGAAGCCTCTTCTGGATCAACATCTGGTTAGCCATTGTCAGATAATGCAATGATGTGTCCATGTTTCACGTTCCTTCCCTGCTTGCGTTTGATGCAAAATAAAATAGTTATAATTCTAACGTTTAGAATTATAACTATTTTGCAAAAAAATGTCAAATCTATTCTAAAATAAATTCCCGCAGCTTTCGCCACGGGAATTGCTCTAGAATAATAATTTTGCATTGTTCTTATATTTATTATAGACTTTGTAAAATGCTGCTTTTGAGCATTTTTTTCCATTTACTTTGTAGATTGGAACTCGATATGCACTGCTTGTGGTATGGAAATAATTTATAATCTGTTTTAACTTTCCATTCTGTAAGACATATGTCCGGCATGTATTCTCAGATGATGTTCCGGTTACTATTGTAAGATATTTGCCCTTAAGATAAGCACCTCTCGTAGATCCATAGATCAACGGAGTAACCTTACCCTTGTAATATGTAAAGAATACAGCCCATGGATAATCATGCAGCATGAGTTCTTTTATTCCATCATTATTTATATCGAGCAGACGGTACTTACTGAAATCTCTCCGATATACCGTAGTAAGTTTTCCATCCCAGTTATTTCTCACTCTGTAGGAAGCTCCATAAGATCTCAGAACTTTCTGATACCAGTCACCTCTTACCGTTACCTTACAGCTTCTTTTTATTCCGTTACTGGTCGCTGTAATCGTCACCGTACCCGCTTTCTTCGCAGTTACTACTCCATTCCTGACCGTCGCGATCCGTGTATTGCTGGATCTCCATGACGCTGTCTTGGTTCTTCCTCTGCTGTCGAGAACTTTAAGCGTAGTACTTTCTGTAACATACATGGAAACCCGTGTTTTGTTCAGTTTCATTGTTCCACTTGCCGCCGACACTGGGACTGCCAGTATGAACAACAGTGTAATCGCAAGTACGATAAAGTTTTTCTTCTTTTTCATGTTTCCAAGCCTCCTGTTCTTATTTTATATATTGACCTGAATTATTCATGAGCATATAGAAATGCTTAATACTGCAAAGCCTTGAATCAGTTCCCTTGTAAACAATCGAGTTATCCTTAAAAATGGGTAAAATATCCCTGTGGGATTTGATCAAAGCACTTTGGAACTGTCAAGGCACGTTAATAGTTGCTATTCTAACTGTACGGACAGCTGCTGGATATTCTTCAATGTCCTATAGAACTCCTTTTTATAAGGACAGCTGCTACACAGTTTGAATGTGATAGACCTTGCTGAATGGATTGCCCTTGCAGCAATCTTTATCAGCTTTAAACGAATGGTATCCACCTGTTGTTTCCGCATACTGGCGGGTAGTACCAATCGCCTGAACCAGTTAAATAAATTGTAGGCAAGCATATGGAGCCTCATACGGTTGGCATTTACTACTTTCGAACGGCTGCTGACAGCAGCAAAGTCAAATCCACTTTTGCTTTCCTTAATGAAGTTTTCCA
>ERZ827156.750-NODE-750-length-43769-cov-3.326371_pt1 | contig 43769 bp, 32 predicted proteins | sample MGYA00519919_ERZ827156 | MGnify/ENA primary metagenome ERZ827156 (study PRJEB31778, sample SAMEA3449269) | human gut metagenome | biome: human gut; feature: human-associated habitat; material: faeces | place: United Kingdom | collected 2010/2012 ... | reverse complement strand
ATTTTGCGCCGGTTTATAACGCCACCGTCATCGACCGGCTGGAAAAGGCCGGCGGGGTGGTAATCGGCAAGCTGAACATGGACGAATTCGCCATGGGTTCCTCCTGTGAGAACTCGGCGTTCCATATCACCCATAACCCCCATGGGCTGGATAAGGTGCCTGGTGGTTCCTCCGGCGGTTCTGCGGCGGCGGTGGCGGCTGGCGAAGCTGTACTGACCCTGGGCAGTGATACCGGCGGTTCTATTCGTGAGCCTGCCGCCTATTGCGGTATTATTGGCCTGAAGCCCACCTATGGCGCGGTAAGCCGCTACGGCTTGGTGGCGTTTGCTTCCTCTTTGGATCAGATTGGCCCGATGGGACGCAGCGTAGAGGATGTAGCGAACCTGTTCTATACCATCAGCGGGCAGGACCCCTACGATGCTACCAGCATGCCAACCCATTATCCTAAGACTGCCGAGGGACTGGGGTATGACCTGGCGGGTCTGCGCATTGGTGTTCCCAAGGAGTTCTATAAGCATGTGGATGTAGCGGTAGGTGCTGCCATTTGGCAGGTTATCCGCACGCTGGAGGCCCGTGGCGCCAAGGTGGTGAATATCAGCCTGCCCAGCACCGAGTACGGCCTTTCCGCCTATTACATCATTTCCTCGGCGGAAGCATCCTCCAACCTTTCCCGTTTTGACGGGGTGAAGTATGGTTTCCGCGCAGAAAACTACACCGACCTGAACGATATGTATGAAAAGACCCGCAGCGAAGGCTTTGGCGATGAGGTAAAGCGACGCATTATGCTGGGTACTTTTGTGTTGTCCTCCGGATACTACGATGCTTACTATAAAAAGGCCAAGTTGTTCCAGCAGAAGGTGCGTGCCGAGTATGACGAGGCCTTCAAGCAGTGCGATGTTATTGTGACGCCCACCGCGCCGACCGCGGCCTTTAAGATTGGTGAGAATGTTCATGATCCTTTGAAGATGTACGCCAGTGATATCTGCACCATTACCGTGAATATTGCTGGCCTGCCGGCGCTTTCTCTGCCCATTGGCATGGACCATGAGATGCCGGTGGGAATGCAGCTCATTGGGCCGCATTTCTCGGAGGAGAAGCTTCTGGGCATTGCCAAGGAATTCGAGACCCTGCGCGGCGGCCTGTGCAAGGTAGCCACTGTGGTGTAAGGAGGGAGAAACAACATGAAATACGAAATTGTCGTTGGTCTGGAAGTTCATGCGGAGCTGAATACCAAGACCAAGATCTACTGCGGATGCAAAAACTCCTTCGGCTCCATGGTCAATTCCAACTGCTGTCCTATCTGCACTGGTATGCCCGGTACTCTGCCCACCTTAAATAAGAGTGTGGTGGACTATGCCGTGCGCATGGGCTATGCGCTGCATTGCAGCATCAATAATATTTGCAAGATGGACCGCAAAAACTACTTTTATCCCGATCTGCCCAAAGCGTATCAGATTTCTCAGTTTGATATTCCGCTGTGTGAAAACGGTTATATTGACGCCATTGTAGATGAAGAGGGACACACCAAGCGTATTGGTGTGACCCGCATCCATATCGAGGAGGATGCCGGTAAGTTGATCCATTCCGATGATTTTGCGGGCAGCCTGGTGGACTTTAACCGCTGCGGCGTTCCGCTTATCGAGATCGTTTCCGAGCCGGATATGCGCTCCGCAGAGGAAGTCATTGCATATCTGGAGAAACTGCGTATGACGATCCAGTACCTGGGTGCCAGTGACTGCAAGATGCAGGAGGGTTCCATGCGTGCGGATGTCAATTTATCAGTTCGTGAAAAGGGCGCCAAAGAGTTTGGTACCCGTACCGAGATGAAAAATATCGGTTCGTTTAAGGCAATCGCACATGCCATTGAAGCCGAGACAGCCCGCCAGATTGATCTGATTGAATCCGGGGAAAAGGTTGTACAGGAGACCCGCCGCTGGAATGATGATCAGGGATATTCCTATGCGATGCGTTCTAAAGAGGATGCACAGGATTACCGTTATTTCCCGGAGCCGGATCTGGTACCGATCGTTGTCAGTGACGAATGGCTGCAGCAGATCCGGGACAATCAGCCGGAACTTCATGATGAAAAACTGGCCCGTTATATTGCAGAGTTTGGTCTGCCGGAGTATGATGCACAGATTCTTACATCGGAGAAAAAGCTGGCAGATCTCTTTGAGGCGACTTCTGCGATTTGCAATAAACCAAAGAAGGTTTCCAACTGGCTTATGGGAGAAACGATGCGTCTGTTAAAGGACCGGGAAATGGATGCCGAAGATCTCCGTTTTTCACCAGAGCATCTGGCAAAAATTATCGAATTGACAGAGGCAGGAACGATCAATAATTCCGTTGCCAAGGAAGTATTTGAAAAAGTCTTTGATGAGGACATTGATCCGGAGTGTTATGTGGAAGAGCATGGCTTAAAGAGTGATAACGATGAGGATGCACTTCGCGCAACAATTGAACAGATCGTCAAAGACAATCCGCAGTCTGTGGAGGATTACCACAACGGAAAAGAGAAAGCAATCGGATTTTTGGTCGGACAGACGATGAAAGCAACCAAAGGCAAGGCAAATCCGGGAATCGTAAATAAAATCTTAAAGGAACTGCTTTAAATCTTAAAGAAAAATGAAAAAACAGGGGAAAACTTGTCTTTACAGGCTGAATATCGTATAATAATTTTGCCGTCGCTTACTGCGGCGGCAATGTTATATGTAAAAAAGGAGTTTATACGATGGCGGAAGACCAGAATAATAAAGAAAATACCACGACATCCGATACAAACAATACAAGTGAATATGAAGATGTCTGTTACATCTGCCGCAGACCGGAGAGTGTTGCGGGAAAGATGATACATATCCAGAATGATATCTGCATTTGTCAGGACTGTATGCAGAAAACATTTGATACCATGAACAACGGCACCTTTAACATGGGCGATTTCATGAATATGAACATGGGAAAAATGCCGAATATCAGTATGATCAATCTGGCGGATCTACAGAATGCGGTTCCGAACAAACAGAAGGTAAAGAAAAAGAAACCAAAGGATGAGCAGCCGAAACCGGAACTGGATATTCATTCCATTCCGGCACCGCACAAAATCAAGGCGCGTCTGGATGAGTATGTTGTCGGACAGGAACATGCCAAAAAAGTGATGTCCGTTGCCGTTTACAATCACTATAAACGTGTGATGGAAGACACCAATGACGGCGTGGAAATCGAAAAGTCCAATATGCTCATGATCGGACCGACCGGATCGGGAAAGACGTATCTGGTAAAGACACTGGCACGGCTTTTGGATGTGCCGCTGGCAATTACAGATGCGACCTCTCTGACCGAAGCCGGATATATCGGTGATGATATCGAAAGCGTAGTCAGCAAACTTCTGGCTGCAGCTGACAATGATGTGGAGCGTGCAGAGCACGGTATTATTTTCATTGATGAGATCGACAAGATTGCAAAGAAGCGCAATGCCAATCAGCGGGATGTAAGCGGAGAGTCGGTGCAGCAGGGAATGTTAAAGCTTCTCGAAGGCGCAGAGATTGAAGTTCCGGTTGGAGCAAGCAGCAAAAATGCGATGGTTCCGATGACCACGGTAGATACGAAGAATATTCTGTTTATCTGTGGCGGTGCCTTTCCGGAACTGGAAGAGGTTATCAAGGAGCGCTTAAACAAGGAGGCGTCCATCGGCTTTAAGGCAGATCTGAAAGATAAATACGACAAGGAAGAAAATCTTCTCTGTAAAGTGACAGTGGAGGATGTCCGTAAATTCGGAATGATTCCGGAGTTTCTGGGACGTCTGCCGATTCTGTTTTCACTGGAAGCACTGACGGAAGATATGCTTGTGCGTATTCTGACAGAGCCGAAAAATGCGATTGTACGTCAGTACAAAAAGCTTCTGGCGATGGATGAAGTGGATCTGGAGTTTACGGAGGGCGCTTTGCATGCAATTGCAAAGCAGGCGAAAGAAAAGAAAGTCGGTGCCCGTGCACTGCGAGCCATTATTGAAGAGTTCATGCTGGATATCATGTATGAGATTCCAAAGGATGACAATATCGGAAAAGTGACGATCACAGAGGATTATGTGGAGAAAAAGGGCGGACCGCTCATTGAAATGCGTGGAGTTGCGGCACTTCCGGAACAGGAAGCAAACGCATAAAATGTAGAAAAACCGAAATAAAAGATCTGATGCCGGAGGGCATCAGGTCTTTTTCTTTTCCCTATTGTATGATATGATAGAAACAGTATTGTTTTGTTCGTAATTCATAAGGAGGATGTATGAAAATCATTCATTGTGCGGATTTGCATCTGGATTCCCAGATGACAGCAAACCTGACAAAAGAGCAGGCAAGAGAGCGCAAAAGAGAAATCATCCGTACGTTTACACGGATGGTCGAATATGCAGAAAAGACAGGGGTGCGTCTGATCATGATATCGGGAGATCTGTTTGATACACGAAATGTATCAGCATTGGCGCGCAATACCGTAAGGGACATGATCTGTACACATCCCCAGATTGATTTCTTATATCTGAGAGGAAACCATGACAGTGACAATTTCCTTTCCAAGCTGGAGGAAGTGCCGGACAATCTGCTTTTGTTTTCCGATACATGGACTGCATACCGGTATGGAAATATTGTGATCAGCGGAATCGAGCTCTCGGAGAACAACCGGGCGACCGTTTACAATTCCCTTGTGCTGGGGCATGAAGATTTCAATATTGTCATGATGCACGGACAGGCGGGAGATTATGCATGTCGCACACAGGCAGAGAATATCAGCCTGAACCAGCTGAAAAATAAAAATATTGATTATCTGGCGCTGGGACATGTACATACCTTCATGCAGGACAAGCTGGATAACCGCGGTACCTGGTGTTACTGTGGATGTCTGGAAGGACGCGGATTTGACGAGTGTGGACCGAAAGGATTCGTTTTACTGGATGTGGACGAGCAGACCTGCCGTGCCCAGATGCAGTTTGTTCAGATGGCAGCCCGCACGCTGTACACGCTTGAAGTGGATGTGAGCAATGTCATGACGACAAGAGAAGCGGCAGAGCGGATGGAAGAAGCTGTAAAACAGGCGCAGTATCCGTCGGGAAGCCTTGTCAAATTTGTACTGACCGGTGAGGTGGAAGTGGATGCGGAGATCAATTGCGAGTATCTGCAGAATCTGTTCTCGGATTATTTTTATTTTGAAAAGGTGAAAGACCGGACAACCCTTCGGGTCGACTACAGTGATTATGAAAAAGATGCCTCGTTAAAGGGGGAGTTTATCCGTATGGTACTTGGATCTGAACTGTCACAGGAGCAGAAGGCAGAAGTGATCCGCTGTGGAATTTTGGCATTGTCCGGGGAGGAGATATAGGATGAAATTACGTTCCTGTCATATCGACAATTTTGGAAAACTATCGGATCTGCATCTGGAATTTCAGGACGGGGTCAATCTGTTTCACGAACCGAATGCATGGGGAAAAAGTACACTGGCCGCTTTTTTGCGGGTGATGTTTTACGGGTTTGACTCTAAGAGAGAATCCGGACTGTTTGATAAAGAACGTGTGGTATTCCGCCCGTGGCAGGGGGGAACGTATGGAGGCGAACTGGATTTTTCCTATCAGGGAAAAGAGTACCGGATCAGCCGTACATTTGGAAAAACAGAAAAAACAGATGTTTTTCATTTATACGATCTTTCCACCAATCTGGAATGTCATGATTTTTCTTCCGAGATCGGAAGTGAAATTTTCGGACTGGACAGTGCGTCGTTTAAAAGGAGCGCATTTATTGCACAAAATGACTGCGAATGCTGTTCGACTGATGCGATCAATGCCAAGCTGGGAAATCTTGTAGAGAATACAAACGATATCAATAATTTTGAGACCGCTCAGAAAAAGATTCATGACCGGATGAATAAACTTTCGCCGGACCGTGCAACAGGTTCCATGAAAAAGCGGACGAACATGATCACGCTGTTAACGGAAGAACTGCGTGGCTATGATGCGGCAGAGGCGTCTTACAAAAAGATTACCGAAAAACTTACCGAAAAACAGGAGCAGAGAAAAGAACTGGCCGGGATTCGGGATCAGTATGCAAAAGCATTGCAGGTGGCGAGTGAAGAGAGCCGCAGGGAAGGAATCAAGCAGGCCTATGCGGCCACCAAACAGGAGGAACAGGAAAAGAAAGAGGCACTGGATGCTTTTGCGGATGTATTTCCGGGACAGGTGCCGCAGGATGAGGAGTTTGCAAAGCAGAACCAGGATGTACAGATGCTTGGGGTGTTAAAAACCACTTTGTTTAATCTGGGGCTGACCGAAGAAGAAGAGAACCGTTTGCAGGAACTTGGTGATAAGTTTGAAAACCAGATTCCTTCTGAAGAAAAAATAACGGAAATGGAAAAAGAGCAGGAGCGTTTTGCAAAACTGAAAGAGGAAAAAACGCAGCTGGAAACGAAAATGTCCTATTTTGAAGCGATGGCAATGAAGCGGGAAGAACCGGATTATACGGTAAAAAATCGTCTTCCGATGATGATCTGCGGCATTATCCTGCTGGTGATCGGTGCTGCCGGTGGTGTGTTGTCGTTTCTGTTGCCACAGGTACATAAGTTTTTCCTTCCGCTTCTGGTGGTATCGGTGGTTGCGGCAGTGGCAGGTATTGTGCTTCTTGTGGTGCGCAAGGTGCAGGTATCAAAGGAAGAAGAAAAGGTGCGTGCACTCCGGGTACAGCATCTGGAAGAGGAGCGTAAGCTCCGCGGACCGGTGGAAGAAATTCAAAAAACCATGGAAGAGGCTTCAAAAGAAGCTTCGCGCATCGAACAGGAGACCAAGCATTTTCTGGAGCAGTATCAGATGGTTCCGGGAGAAAAGGATGCCAGAACCTGCCTGTATGAACTCCGCAGCCAGCTGCAGGAATATGAGCGTTTGCGTAGCCGTGCCGGAAAAAGCGATGCGGCAAGACAGGAATTTGAGCGGAAACAGAACTCTTTGCTTGCATTTGGAAAAGAAGCGGGAATGGATTTCGGAGAAGATCTTGCAGCAGGAATCAGCCAGTTACAGATGAAGGCAACCGAGTACCGGATCGCACAGAAAGCATACGCAGAGGCAAGAAAAAAGAGAGAACTGTTTGAGCAGGAACACAATATGAAAGAACTGGCAGCGGTGGAAAAATGTCCATATTCCCTTGACGAACTCAATTCCATGATCCGTGATGTGGATGAGCGGAGCGAGGATATCCGAGAAGCCATCGAGCAGTACCATCATCAGCTCGAAGATCTGCAGGATCAGCTGGATATCCGGGATGAAAAAGAACAGCAGCTTTCCATCTGCAGACAGGAACAGGAAGAAGAACAGCATTTATACGAAACCCTGCGTCTGACGGGAGAGTTCCTGCAGAATGCAAAGGAGCAGTTTTCTGCGAGATATTTGGGTCCGATCGAGAACGGGTTTGGAAAGTATTACTCGCTTCTGACCGGGGATAAAGAAAAAGACTGGATGGTGGATGCCAACATCGAGGTGCAGATGAAAGAGCAGGGAGAGATGCGGGAAACCAAGTGGCTGTCTGCCGGATATCAGGATCTGCTGGGAATCTGTATGCGTCTGGCACTGGTGGATGCGATGTATCCGAAGGAAAAACCGTTTCTGGTGCTGGACGATCCGTTTGTCAATCTGGATGAAGAAAAGATGGCACATGGTAATGAACTGTTTGGAAAAATTTCCGGGGAGTATCAGATTTTGTATTTTACCTGTCATGCAAGCCGGAATATAGAAAACACAAAATAAAGGGAGAGGAAACATGGAGAAAAAGATTTTATTTCCGCAGATCGGCGGAATTATGCACGGAGGGGATTATAATCCGGAACAGTGGCTGGACCAGCCGGACATTCTGGAAGAAGATATCCGCATGATGAAGAAAGCCGGGATGAATTGTGCAACACTTGGGGTATTTTCCTGGTCAACCTATGAGCCGCGGGAAGGGGAATTTCATTTCGCATGGCTGCATGACATCATGGATAAGTTATATGCCAATGGCATTTACACGATATTGGCGACGCCGTCCGGAGCGCGACCGGCATGGCTGGATGAAATATATCCGGAGTGCAGACGCGTGGATTCTTACGGGGTGCGTGAACATCACGGGGTGCGGCACAACCACTGTATGAGTGCACCGGTTTATCGTAAAAAGGTTTCTGTGATCGTCAATAAGCTGGTAGATGAATTCGGAAATCATCCGGGACTTCTGATGTGGCATATTTCCAATGAATTTGGTGGGGAATGTTACTGTCCGCACTGTGTAAAGCGGTTCCAGGATTATCTGGCGGAAAAGTTTGACCATGATATTGAAAAACTGAACAAGGCATGGTGGACAACATTCTGGAGTCATACTTACAATGATTTTTCCCAGATTGAGCCACCGTACCGCAACGGAGAATTCAGCATTATGGGATTGAATCTGGAGTGGAAACGGTTTACCACCTGGAATATGACGGATTACATGAAGGCAGAGATTGCCATTTTAAAAGAACGTACCCCGCAGATTCCGGTGACAACGAATTTTATGAAAGAATATGACGGACTGGACTATCATAAAATGCAGCAGCCGCTGGACGTGGTGTCCTGGGATTCTTATCCGCGGTTTCACAATGATGAGGAGTCGTTTTCAGATACGATGACAGAAAATGCGTTTGATCATGCCATGATCCGTTGTCTGAAAAAAGAGCAGCCGTTTATGCTCATGGAGAGCGCGCCGGGGCTGGTCAACTGGCATCCGTTTAATAAAATGAAACGTCCGGGCGTACACCGGCTGGCTTCGCTGCAGGCAGTGGCTCTCGGTTCCGATACGGTGCAGTATTTCCAGTGGCGGAAAGGAAGGGGATCGTTTGAGCAGTACCATGGGGCGGTTGTGGATCATCTCGGAACGGATGATACCAGAGTTTTTCGTGAAGTGGCAGATCTTGGGGAAGAATTAAAGAAACTCAAAGATCTGGCAGGGACAGTCGTAAAAGCACCGGTAGCCGTGTTATACGACTGGGACAGCCTCTGGGCAACGGATGGAATGAAGGGGCTGGCAGAGTCCACCCGTAACTATATTAAGACCTGCAGGAAAGCATACCGCAATCTGTCGGCACTCGGAGTGGATGTGGATGTGATTTCCAGTGAAGAGGATTATAGCGGTTATTCTGTGATTGTGGCACCAATGCTGTATCTGCTGCATCCGCATGTCGGGGAGCGCATGAAACAGTTTGTGGAGCAGGGAGGTCATCTGATTGCAACCTATGTGACTGGATATGTGGATGAAAACCAGCTCAATTATCTGGGCGGATTTCCGGGAGACGGATTAAAGGATCTCTTTGGCGTGATCAGTGAGGAAATTGATACACTGTATCCGTCCGACCGCAACTGCGTACATTTTGCCGAAATGCCGGAAGGGGAAGTACGGGATTATGCGGAAGTTCTGCGTGTGGCAGATGGCACAAACGTGCTTGGTACCTATGAACAGGATTATTACAAAGGAATGGCAGCAGTGACGGAGCGCACATGTCAAAACGGCAGTGCCATGTATATCGCGGCCCGGCTGGATGATGCTTCCATGCAGCACCTGTATGCGCGTACACTGAAAAAAGCGGGAGTTTCGATGTATAAACTTCCATATGGCGTGGAACGTCACACACGCGAAGCGGATGGTATGCGGTATGTATTTTATCTGAATGATACGACCGGACCGCAGATTGTTTCCGGGGTAGAGGGAATTGATCTTCTGACGGGAGAGGTGATCAAGGGAATTCTTACACTGGAACCGTATGGCGTGGCATGTGTAAAAGAATAAGTTCTATTCTGAAAGTTTTGTGCATATAGTTACGGAAAAGAAGTGTGGGAGCTTCTTATGGATAGAAATTGTGATGCATTTATCCGCTCCAACAATACCTACGATATCCTGATTGTCAGAGAGTCTTTGGAGATTTCTGACGACCGGGCAGAATGTATACAAAATATCGGTGAAAAATTTGTGGCAGAATATTTTGATCGGGACGAGGTGCCGCAGCTGAGCATTAAGACATATGGATATTCGGTTATCCCAAAATGTTTCGGACTGCTGGATACGCTTGCACTGGAGACAACCGGTATCCTGCAGCTGCAGAATCAGCCAGCCCTGTCCCTTCGGGGACAGGGTATTTTTATTGGATTTGTTGATACGGGAATTTCCTATGAACTGCCCTGTTTCCGGAATGCCGATGGAAGTACAAGAATCCGCTCAATCTGGGATCAGAGTATTCCGGCGGGGGAGAAAAATACCCCTCAGGGATTTTTGTACGGAACGGAATATACACAAAAAGAGATCAATGAGGCACTGGAACAGGAACATCCGCGGGAACTGGTTCCAGTGACGGATGAAGATGGGCACGGAACCATGCTGGCAAGTATTGCCTGCGGAAGTGAAGATCTGCAGGCTGGTTTTACTGGGGCGGCTCCTTATGCGGAACTTCTGGTTGTAAAGTTAAAACCGGCAAAACCATATCTGAAAGACTTTTTTTATATTCCGCAGGAGATGCCTGCCTATCAGGAAAATGACATTATGGCGGCAATTGAATATCTCGAAGAGACTGCCAGAAAACTGGGGCGGCCCCTTATTCTGTGCCTTGGTCTCGGGACAAACAACGGAAGCCATTCCGGTGGCAGCAATCTTTCGGAACTTCTTGATGATATTGCGGGCAGATGGCGCCGGTGTGCGGTTGTGGCAACCGGAAATGAGGCGAATGCCAGACATCATTTTTACGGGAAAAGTGATGGAAATTCGATGGTTGCGGTAGAGGTGAATGTGGAACAGCGGATGCGGGGATTTTATCTCGAGTTGTGGGCCAGTGCACCGGAATTGTTTGTGGTGGCGGTGCGTTCGCCGGGAGGCACTCTTATGCCGGCGCAGAATGTGCCCGGAAATTCGCATCAGGAACAGGAATTTATATTTGAAGGGACAAGAGTGGAAATTGATTATGCACAGGTGGGACGCACGCGGGGGGATCAGCTGGTGTTTATCCGGTTTGAAAACCCGGCGGCAGGGATCTGGACGCTGTATGTTAATCCGAGTACCACGATCACAGGACAATTTCATATCTGGCTGCCAATGACCGGAATGTTAGAAAAAGACGTGGTGTTTTTGCGTCCGGATCCGGATGTGACACTTACCGTGCCGTCTTCGGCAAAAATTCCGATTGGGGTGGGTGGAATGGATCAAAAGAGTGGTATTTTATATCTGGATTCCGGGAGGGGGAATACCATTGCGTCGGTTGTAAAACCGGATTTTGTGGCTCCGGCTGTGGGCGTGCAGGCGATAGGAAGGCTTGGAAATTATGTGACACTGACGGGAACGAGTGCAGCTTCTGCAATTGCGGCAGGAGCATGTGCACAGATCATGGAGTGGGGAAACAGCCGTGGGAGAAGACTGCTTTTAAATTCGGTGCAGATCGGAAATATTCTGATCCGCGGGTGCGAAAGGAACCCGGATGTATCCTATCCGAATACCGCCTGGGGCTATGGAAAAATGAATGTTTACGATGCACTGATGAAATTTTATGGGGTATAAAATTTATATACAAAGCGTAAAAAGATATAAAAAATTTATGAAATGCTTTTTTTTGAGAACCAAGTACGATATAATTAAGACTATACAGATTGGAGAGTGAAGTATGGAGAAAAAAGATTTATTAGCAAATTACGCAGCATCAAAACAGAATATGTGTATTACGAATGATACGATCTCGGACCGATTGTTTCAGGAGTATGGGGTAAACAGAGGACTTCGCGATGTCAACGGAAAGGGTGTATTGACAGGTCTGACCCGTATTTCAAAGATTGTGTCCTTCAAAGATGAAAATGGAAAACAGGTGCCATGTGACGGTGAGTTATGGTATCGCGGATATAATGTAAAAACACTGATCAAATCCATTGGACCGAACGAATTCGGCTTCGAGAAAGCAGCATATCTGCTGCTGTTTGGAGAACTTCCGGATCAGGCGCAGCTGGATGAATTCTGTGAGGTGCTCGGCAACAGCCGGACACTTCCGACCAATTTTACCAGAGACGTTATTATGAAGGCGCCTTCTAAGGATATCATGAATTCCATGACACGAAGTATTCTGACACTTGCGGCCTATGATCCGTATACGACAGATTCTTCCATTGAGAACAATATCCGTCAGTGTATGCAGCTGATTGCCAATTTCCCGATGATCGCGGCATATGGATATCACGCATATAATCATTATGAAAATGATTCGAGTATGTATATTCACCGACCGGACCCGAAGCTTTCCACGGCAGAGAATTTCCTTCGTATGCTGCGGCCGAATAAGCAGTATACACAGCTGGAGGCACAGGTGCTTGATGTGGCACTGATGCTTCATATGGAGCATGGCGGCGGTAATAACAGTACGTTTACCACCCGTGTGGTTACTTCTGCCGGTACGGATACATATTCTGCCATCGCTGCGGCAATGTCTTCCCTGAAAGGACCAAAGCATGGCGGTGCCAACATCAAAGTTATGCAGATGATGAATGATATCCGGGAAAATGTGCATGACTGGAGCGATCGTGACGAGGTGAAGTCCTATCTTGGAAAGATGCTGGATGGACAGGTCTTTGATAAGAAGGGATTGATCTATGGTATGGGACATGCCGTGTATTCCCTGTCTGATCCGAGAGAGCGTGTGTTCCGCAGCTATGTGGAGCATCTCGCGGAGGCAAAAGGACGCCAGAAAGACATGAACCTTTACAATATGATAGAAGAAGTGGCTCCGGAACTGATCGCAGAAAAGCGTCATATTTTCAAGGGTGTCAGCCCGAATGTGGATTTTTACAGTGGTTTCGTATATGAAATGCTTGGCATTCCGTCGGAATTGTATACACCATTGTTTGCCATTGCAAGAATTGCAGGATGGAGTGCACACCGGCTGGAGGAGCTGGTGGGATGCAACAAAATTATTCGTCCAGCATATAAGAGTGTCATGGAAGAACTGGAATAAGATTATTACAGCGGACAGAATTGCATTTTATTTTGCTCTGTGCTAGTATGGAAACAGAAACTTTCGTGTGTTATAACTATAACAGGAAAGAGGACTGATTATGAAAATAAAAGAAAAATATTATCGCTTTGCGGAAAAAGGGCAGCAGATACAGAGAGTAAACCGTTTTCTTGTAACAGAATATCTGATTTTTTATGCATTTATTCTGTTTATGCTCTGGGCATCAAGAGCAAAAGGAGTACGTTCTTTGGGCTTTACGGCATTTGTCAGTGTGATTGCAGTAGTCTCCGGAGGTGCATTGCTCATCGGATGGAAGCGGCATCCGGAATCGGAGCGGCTGAGATATCTGGCACTGATCGGGTTATATCTCGTATCATTTTTCATGACTTTTGCTTATACGGAGAGCTTTATCCGTTTTCTGGGACTGGCTCCTTTTATCGGCTGTATTTTGTTTTTTGATCCGAAATATTCCAGAATCGGCGGCATCGGTTATCTTGTATTGAATGCGCTGACTGTCTTTGGTCAGATCCGTCAGCAGCCGGAAGGCGTAGCCGGGACAATCAATCTTGTACTGGATCTGCTGGCACTGGGGGTACTGGTATTTGCTGTGATCTTTACAACAAATGTGGCACAGAAATTCAACCATGATACCCGGCACAGTGAACAGCAGGAGCAGCGGAAGCAGCAGGCAATTTTAGACGATGTGATCGGTGTGGCGGAAGAAGTGCGTAAGGGTACGGAATCCGTGATGAAGATTGTCAATGATCTGAATGGATCGACAGAGGTGGTCAATGGTGCGATGAAAGATATTTCTTCCAGCACGCAAAGCACGGCGGAAAATATCCAGACACAGACAACCATGACACAGGATATCCAGCATTCAATTGAGCAGACACTGGAAAGTTCCGAGAATATGGTAAAAGTGGCAAAGCAGTCCGGGGAACTGAATCAGGAGAGTATGGAGATCATGGAACATCTGAAGAAACAGTCCGCGGTAATCGCAGAGACAAACTCCGGAGTGGCAGATTCCATGAAAGCGTTACAGGAGCGTACCGAGGCAGTAAAGAGTATTGCAGATACCATCTTTTCCATTTCCAGTCAGACCAATCTGCTGGCGCTCAATGCTTCTATTGAGAGTGCCCGTGCAGGGGAAGCCGGAAAAGGGTTTGCTGTAGTGGCTGATGAAATCCGTCAGCTGGCAGAGAAAACCAGAAGTGAGACAGAAAGCATTGCACAGATTCTGGATGAATTGTTTAAAAATGCAGAGGATGCAGCAACGGCGGTGAGCTGTTCGATTGAGGCTACCAATGCGCAGGATTCCATGATTGCGAAAGCATCGGAGAGTTTTTCGGGAATGAATGAGAATGTCAATACACTGGTTCAGGAGATCGAAGGCATTGACGGCATGTTAAACCGTCTGTCGGATGCAAACAATCAGATTGTAGACAATATCAGTAATCTTTCTGCAACAACGGAAGAAGTGACGGCCTCTTCCGTACAGGTAGCGGATCTGTCAGTTGAGAATTTAAACAATGCCGAGCAGGCAAAACAGAAACTTGACAATGTGCTTGCGGTATCTCATGAACTGGATAAGTACATAAAGTAAACAGATGGAATGAGATAAAGGTGCCTCAGCAGGAGAAATTCTGCTGAGGATTTTTACTACTATAACTTAGAAGGAGATAAAAATTATGAATGTAACAATGAAACAGGTCGAGGGCGGTGTATGTGCGGCTGCAGGATTTTCCGCAAACGGATTAAACTGTGGATTAAATCCGGATAAGAACAAAAATGATCTGGCACTGATCTGGTCAGAGAAGGAGTGTACGGCAGCGGCTGTCTATACAACGAATAAAGTAAAGGGTGCACCAATCCTTGTGACAAAGAAACATCTGGCAGCAACCGGAAATAAGGCGAGGGCTGTTATTGTCAACAGTAAGAATGCCAATACCTGTAATGCAGACGGAGAAGAAAAGGCACAGATGATGTGTGATCTGGCTGCAGCAGAGCTGGGAATAAAGGCAGACGAGGTGATCGTGGCATCAACCGGTGTCATTGGACAGAAGCTTCCGATTGAACCGATCCGTGATCATGTGCAGGAGCTGGCACGCGGACTTTCTCCACAGAATCATGGAAAAGCAGCAAATGCTATCATGACAACCGATACCTATGCCAAGGAGACCGCGGTTTCTTTTACGCTTGACGGGAAGACCTGTACGGTTGGCGGTATGGCAAAGGGAAGTGGCATGATCCATCCGAATATGGCTACCACGTTAAATTTTGTTACAACCGATGTTGCGATTTCCTCAGAAATGATCCAGAAAGCACTTTCTGAGATTGTAAAGGTGACATACAATTGTCTGAGCATTGATGGAGATACTTCTACCAATGATATGGTCAGTATTCTGGCAAACGGCATGGCAGAAAATACGCCAGTCACAGCAGAGGGAGAGGATTATGATATGTTCCGTCAGGCACTGTATCAGGTACTCATGACGCTGACCAAGATGCTTGCCAAGGACGGTGAGGGAGCATCGAAGATGCTGGAGTGTACCTGTAGCGGTGCGCCGGATCAGGATACCGCAATCATTATTGCAAAGAGTGTGATCCGTTCCCCACTGTTTAAGTGTGCAATGTTTGGGGAAGATGCCAACTGGGGACGTATTTTATGTGCAATCGGTTATGCGGATGCGGAGTTTGATATCAACAAAGTGGATGTGGATCTGGCATCGTCCAAGGGAACCATTGCCGTATGCAGAAATGCTGCCGGTGTAGATTTCTCTGAGGAGAAAGCAAAAGAAATCTTAGAGGAAGATGAAATTTATATCAATATTGATCTGCATCAGGGAGAGGCATCTGCCAAAGCCTGGGGATGTGATCTGACGTATGATTATGTAAAAATTAATGGAGATTATAGGAGCTAGATAGAACATGGAAAAGAAAATCGGTTTTATCGGCTGTGGAAATATGGGAACAGCCATGATACAGGGAATTTTGGAATCCGGAAAATGCCCTCCGCAGGAGATGATGATTTCCTGTCGTACGAAGAAAACGCTGGAAGAAAAGAAAGCACAGTTCGGAGTGCAGATCAGTACGGACAACCGGGATGTGGCAGCATTTGCAGACATTTTGTTTGTGGCAGTAAAGCCACAGTTTTATGCCGAAGTGTTAGAGGAAATCAAGGATCTTCTTACAGAAGAGCAGATTCTGGTATCCATCGCGCCGGGAAAGACACTGGTATGGTTTGATGAAGTGCTCGGACGAAATTTAAAAGTGATTCGTACGATGCCGAATACCCCATCTATGGTCAAAGAAGGCATGATGGGTATGTGTGCGGGAGCACGTGTGACGGATGCGGATATGGCTCTGGTGCGGGATCTCTGCAGTGGATTTTCACAGACGGAAGTCATCCCGGAGCATCTGATGGATGTGGTTACTGCCGTCAGCGGAAGCTCTCCGGCCTATGTATTTATGTTTATTGAAGCCATGGCAGATGCAGCAGTGGCTGGTGGAATGCCGAGACAGCAGGCGTACAAATTTGCAGCACAGGCGGTACTTGGAAGTGCAAAGATGGTTCTTGAGACGGGAAAACATCCGGGAGAACTCAAAGATATGGTATGCTCTCCGGCAGGAACGACCATTCAGGCAGTGCGTGTGCTGGAGGAAAAAGGCATGCGCAGCAGCGTGATCGAGGCAATGATGAAGTGCCTGGATATCTCCCGCAATATGTAAAACCGTTTACTTGCTTTTTCTGTTGAAAATGTGTAGAATAGAACCATCAACAGATTTAGGAGAGAAGGAAATATGAGTCAGGCAAAGGTAGATAAATATAAGAAAGAAAAAGCCAATCGTAAAAAAGAGATGGCAAAGCAGAAAACGGAAAAAATCATTGGTATCATCTGTGGATGTGCAATTTTAGTTGCCATCGTTGGATGGGCCGGTTATACCGGATACAGTTATTATGAGGATAATAAGCCGGCACAGACGTATTATACCAATACTTCTGCATTGTCCAGCTACGTGAGTGGATTAAACACAGAGGCACAATAAGATCTGCTTATCAGATATTTGCATGTGGGGCATCACCGATCGGGTGATGCCTTTTCCAATGCCTCGGATACTGCACCGATGAGCAGACGACAGGTATACTGGTTGTTTTTGGAATATGTAAGATCCGTAAGGGACTGGCTGGAAATAATCTGTTTTGCCAGTTCATCGAGCGTAGGACGGACCAATGGGTACATGGTTTCTACAGTTTCATCCAGATGAACCATGGTAATTTCGTTGATATGGTCTTCGTCTACAGATACCTGTACATCGAACGGATTTCCATCAATCATGACAGAAGAGGTATAGACACCCGGAACGTACATGGTTTCTACCGCTTCATTGTCTGCGGACTGTTTGTGGGAACTGCCAAGCAGGATTCCAAGGAAGATCACAAGCAGGATACCAAGTCCTGTGATGACACCTGCAAACACAAGTTTTTTCATATGAAGAACGACAATTCTGGTTTTTGCACTCATTTGTTACCTCCATTTCCAGCTTTGGTATATTCTATGCAGGGAATACACATTCATGCGTTTAATTTTAAACTTCCCATTGGTATAAATTTTTCAAAATGTATAAAAAATTCAAAAAGTGGTTGACAGAAGAGCATGTATCTGTTATTATCTTATCTGTGCTCACGAGAGAGCTTACATATGCGATAGTGGCGTAGTTGGTAACGCGCGACCTTGCCAAGGTCGAGACCGCGGGTTCGAGCCCCGTCTATCGCTCTCAGAGACATTTTAATATTGATGACAGAGAACAGTCGATAAACAAGTATTAAGGCAATACTTAATGAACAAATGAAACTAGGTTATGTCGCAGCGGGTTTAACTCGCTATTCGCTCTCTCAATAACGCCCGCAGGTTTATGGAAACATGGATTTGCGGGTCTCTTTTTGTCTCACCAGTTCAGCCATATAGCCGAGCAAATGCGATTGTGCTCGCACAAATGAGCATTTACCCGGCTATATGGACTGAGCGCCATGTTCATGAGCAATCCGCCTGCGAAGCAGGCTTTGGAGCGCGGAGCGCGAGATTGCGAATGGCGCGCCTGAACGGCACTCGCCCCCACCTAAAGTCGGACGAGCCTCGATGGCGTCAGCCCATCGGGCACGTCCCCCCTCTTTCTTTTCAAGGAGAGGACCCTAAGCAATCAAATTTGTTGACTAATGTAAAAAGTGGAACAAATTATTAGATGAAGTGATGGAACAAAAAATCAAAACTATAATCGTAACTCACAAAGATAGATTTATCAGATTTGGTTACGACTGGTTTGAAAAATTCTGCACGAAGTTCAATACGACTATCGTGGTAGTGAACAATGAAGAACTATCACCACAAGAAGAACTCGTGCAGGATATTGTTTCAATACTCCATGTGTTCTCTTGTAGGTTGTACGGACTTCGTAAGTATAAAAACCAAATAGAAAGGGATGTGGAAATTGCTAAAGAGCTTCAAGACGGAAATAAATCCGTCAGAGGAACAGAAAGTCAAGATTCATAAGACGATAGGAACTTGTAGATTCATTTATAATTTCTATCTTGCTCATAACAAAGAACTTTACGATAAAGGCGAAAAGTTTATGAGTGGTAAAAGTTTTAGTGTTTGGCTGAACAATGAGTATCTTCCACAAAATCCAGACAAGTTATGGATTAAGGAAGTCAGTTCAAAATCTGTAAAGCACTCAATTGAAAATGGTTGTATCGCATTTACCAGATTTTTCAAACATCAAAGTGCTTTTCCGAATTTTAAAAAGAAAGGCAAATCTGATGTAAAAATGTATTTTGTAAAGAATAATCCAAAAGATTGTCGTTGCGAAAGACACAGAATCAATATTCCGTCACTTGGTTGGGTTCGCATCAAAGAAAAAGGATATATTCCAACAACTAAAGACGGATATGTGATTAAAAGCGGCACGGTCTCAATGAAAGCTGACAGATACTATGTTTCAGTTCTTGTAGAAATTTTAAATAACAAGATAGCCAATAATTCCAATGCAGGAATTGGCATTGACCTTGGATTAAAGGATTTTGCCATTGTTTCTAATGGTAAAACTTATAAGAACATTAACAAATCTGCAAGATTAAAGAAACTTGAAAAACAGCTTATTCGAGAACAGAGAAGTCTTTCTCGAAAGTATGAAAATTTAAAGAAAGGAGAGTCCACTCAAAAAACAAATATACAAAAACAAAGGCTTAAGGTACAGAAACTTCATCATAGAATAGATAATATTCGTACTGATTACATCAATAAAACAATCGCAGAGATAGTAAAAACCAAACCATCTTATATTACGATTGAAGATTTGAATGTAAAAGGTATGATGAAAAACAGACATCTTTCAAAAGCTGTTGCTTCACAGAAGTTTTATGAATTTAGAACAAAGCTTCAAGCTAAATGCAATGAAAATGGAATCGAACTTCGAGTAGTAGACAGATGGTATCCATCATCTAAAACCTGTCACTGCTGTGGCACTGTCAAAAAAGATTTAAAGCTTTCAGATAGAATATTCAAATGCAGTTGCGGTTATGTCGAAGACAGAGATTTCAATGCTGCACTTAATTTGAGAGATGCGATAACTTACGAAGTTGCATAACTAAAACGCAAACGTAAGTATGTACCGAAGGCTATTTTCGGGAATTTACGACTATGGAGTGTACAAGAACTTGCGAGTAGATATGATTTCGGTCAATCCAAAGCATACACGATGAAATAGTAAGTAATGTTCGTGAGAACTTACATTATCTCGATGTGAGCATATTTAATCACATTTTGAGTGGCAGAACCATATGAATATTGGAATATTTGACTCAGGAATCGGTGGAATGTCCGTCCTTCACCAGGCGCTTGCCACCCTCCCTCATGAAAACTATATATTTTACGCAGACACTGACCACGTCCCCTATGGAACCAAGACCAAAGACCAGGTCATATCCTACGTAGACGAAATGATACAATTCATGTTATCCCATAACTGCAAAGCAGTGGTCATTGCCTGCAACACGGCAACCTCCGCCGCCGCTTCCATCATGCGTCAGAAATACACTATCCCTATTATAGGAATTGAACCTGCGGTAAAGCCTGCAGTGGAGCAGAGTCATGGCAGGCGTGTCATGGTCGTAGCCACTCCTCTTACAATCCGTGAGGAAAAGCTCAAGAATCTTGTAGACAGAGTAGACAATGCCCATCATGTAGATCTGCTCCCTTTACCGGAACTGGTGACTTTTGCAGAGAGAGAAGAATTTAATTCCCCACAGGTGGAAGCCTATCTACACAAGGAACTATCCTCCTATGACTTGTCCACTTACGGAGAATTGGTATTGGGCTGTACCCATTTTAACTATTTCAAAGACAGTTTTCGCAAGATTATGCCTTCCCAGGTACAGATCATAGATGGTAATAGGGGAACTGTGAACCAGTTAAAACGTATTCTTGAAAGTACAGATCAGTTAGAACAGTCAGAGGGAAAAGTAAGATATTTTACATCAGGCAGAGAAGTGGTGGCATCAGAACAGCTTGCCAGGATGGACAGGCTTCATGCCAGACTGGAAGAAATGTCACGTATAAAATGATTAAATGCTGTGCTTTATATAGAAGAAAACGGGATGCTGCATGAAAGCACATCCCGTTTTCGCTATTTCAGACAACTGACTTATTCCAGGTTCAGTTTCTTGGTCATCATATGAATATTGATGAAGTACATTGCAATTGCCAGAATAATCGTAGTAATTAAAATGGCAATAAAAGCCGGCATCATAAAGCTCATCAGCGGTAGTGTATCACCGGCAGCTGAAGCTGCAAATAATTTACCATAGGCTGGAAGCATTGCCAGATAAGTAATGACCTGCATAATCATGGTAACAATGAAATACGCAAGAATTGCACCAAGAATGCGGTGTTTTGTATAAAGCTGGCCAAGACTGACACATCCTAGCAGAATACAGCATCCGGTGATGCAGCCAATCAGACTGTATCCAATCAGGAATACACAGTACTGTGTCAATGTTACGCCAAGTGACTGTTGGAACTCTGTGCTTAGCATTGCAAAGGACATAGTTCCTGTATAACTTGTGGTATCTGAACCTAATACGGCTGCAATGATCACGGCAAAATATACGATTATAGACAGAAAAACCGTAATAGAAGACAGAAACTGGATAAGGCATGAAGCTATTGTTTTGGCTCCGACCAGCTGTCTGGCAGACACAGGTAACGTATGTGTCAGATAAGCGGCATCTGTATAGCATGATTTATAGAAACGGATTGCAACGATCAGACTTGTTCCAATGCTGCATACAATTAAGCCAAGATAATAAATGAGTACAGAGCCTATGAGCATAAAGAGTGAGTAGTTTTCATTTACATCATCAAATTCAAAATTGATGGACACAATGATTAAGGAAGAAACAAGCGTTGTTCCGGCCAGAATGGCGAGCATGACCAGAAACTGACGGCTGAGGCTTTTCCACTCATATTTTATTAATTTCCCTAACATGCGTATACCTCCCTGAAATAAGTATCAATGGATTTGCCCTGTTTCTCTCGGATGGCATCTGCGGATGTATGGAGAAGCAGGGAACCATTCTTCATGAATATGACTTCATCCAGTATATTCTCAATATCCGTGATCAAATGAGTAGATAACAGAATAGTGGCATTTTCATTGTAATTCGTAATAATTGTGCGCAGAATGAAGTCTCTGGCGGCAGGATCTACTCCGGCAATCGGCTCATCAAGGATGTAAAGTTCAGCTTCCCTGCTCATGACAAGGATTAACTGTACCTTTTCCTTGGTGCCTTTGGATAAGGTCTTTAATCTGGCATCCGGGTCAATGTCCAGAGAAGATAACATGCCATAGGCACGATCCTCATTGAAATCTTCATAGAAATCCTTGAAATAGGAAATCATTTCACGGATTCTCATATTGCTTTGTAAATAAGTACGTTCCGGCAGATAGGAGACAATCTTTTTCGTCTCAATTCCCGGTGCATATCCATTGATGGTAACAGTACCGCAGGATGGGGACAGCAATCCATTGATCATTTTGATCAAAGTGGTCTTACCACATCCATTAGGTCCCAGAAGTCCGATAATTTTACCGCGTGGTATAGACAGGTTCATGTGGTAAACTGCCATATAATTACCGGCACCCTTGTATTGTTTGCATAGATCCTTTACTTCCAATAAAGTGTCCATTATTGTATTCCTCCCTCAATTGTCTCTGTTATAAGCTTCAGAATATGTGCATTGTCATATCCAAGCTCATTCATTTTCTCAAAAAATCCCTTAATCTGCAATACTGCAATTTCTTTTTGAACCTGTTCGATCATTGTAATGTCCTCCGTTACGGTCCTTCCGCTCCCTCTTTGTGTTGTGACCAGTCCGCTCTTCTCCAATTCCACGAAAGCTCTCTGCATTGTGTTGGGATTTACACTGGCTTCGGCAGCCAGCTCTCTGACACTTGGCAGTCTGCTTCCTGGAGCATAAATGCCGGATATGATTCGGGTCCGTATGATTTCCAGAATCTGTGTGTAGACCGGGCGATCTGCATTAAGTTCCCACGCCATATGAAACACTCCTTTCTGCTGTACGTAAATCGCATTGCTGTATTAGCTGATTAATACAATAATACATAATATAAAAAAAGTCAATATAAAATAAAAAAATATAAAATGAATAAAAAAACATCAATATGAAAACTACATGTATATTTATGTGCGTTAAAGTGAACTAAAATGTAAAATAAAGTCGAAAACTCTGAAATTTTGTAAAAAGTGAAAAGATTCAGAATTGCATATTTATAATGTATAATTATACAAAAATGTTGATAATAAATTAAGTGGAAGAAAATGGGACTATTGACATATAGAATATTTGATAATAAAATAGCTTCTGTCAAAGAAAATATGTGATTATCGCCATAAAGGAGTGGAATGAGCCGAAGTAGGCGTATTCTCTCCTTATTTTTTTTGCCGAAGTTCAAAAGAACTATTTTTAAGTGATATAAGTTAAGTAAAGGAGAGTACTACAATATGTTCAAGTACATTATAAAGAGAATTGGTCTGGCGATTGTAACAATCTGGGCAGTTGCGACCATTACCTTTTTCCTGATGAATCTGGTACCGGGTGGTCCGTTCTTATCCGAGAAAGCAGTCAGTCCTAAGGCAATGGCAGCACTGGAAGCAAAATATGGATTGGATAAGCCGCTGTTCGAGCAGTATATTACATATCTGACAGATGCTCTGCATGGAGATTTCGGCGATAGCCTGAAACAGAGAGGACGTACAGTTACTTCTATTATAGTAACAAAGTTCCCCGTATCTGCAAGAGTAGGTGGGGTTGCTGTGCTGGTAGCGCTGCTGCTTGGTATTCCACTTGGATGTATTGCAGCAATGCACCGAGGTAAATTCCTTGATAATCTGATTAGTGTCATATCGACCTGTGGTATTGCGGTACCGAGTTTTGTTATCTGTACGGTATTGATGTACTTTTTGGGCGTTCATTTAAAAATTCTCCCTACCTATGGCCTGACTTCCTGGAAGCACTATGTAATGCCGGTTATGGCGTTATCATTCTATCCCATGGCATATATCATGAGACTGATGCGCTCTTCCATGCTGGATGTTCTTGGTCAGGATTATATGAGAACCTGTAAAGCAAAGGGCGTATCTCAGGCGGTCAGCATCTTCAAGCATGCACTCCGCAATGCGATTCTGCCGGTTATTACCTATGTAGGACCGATGCTTGCCTATACCTTAACAGGAAGCTTCGTTGTAGAGAAGATCTTTACAATTCCGGGTCTTGGCGGTGAATTCATCGGTTCCATTTCCAGCCGTGATTATACGGTCATCATGGGAACTACAATCTTCCTTGCGACCCTTCTGATCGTAATGAATGTGATTGTTGATATTATTTATAAAATTGTAGACCCTCGTATTAAGCTCAATTAACGGAGGACATAGAGAAATGAAAGAGAACCCAATCAGTTTTCAGATGAAGTTGAATCCGGATGATTTCCTTCCGGCAACAAATGAAGAGAAAGAAAGTCTTGTAGTCATGCGTGAAAGCGTAAGCTTCTGGAAGGATGGCTTTCGAAGACTTCGTAAGAATAAAGTAGCAATGGTAAGTCTGGTCGTTATCATACTGATCATGATCCTGTCATTTATCGTACCTTCCTTCTATCCTTATTCCTATAAGACACAGATCAAGGGTGCAAATAATCTGGCTCCGATGCAGTATTCTGCTGATGAGCTGGCAAGAATCGATGCAGGAGAGAGCGTATTCCCTCATATTCTTGGTACAGACAAGATGGGACGTGATTATGCGATCCGTGTTATGATGGGAAGCCGTATTTCTCTGATGGTAGGTCTGATCGCTACTGCTATTATTCTGGTAATTGGTTCCATTTATGGTTCTGTTGCAGCTTTCTTCGGAGGCTGGGTAGACTTGGTAATGATGAGAATTGTAGATATTATCTATACAGTTCCGGATGTCCTGCTGATCGTTCTTTTGTCTTTTGCCATTAAGAGTCCTTTGGAATCACTGGCACAGGTTCCCGGTTTTGGCTGGGTACAGACAGTAGGTACGAACCTCATCAGTATCTTTATCGTATTTGCCCTTCTCTACTGGGTAGGTATGGCACGTATGGTACGAAGCCAGATTCTGATGCTCAAGGAAAGCGAGTATGTTACTGCAGCAAGAGCACTGGGGGCAAAGAATGGCAGAATCATTAAGAAGCATCTGTTGACGAACTGTATCGGTACTTTGATTGTAACAACGACACTGCAGATTCCTTCTTCCATCTTTACAGAGAGCTTCTTAAGCTTTCTGGGATTAGGTGTTGCAGTACCGCTTCCTTCTCTGGGAAGTCTGGCAAGTGAGGCAATCAACGGTATCAATACATATCCATATTTGTTATTCATTCCATCCATACTGATCAGTTTGATCATTTTGAGCTTTAACCTGCTGGGTGATGGACTTAGAGACGCATTTGACCCTAAGCTCAAGAATTAACGTAGACAGGTTCATAGGAGGAAATTATGTCAGAATATCTTGTAGATATCAATCATGAGCGTCTATCCTTCTTTACCCCTGCGGGTGAAGTAAAGGCACTGAATGACGTGTCCATACATGTTAAGGAAGGCGAAGTATTAGGAATCGTAGGAGAAAGCGGTTCCGGTAAGTCTGTTACAGCATACAGCCTGATGGGGCTGACTGCATATCCGGGTAAGCTTATTGGAGGAACACTGGAGTTTAACGGACATAAAATTAATGAAATGACAGAGAAAGAGATGCGTAAGATCAGAGGAAATGAAGTATCTATCATTTTCCAGGACCCTATGACAAGCTTGAACCCTGTATATACAATTGGTAATCAGATTGAGGAGGTTATCCTTCTCCATACAGATAAAAAGAAAAAAGAAGCACATGAGCGTGCCAAGGAACTGCTGACTCTGGTAGGTATCAATGAGCCGGAGAAGAGATTAAAGCGGTATGCGTCAGAGAGTCATGATTGCTATCGCACTTGCCTGCGAACCGAAGCTTCTGATTGCAGATGAACCTACTACTGCATTGGATGTTACGATTCAGGCGCAGATTCTTGAATTGATGATGGAACTGAAGGATAAGCTTGGAATGGCGATTATCATGATCACACATGACCTTGGTATTGTAGCCAGCATGTGTGAGAAGATTGCAGTTATGTATGCAGGCAGAATCGTAGAATATGGTACAACAGATGAGATATTCTATGAGCCAAAGCATGAATATACCAAGGGATTGCTCAGAAGTATTCCCAAGCTGGATGCCAGGGAACATGAGAAACTGGTTCCCATTGAAGGTACTCCTATTGATTTGTTAAATCCGCCCAAGGGATGTCCATTTGCACCACGCTGCAATAACTGCATGAAAATATGTCTGCGTGAGATGCCGCCTGTTACGACCTTTGGTGATGTCCATTATACGCAGTGCTGGATGAACCAGAAGGCACAGATGGAAGGAGGAGAGACAGGTGAGCGATAAGTTAGTTGAAGTACAGCACCTGAAACAATATTTCCCGGCCGGTGGCTATGGCAAGAACAAGAAATATGTAAAGGCTGTTGATGATGTATCCTTTTATGTAAATAAAGGAGAGACTCTTGGACTTGTAGGAGAGTCAGGATGTGGTAAGACTACAACAGGACGTACTTTGTTACGTCTGTATGAGCCGACCGCAGGTAAGATTATCTTTGATGATCAGGTAATCTTTGACAGTGAGAAGAAGATTGCAGTAGATATGCTGCCATATCGTAAGAAGATGCAGATTGTGTTCCAGGATCCATATGCAAGCCTTGACCCTCGAATGACAGTAGCCGATATTATTGGAGAGGCTATTGATATTCATAAGCTTGCTGCCAATAAGCAGGAAAGATATGATATCATTATTGAAATGCTTCGCAGGGTAGGATTGAATTCTGAACATGCCAACCGTTATCCCCATGAATTCTCAGGTGGACAGAGACAGCGTGTAGGTATTGCCAGGGCATTGGCAGTCAATCCACAGTTTATTGTCTGTGATGAACCTATATCTGCATTGGATGTGTCCATTCAGGCGCAGGTTATCAACATGTTTGAAGATCTCCAGCAGGAACTGGGACTGACTTATCTGTTCATTGCCCATGACCTGTCAGTAGTTAAGCATATATCCAACCGTATTGGTGTTATGTATCTGGGTAAGCTCGTAGAGCTGGCAGACAGCTATGAGCTGACGACACACAGCGTACATCCATACACCAGAAGCCTGATCTCTGCGATTCCGATTGCCGATCCTAAGAAGGCAAGAGAAAGCAAGAGAATCGTTCTGGAGGGTGATGTACCAAGCCCGCTGAATCCACCTTCAGGCTGCCGGTTCCGCACCAGATGTCCTTATGCGACAGAACAGTGCCCCGCAGAACAGCCGGAGTGGAGAGAGATATCAGCCGGTCATTATGTAGCATGTCACCATCCATGCGTATGATTTATATTGATAGGCAGTTATGCAGTATTATTTCTGCATAGTGTTTATATATTTACAACTTTTATTTCATAGAGGAGGATATGGTATGAAAAAGAAAGTAATTTCTCTCATGCTTGCTGCATGCATGGTCATGGGCATGACAGCTTGCGGTTCATCTGCATCAACAGCTGATACACAGCCTGCAGCAGACGGAACAACATCAGAGACACAGGCAGCTACAACAGATGCAGCAGCTGCAACAACAGAGAGTACAGGCGATAAGGAACTTGCAGTTCAGATCGGACCTGACCCTGAAACAATTGATCCCGCTTTGAACAGTGCAGTAGATGGCGGTAACATGTTATTACATGCTTATGAGTGCCTGCTTATTGTAGGTGAGGACGGAACTCTTCAGCCAGGACAGGCAGAGTCTTATGAAGTATCTGAAGATGGTCTTACATGGACATTCCATTTAAGAGATGGATTAAAGTGGTCAGATGGTTCTGATTTAACAGCAAATGATTTCGTATACAGCTGGAAACGTGTATGCGATCCTGAAGTAGCAGCTCCTTATGCTGAGACAGTTCTTGGCATGGTCAAGGGTTATGACGAAGCAATTGACGGTAATCTTGATGCACTTGGAGTATCAGCACCGGATGATTCTACACTTGTAGTAGAGTTAGCTAATCCCTGCTCATACTTTGGCAGCCTTGCAGCATTTGCTACATTAAGCCCTGTTCAGGAAGCTACTATCGAAGCTAACGGTGAAGCTTGGGCAACAGCTCCTGAAACATATGTATCTAACGGACCTTTCTACATGACAGAGTGGGTTCCTGGTTCTCACATCACATTCAGCAAGAACCCTTACTACTGGAATGCAGATGCTATCAAGCTTGACAGACTGAAATTCGTCCTGATGGAAGACTCTAACGCAGCTTACAGTGCATATCAGACAGGCGAAGTATTACTGATCAAGGATGTACCTACAGAAGAGATCCCAAGCCTTGAAGGTACAGATGATTTCTATGTGGATCCTATCATTGGTACATACTACATCAGCCTTAATATTGAGAAGGCACCTTTTGATGATGTAAATGTCCGTAAGGCATTAAGCCTTGCTATTGACCGTGAATATGTTGCAAGCACTCTGATGCAGGGTACTTATACAGCAGCAGGCAATCTCATGGGACCTGGCTGGATGGATACAGACGGCAAGGAATTCATGGACAATGCTAACGGCGGTCAGCCATACATTGATACAGCTAATTTCGAAGCTAATCTTGAAGAAGCTAAGCAGCTTCTTGCAGATGCAGGATATCCTGATGGAGAAGGCTTCCCTACAATCAGTTATACAACAAATGATGCCGGTTATCATAAGGTAGTAGCTGAGTATTTACAGCAGGCTTGGGCTGAACTTGGTATTGATCTTCAGGTTAATATCGTTGAGTGGTCCAGCTTCACTCCTATGCGCCGTTCAGGTGACTTCGAAGTTGCACGTAATGGCTGGGTAGGCGACTACAGCGATCCTTCTAACATGTTAGAGCTGTTCTACACAACAAACGGTAACAACGATGGTAAGTTCAGCAATGCTGATTTCGATGCAGCAATTGATCTGTCCAGATCTACTCTTGATGCTAAGGAGCGTTCTACAGCTCTTCATACAGCAGAAGATATCTTAATGGATCAGGCTGGTTGTATTCCTCTTGCTTACTACAATGACTTCTGGTTACAGAGCAGCAAGATCACAGGTGCTTGGCATTCCGCTTATGGATACTGGTACTTCATGTATGCAGATATTACAGAATAATTGAATCGTATGATTATTATAAAAATCCCGCAGGGCATATTCCTGTGGGATTTTTATGTTAACTGCCATTTGTAGAATGAACACACTGATAGTGCACAAAAGATGCAAATGCATGCATGAAAAATGCATTTATAAAATAAAAATAACTTTTTTATAAAATTATATAGTATAATGTTGGAAAATTTTGTTGATTTTTGCCGCAAAATATACTATAATTCGTCGTATATGAGAGAGCAGCTAGAGGGGAATTTAAAAATTGTGTAAAATGATAATAAACAAAGCTGGTTTATTATTTTTTGGTTGCGTAGATTACAATAGTAGTTTAGGCAATTTTTTTGTTTAAGGCAAATGAAATAGTAAAAAAGTCACAAATGTATCAGAAATGAGGACACAAATGAGATATATGGCAACGGCAGTTACGGATGCCGGCATCGTTAAAAAAATCAATCAGGATAGTCTCACTGTTAAAATTGCACAGACATCAGCAGGTCAGGTGTGTATGGCAGTTGTATGTGATGGTTTAGGAGGACTTTCGCTGGGTGAAGTAGCCAGTGGAAATGTTATATTGGCCTTCGATAAATGGTTCAAGGAACAATTTATGGCGCCCGGAGCAGAATGGACAGGAGAGAGTATCAGAAACAGTTGGGAAGATATTATCTATTCCATGAATCAGAAGATAAAGGAATACGGTGCAAGCCAGGGCGTAGAAATGGGAACGACTATTACGGCAGTTCTATTCTTAAAGGATAAATACTATGCCATACATGTAGGAGATTCCAGGTTATATGAGTTATCAGATGGCTGCCGGCAGATCACAGAGGATCAGACATTAATTGCAAGAGAACTGGCACAGGGAATTATCACGAAAGAACAGGCGTTGACAGACAGCCGGCGCAATGTGCTTTTACAGTGTATCGGCGTAACACAGAAACTGCTTCCTGCGTTTTACAGTGGTAATATCAATGGAGAAGCCGCTTATCTGGTCTGCTCAGATGGATTTCGCCATGTTATTACACCGGATGAGATCTATCAGTTGTGCAGACCACTGCAGAATCTTACACAAAAGGTCATGCAGGTGAATCTGACAAGTCTGGTGGAACGTGTTAAACAGCGTGGAGAGAGAGATAATATTTCGGCGGTATTGATTCAGGTAGGTAGAGAAACATGTTAGAAATAGGGTCCATAGTAGATGGCAAATACAGAATACTGAGTAAAGTCGGTCAGGGCGGTATGAGTACTGTTTACCTTGCCATCAATGAAAAAGCGAATAAGCCATGGGCGATTAAAGAAGTCCGTAAAGACGGCATTCAAAACTTTGAAGTAGTCAGACAAAGCCTGATTGTTGAAACGGATCTTTTAAAGAAGCTTAAGCATGATAATCTGCCCAGTATTATAGATATAATTGATCAGGATGATAACTTCCTTATTGTCATGGATTATATAGAAGGTATTACTTTAGATAAGGTAATAAAAGAGTATGGACCGCAGAAACAGGACGACGTTGTTAACTGGGCAATCCAGTTATGTGATGTGCTATGTTATCTGCATACCAGAAAACCTCCTATCATATATCGTGATATGAAGCCTTCAAACGTTATGCTTAAGTATGACGGAAGCGTTGTGCTGATCGATTTTGGTACAGCCCGGGAATATAAGGAAAGGGCAAGCGGCGATACAGCGTGTCTTGGGACACAGGGATACGCAGCACCGGAACAGTTTGGAGGGCAGGGTCAGACAGATGCCAGAACAGATATATATTGCCTGGGAGCTACTATGTACCATTTGCTTACAGGACATAATCCTTCCGAACCACCTTACGAAATGTATCCGATTACTTATTGGGACGCGTCTTTGTCCAGCGGATTAGAAGGAATCATTTTAAAATGTACGCAAAAAAATCCTGAAGATCGTTACCAGACAGCAGAAGAGCTTATGTATGCGCTTCAGAACTACAGAGATCTGGATGCTCCCATGATACGCAAATATAAACATCGTGTAATTTCTTTTGCTACCAGTGCTGCACTGGCGGTTTTATGTGGAGTCATGGCAGTTACGATGCATGTATCAGCCAGAGGACAGCAGAAAAGTGAATATGCTTATCTTATAGATGCTGCGCAGAAAGCCAGTAGTCAGGAAGATAAAAAAGCATATTACCTTGAAGCAATCAATACAGATAGTACGAAAGAAGATGCCTATTTAGGTCTGATAGATAATTTTATTGAAGATGGTGTTTTCACAGACGATGAGGAAAAAACATTGATCCGGCTCAATGCCAGTACACAGAAATATCTTCAGAAACTGGAAGAAACCAATAAACAGGAATATGCAGATTTATGTTTCCGTATTGGAAATGCTTACTGGTTCTACTATGAACATCAGGAAAGCAGACAATCCACAGCGGTTCCATGGTTCACTACGGCAGCTTCCTATTATGCAAATATGGAAGGAATGGAGCAGGAATATAAACGTTGTAATATTTATATTGAAATAGGCAATTTCTATAAGAAAATTATTGCTGCACAGATAGAAGGCACAGATGAAGGTATGTATGGTACATACTGGCAGAATCTGATAGAACTGAAAAAGCTTAATGATGCGGCACCAGACAGAGAATTGATAACTCTCAGGCTGTATCAGGAGATTATCACACGTTCTACAGAATATGCAAAATACCTGAAAGAAGATGGCATTACAAAAGAGGATATCATGACTGTATATAATGAAATTTCATCAGATATTGATGCGATGGAACACAGTTCCAACAGCAAGGTTGACGAAGAAATAAATAATATAAGAAACCTGATGAAACAGGCAGAACCCATGATACGGTCCAGTTATAAGGAGGAGAAACAGGAATGAGCATGACAGTTGACCAGATGATATTGCTGTCGAGACTGTTTCTCGGTGCAATGATAATTCTAACGATAGTTGCAGCAGTATTATTTTTTGTATTTGATGTCAGGAGAGCCTGGCGGATTCTTAGAGGTAAGAAATTACCACCAGTACATAAGAATAAAGCAATGGCAGAGCATGTGACACAGAAGATCAGTACAAATGATCTTCTACATGAGGAACTTCATACACGAAGACTGCAAATGCAAACAGAAAATATTACAAAGTTGCTTCAAAAACAGGGAAATATAGATGATCAATATAAAGGACAAGATGTTACAACAGTATTAGGAGACACCCAGGATACGGTACTATTAGTCAGTCAGGATGAACAGGACAACAAGAACGATATTATGTTGGACATTACCTTTATTCATACAGAACTGGTACTTTAACATAATGTAGGAAAGGTAAGAAGGAAATGAAGAGGAGTATTAAGTTAACAGTGAAAAGAATCAGCTGTCTGGTTATGGTATGTGCACTTTTGACAAGTTCATATCCTATACAGACAGTAGCTGCAGAAACTGATGTGGAGGAAACAACTCCGATAGCACAGGCAGATGTGCAGGAGGAAGATGACAAAGAAGCTGTTCAGAATGAAGCAGAGCAACATTCGGAAGCAGAAGAAGCAAACCAGTCATCAGAGGTTTCAAAGGAAAAGGAGTCAGTTGAAGATCAGACAAAAACTTCAAAGGAAGAAGAAACAACAGAACTGACAACAGAGGAAACAGGTAGCGAAGAAGAGACAACGACAGAAGAAGAGATAACATCCGAAGAAGAAACAACAACGGAAGAAGAGACGACATCCGAAGAGGAAACAACAACGGAAGAAGAGACAACATCTGAGGAAGAAACAACCACAGAAGAAACAACGACAGATGCATCTCTCCAGATCAGTAATATTATTGTAAATGATATGAATCTGTCTTATGTAAGCGGAAAAGGTGGTTCCAAAGGATATTATGAGGCAGAAGTAGGTGGTTCCGTACAGGCTGCATTACAGATGAATACAGCTCCTGCAGCAGATCCGGATTCAGACACAGATGCTGATCCTAAAACGGCACCAATTTCTAAGAGTTGTACCGTAAAATTGATCATTAAGAATGCAGATGGAAAAGAAAAGACTTTAGATACTCAGACAATTACATTAAATGAAGGTGATGATGCCCAGACAATTTCCGTGTCCGATACAGTTAAAATAACACAGAGTGGTAAATATTCTGTGCGTATTGAAGTAACAGGTGATGACCTGTCAGATACATCAAAGACAAAGGATGTAGAAGTAACAGTACCAGAAGCAATCAGCGTAAAGGAATTTACCCTGACTTCCCTTAATGTTACATCTGTTGATAAAATTATGGACAATGATGTGTGTACAGGTTATAAGATTTCTTATGCTTTAAAGACAAACATTGTATTAGACGGTATGGATGATAAGATTTCATTAAATGACAGAAAGGATGAAATCAAGTACAGTCTGGAACGGAAACAATATACGATAAATAGTAACAGAAAAAAAATTGCTGGTGGAAATTATGCTCAGGAGAGCATTATAGATAAACTGATCAACTCAAACGGTCAATCTCCTGACTGCATGATCGAAGGTGATTTTACAGTTAATACAGCAGGAGAATATCAGTTACAGGCAGTAGCAAATAAGAAAACAGTTACTTCTGAAGCAGTAACTGTTGAGAAACTGGATCAGACTGCAGTATTTGAAACACAGCAGGATGCTTTCCATTTTAATGAGGCTGTAAGATATGAACTGACAGATGGTATTTGTATTGGTGATGCCAAGTACTTTGTATCTGATGAACAGGGTACGGCTGTCAAGAACAGTAATGCAAAGATCACATATGATAAAAACAACAAATCATACAGTATTATCGTAGAAAATCCTAAGAAGGATGCGGCAGAAAATGTTTGCTTTACTGTAGTTTATGCAGGAAATAATATATATAAGGAATGGAAGCAGACCTATAAATTATCACTTACCAGAAAAAAAGCAAAGATCACATACACTGCTGATAAAAATAATGATCCTTACAAGTACTGTGATAAAATCACATATACAATACCAAAAGAATATAGTCTTGCGGATGTGACCTGTACAGAAGTAGATGCAGATGGACAGCCTGTAAGAGACAAGCAGCTTACCATTAGTGTAAATAATTATCTGTTGACCAAAAATATTACAGTAATAAATAATAACAGTGATAATAAAGACAAAGCAACAACGTATCTTCGTTTCTATTATGCAGGAAATGATAATTATGATGCAGATGAGCAGATCATTACTCTGAATTTTGCAAAGGAAGTTCAGAAAGTAACTTATACATATAATAAAAAGGACGTATATCAGTTCCAAGAAGAAATACAATTCAAACGTGGAAACAGCGAATATTACGGTACAGCAAAGTGTTACGTAACTGATGAAAATGGTGATGAGGTTAAGAATAGTCCACTTACCATTAAAGAAACGAACTATGGATATGTTATTGCAGATGAGAATACTGCATTGCAAAATAAAGCACAATATAATGTAACTTTTGAATATACAGGAGATAATTCACATCTGGGTAAAAAAGAGACTGTACAGATTAATTTTGCAAGACTGGATAATGAAGTAGAGTATAAACCAGATTGCACCCAGACAAGCCATGAATACGGTGAAGCAGTAACATTTAAATATGAAGCGGGTGTTGACACTGACGATATTACATGTTACGAATCTGACAAAGATGGTAAAAAAATTGAAGATGCCAAGCATTTGGATATTCAAAAAGCAGGTAAAGATTTCATAGTAAAGGGACAGGCTCTGTCAGACGGTGAAACACCATACTATGTTACAATAAAATATGCACAAAATGGTGTATATAAAGAAGCATCTCAGACATTTGCATTTGGCGTACATAAAATAAATCTCCATGGTGATATTACAGTCAACGAGAAAAAGCCATCTATTATACTTGGCAAGAACAAAAAACTGCAAGTAACTGTAACTATGGAAGCAGATAATGATAATCTGTTGAAAGAAGATGTTGATAAGATCAATTTTACGCTTGTTGCATTTGATGGCAAAGAACAGACTCCGTTAAAAGCAACTTTAAGCAGTAAAAGTCTTACAGAAAATAAAAAAGCAACTTATGTATATGAGATCGAACAGTCAAGTGCACATATGCTTGCAAGTGGAACCAAATATACAATTACAGCAACAGCAGACTATTCAAAATTTACTGATCCTGTATATTTTGAATCATATAGCAAAATATTTGACAGTATGGAGCTTACCAAGGCAACCTTGGGAATTAATGTACGGGATACCTTAACCGTAAAATATAATCATGATAACAATAAGCTGTATTATGAGATTACCGGTGAGAAGGATGAATATATAGGAAAACGTCCTGCAAGCTGTAAAATAAAAGTAGAAGATCCGGCAATTATTGAAATAGATGATGATGGAAACTTCCGCACATTAATGGGTGGAGAAACTACACTGACACTGACGGCAGATGATGACTCAGAATATGATATTTATGAAACCTGCACCAAGACAGTAAAGGTAAAGGTTGAATCACCTGAGAATGTTGACTTTACATTAAATAATATGTCACAGGGTGAATTTGTGAAAAGTGCAACAAAGGTTGGTACTGAAAACTGGTATGGAGAAAATATCGAACTTGCATTAGGTGAGAATAACTTATATGAGGAAATCGCATACAGTACAGACGGTGGTGATAGCTGGATATATGTAGAAGCCAGAAATATGGTTATTAACAATACCAGACCACAGAATTATATTTTCTATTTCTGTGACAGAGCCAAAAATATCTCAAGTCAGGATATAAAGAATGGACAGTTTACACTGGATCAGATCGCAGTGGATACTACAGCTCCTTCATGGAACACTCAGTTAGCAGCAGATGAGAAGGCAAGTATTCATTCAACAGAAAGCATTGACTATTTCTCAAAAAATGTTACATTGACAGGTTACACAGGGGAGAAACAGGGAAGCAATAAATCTGTTGATGCAGGTTCCGGTATTAAAGAGTTAGTAGTACAGTATGGTACTTCAAGAAAAACGGAAACAATACCTGTTTCATTGGAGGACAGATATAAGGACGCATACAGTATTTTACTTGATGAAAATAAAATCTATGGAACTATATCTGTAAAAGCAATTGATTATCTTGGACATGAAAGTGAAGTTGCAGAATACGGCAAAAGAATTTGTGTGGATAAGGTAGTTCCGATTGTAGGTTATGTAAATATTGACCAGAACGATAATGAAGTACAGTATACAGGTGAATGGACAAATCAGCAGCTTCGCTATGCGATTTCTCTACTTACAGGTGAACAGACATCAGGTATTTATCAATATCAGTATGCATTTATTCAGGCAGGAAGTAACATCAGTCTGGATGATGTGCATTGGACGGATATAAATAAAAAAGATATGAAAGTTGTGTTAGGAACCGTACTTGATCGTACACAGAGTACAGAAGAAGGAACCATGCAGTATGGCGACACAGCAAATGAAAGTAAAGTAATTACAGATATTACAGAATCAGCAAGAATGAATGGTACTTTATATTTCAGAGCAGAATCTAATGCGGCACTGACAACACATACGGAAGATATCAAGAAGAACAGCAGCAGAATTAAAATCTGGCAACAGGATCTTGAGGTCGCTAACGTGGCAGCAACTGTTGCACCGGATTCTTCTACAGGCTGGTATAATAAACAGACTGGACCGGTAAGCATCAGTTTTGCATATCCTGAATATGATGCAAAGAACTGTGCACCCGCAGCAGGTATTGTATATACATTTGAAACAAAAGATGAGAATGGAAATGTAAGTACAAATAAAGGCAGTTTCTATCGCGGAATTTTAGATGAAGAATCAGGTAAGATCGTAGAGGTATCTGATTATAATGATCCGAACAGTCTGACAAGTCTGGAATCAGGAATAATTAATATTAATAGTGACAGTATCAATGAATTATCAGTATATGTAGAAGATGCAGCGGGTAACCGTTCTAACATTACTACTTATGAGATAAAGGCAGATTTCATAGCTCCTAATCAGATTACAGCAACAGCAGATGGTGCAAGTATGCCGGTTCATCTGGATGCTTCAGAAGGAATATCCTACCGTGTATTTTCAAAGAGCAGCATCAGCATGAGCGGTCAGGCGCAATATGGAATCAGTGAGAAGAAGAGTTTCTCTATGACACTTACCAAAGAACAGGGTGGTGTGTCAGGAAGCGGCGCAGGTACGGATTCTATCAGTATTGATCCATGCAACAGAGGTCTGGTATACATATGTGCAATTGATGGCGCAGGAAACAAGTCCGAAGCATGGACAGATGGTGTTGTATCAGACAACATGATCCCTACAGGTGATACATCACAGGAGATCACGATCACACCTAAGGGCAAAAATGAAGCAGAATTCTACAACAAGGACGTAGAGGTATCTGTACATGTTGTAGATGCACCTAACAATGATAATTATGCAGGTCTTAAGAGTGTAACCTATACAGTTGGTAAAGATGGTAATGCAACACAGGCAAATGTCAGCATGTATAGCAATGAAGCTTCAGTATTGTCACTTGACCAGATTAGGAGCAGTCAGAAGTACAGTGATGACAAGTTGATCATCAATGCAGCGCAGAATGAAAGTAATCATGCATATATTGCAGTTACTGCAACGGATCATGCAGGCAACACCGTAACAACGACCAAAGAGTTGAAAATCGATGTAACCAAGCCAGAGATTGAAATCAGCTTTGACACAGATGCAGCACAGAATGAGAGATACTACAATACAAACAGGGTAGCCAGAATTGATATTAAAGAGCTGAACTTTGATCCTAATCAGGTAACATTCAGAATTTACAAAGATGGCGTGGAAGATCCTTCCCTGACACCTGCAGCATCAAGCTGGAGTACTAATGAGAACAGCATAACACATACTTCTTATATTACATTTGCAGAAGATGGAGACTATTCCTTTGAGGTAGAATGTACAGACCTTGCAGGTAATGATTCTGAAATTGCCAAGACAGATACATTTACGATTGATAAGACCAAGCCGGTAGTTGAAGTAAGCTATGACAATAATCAGGCATGGAAAGAGAACTATTATAATCAGGCAAGAACAGCAACGATTTCTATTACTGAGCATAATTTTGACGAAAAGGATTTCCAGGCATCTATTACTCCACAGGCATCTGTTGGTGGATGGACACATAATGGTGATGTACATAAAATAACGATCCATTTCAACCAGGATGAGCATTATACTTACAGTGTGAACTATACAGACCTTGCAGGTAATACAATAGATACTTTCACACCGGAAGAATTTTATATCGACAGCAATGCACCAACAATGGTGTAGCAGACCATTCTGCAAATGCAGGAGATGTGAATCCTACAGTAACTGTAGCGGATAATAACTATGATGTAGAAGGTGTAAAGATCACTCTGCAGAACAGTAAAGGACAGCAGATCGAGCTGAAAAGAAGCCAGACAGGCAGTGAGAGTGGTTATACATATGCATTAACAAATGTAAATGAACAACCGGATGAAATCTATACATTAGCAGTAGTTGCTACAGATAAAGCAGGTAATGAAAGCGACCTGAGTTACCGCTTTGCATTGAACAGACATGGTTCTGTATATGACTTAAGCCAGATATCCAGCCTGGTAGACAGAGCCTATATCCGTTATGAAGATTTGGAAGATCTGCATATTCAGGAAATGAATGTAAGTGAAGTAAATGACTTTGAAGTATATGTGACCAGAAATGGTGAGATGGTTCAGAGCAGACAGCAGAAAGGCAGACCATCATCTAACGATAAAAACGCAGTCTATGTTGGAACACAGGTAAACGGAAGCAACGAGATCGGATATGAATATGATTACACATTGTATAGAGAATCTTTCCAGCAGGAAGGTATCTACAATATCATGTTCTATTCCAAGGATGCAGCCGGCAACGAAGTCAATAATACGCTGACAGAGAAGAAAGCAGATCTGACATTTATTATTGATAACACAGCTCCTACTGTTGTAATTGAGGGTGTAGAAGATGGACAGCTTTATGTTGAAGAGTCCAAGGATGTCAATGTATATGTGTCCGATAACTTCAAATTAACAGAAGCATACTTTACTCTTGTAGATGAAGAGGGTAATGTAGTAGAAACATATAATTATATGGATATGGCAAAAGAAGCAGGGGATATTGTTACACTGACACTTCCAAGCAGTGATAAGAAACAGTCTCTGCGCTACTATGCAGCCGATGCAGCCGGTAACAGTATTGTTACACTGGAAGATGAAAATACGGCAACAGGATTTACAATCTCTACAAATGCATGGCTTCGTTATACAAATGACAAGAGAGCAATTGCAGCAACGATCGCAACAGCAGCGGCTGTAATTATGGCAGGTATCGGTATTGTAATCTTCAGAAAAAAGAAAAGCAGTAACAAACCAGCGGCAGCTAAGTAAAGATAAGAAAGGACAAAGCAGACATGAAATATAAAGTAGCAGTGGTAGATAATGATGAACTGTATCTGGGAAGAATGTGCCGACTCTTTGGGGAGAAATATGCAGATAAGCTTACAATTTATTCTTATTCCAGCGTGGAAAATTATGAAAAAGGCAAAGAGAATAACCGATTTGACCTGGTACTCTACGCGGAAGGAATCATAGCACCGCAGGATATCCCGCAGGGAACGCTGGCTGCGTATTTTGTTGGACAGAATGATATAGATAAAATTGAGGATATACCTGCAATCTGCAAATTCCAGAAACATGAGATATTGCTAAAACAGATCATGGATATGTGTCTGGAAAGTGAGATCACTCATTATACCAAGAAAAATGTATTGGGTAATATCACAAAAGTCCTGTATGTTACATCAGCACAGGGGGGCGTTGGAGCCTCTACTGTGGCTGTTGCAGCAGCAAAGCATTTTGCACAGACAGGTAAAAAAGTACTTTATATTTCATTAGAAAAGAATGCCATTACAGATATGTTCTTCCGTCCAACGGAAGAAAACACTTTCAGTGATGTGATCTACACACTTAAGAGTAAAAAAGCAAATATGATCTCCCGTGTAGAGAATATTGTACAAAAGGACGATTCCGGAGTATATTTCTTCAGCCCATGCAGAACCGTATTTGATATGAATGAGCTTACTCTGACGGATATTGAGCAACTGCTCAAGGAGATCTGCTCCATGGGAAGCTATGAATATATAATTGTAGATGCTTTGCTGGAATATGATGAGACAGGATATTTCCTGTGTGATTATGCAGATAATATTCTGCTGGTATCAGATGGGAGTCAGGCAAGCGAGCACAAATTAGAGAAGTTAATAGAAGCGATGCTCATCTGGGATTCTCAAAAGGATGTCCGTTTCGTAACCAAGAGCAGTCTGGTGTATAATCGATTTGACAGCAAATACGGTTCACAGTCACCGCAGCTTGATATCAAGATCCAGGGTGGCATCCCCAAATATGAAGGTGCTCAGGAGAAACAGATAGCAGATCAGATCGCAGCAATGAGATTCTGGGATAATGTGTGTGTATAAGAGATACGGAGGAACAATATGTATAATTTTACAACAGAAACACAAGGCTTAGATACCTTTCTGGTACATGAAATATCAGGAGAAACACAACTGGATACAGCAGGACTTGGAATGTTATTGAATAATAGAATATCCGGTCTGTGTCCGGTATCCAGTATTGAAATTGATAATAGAAAAACAATACGTTATCAGGTATCATCTCAGATTCCATTGCAGCAGTTTTTCATGGATAAAGTGGATAAAAAAAGATTTCTTACTGTATTAAACAATATACTTACAGCAATTGATAATATGGAAGATTTCATGCTGGACCCCGGAATGCTTTTATTGGACAGACAGTATATCTTCGTAAATGTAGGAACACTTCAGACAAATCTGATTTATTATCCGGTACTGTCAGACAGACATGAGTTTCAATTGGACAATTTTATCAAAAGTATGATCATGAATACGGAATTTGATCCAAATGAACAGGATAATTATGTAACAATGCTCATTAGTTACCTGAATTGTGGGGAGAAACTTACCATTGCAGAAATTAAACAATATATAAGCCTGTTGTTAAGCAGTACAAATCATAAGCCACAGCAGCAAACCACAGCAGCTTATGCATCACAGCAGCCTTTTATGAATGGGGCAGTACAGCACCCTGCTATGAACATGGGAGCGCAGCCCTATATGACACAGACACCGCAGCAGTCTGGCAGTATGCAGCAGCCAATGGCGGCACCCGTGGCGTCTGCACCTGTAAATGGTGGATTTGCAGTTCCTAATGCAGCAATGACATCACAACAGCCAGCGAAGAAAAAAAGCTTATTGGAAATGTTGGGCTTAAGTTCATCCAAATCCAAAAAGGACAAACCCAAGAAAGAAAAAGCGTCAAAGGCTGACAAAAAGTCTAAGAAGGACATTGTAACACCGTCAGGTATGGTAATTCCAAATATGGATAATACCAAGAGCAGTACGCTGCCACAGCCGCCGAGACCGGTGGGAGTACCCAGCCTGCCTCAGCAGAATCAGGTATTGCAGCAGCCTGCCAACAATGTTGTACCGCCAGTAACCCAACAACCGGTAATTACAAATATACCGCCAGTACAACCATCTAAGCCGCCCATTATTACGAATATACCGCCAATGCCGTCACAGCCTGTTGTGAATAATGTTCCGCAGCAACCGATAATCACAAATATACCGCCAGTGCAATCACAGCCGGTTAACAATCATACACAACAGCAGCCATTGCAGTTTGAACAGGACTATACAAGTACAGCTAACTTTGGCGAAACAGTTGTACTTGGAACAGATACTGCAGGAGAGACAACGGTGTTGAATGCAGGTTATAACACAGTGCAGAAACAGATGAATCCGTATCTTATTCGTAAGAAAACAGGAGAACGTGTAGAAATTAACAAGAATGTGTTCCGTATTGGTAAAGAGAAAAACTATGTAGATTATTGTATCAGCGATAATTCAGCAGTCAGCAGAAGCCATGCTGATATTATCAAGAAGGATAATGAGTTTTATATTGTAGATAACAATTCACTTAACCATACTTTCCTGAATAGTAAGCAGATTCCCAGCAGTCAGATGCAGAAACTCTCTGATTATATGATCATTCAGCTTGCTGATGAAATATTTGAGTTCAGACTGTAGAAGTAGGAGAATGAATTAATGAGTACAGGAAATATCATTACGCTCGCTGGTTTGGGAATTATATTAACTGTTTTGAGTATGATCCTGTTATATAAACAGTGGACTAAACTGTCACAGGATAATATAAAAATGCCAAAATGGATGAAAATATATTCCATTATCATTCTGTTAAGCCTTATTGCAATTATTTTGATCAGGCAGTCTGTTTATGAAGATACAGATGTTTGTGATGTAGCAAGGGATATGATGATCGTATCTTTACTGTGGGTTGCGGCAGCGATAGATAAAAAATTTTACAAAATACCTAATGGTATAATTATTACAGGAATTGTATATTGGATAGCAGCAACCATATATGATCTATTTACCCAGAGCGAAGTATGTTTAGGTAATGTTATATCAGAACTTATTGCAGTAGCTATTATTATTCTGGTAGTAGGAATCTGTCTTCTGCTTATGAAGAACAGTATTGGAATGGGTGACCTTAAACTTTTATTATTAGTAGCAGCATTTTTTGGACTGGCAGATATGTTGACAGCAGTGTTCCTGTCGCTTTTGGTTGCATTTGTCGCATCCCTGGTATTCCTGATAAGAAAGACCAAAACCAGACAGGATGTGATCCCGTTTGCACCATTTATGTTAACCGGAACTATGCTGGCAATTATATTGACAGGTATATAAGAGGAAGAAATGAGTAATTATAAAAATTTGGTTCCAATTGGATTGATTGTATTTGGCTTTCTCGGATGCTATACGAGACTGGATGACAGTGCAGCCAAGCAAAGACAATATGATCAATATCTTGAGGATGCAAGAACGTATCGTGAAGGTAAAATATATGTAGATTCATTTGCAAGCTATAAAAGTGCATTAGAAATGAAAAATACACTTACTAATAATGATTTTATTACTCTTAATAAAGATAATAAAATTATTAAAATGAATTATATTAATAAAGCAAGAAATATTATTAAAGGAATTCAAGAAGATAATAAAATAATATATCCATCAATAGAAGATGGTGTTGATTTAAAATATGAAGTTTTAGATAATAAGCTCAAAGAAAGCATTGTAATAAATGAATTACAAGATAATTATCAATATGATTTTGAATTAGACATTGGTGATTTAGTTCCATCATTTAATAAAGAAAATAGCACATTAGAATTAAAAGAAAATAATAAAACTATATATCGATTGTTAAGTCCATATATGGTAGATAATAAAAAAGATTATAGTAGTGATTGTGCTTATGAAATAGAGCAAAATGAAAATAAATTAAATATTAAATTAACATGTTCAAGTGAATGGATTAATTCTCCAAATAGAACTTTACCGATTGTTATTGATCCAACTATTGAAGTAGTACAAAATGAAGATTTTAAAATTACAGGTCTTTCTAATAAATTAGCTTATATTTTTCCAAATAAAACTGAAAGATTAGGTAAATTTAAATCAAATAATGGAAGTATTTTTTGGGAAGGATTATCAATAAGCATCAATTGCGATAATATTCGTGATAATTTAGAAAAAGATAGTAAAACAATATTAAGTGCAACAATTATTTTACCAATTCAGTCTAATGAATTTCATAAAATTTTAGATGGTAAATATGTTTTCTATACAAATTCAGGAGTAATAAAAGAAGTATCCACGAATATTGATAAACAAATTACATTAGATGTAACTGATATTGTATTAAATAAAACAGGAATACAAGAAATTAATCTTAGACATAGTGATGATCCATATTTATTAATTAATAATTCTAAATATAA
>ERZ827156.744-NODE-744-length-43957-cov-20.045647_pt1 | contig 43957 bp, 36 predicted proteins | sample MGYA00519919_ERZ827156 | MGnify/ENA primary metagenome ERZ827156 (study PRJEB31778, sample SAMEA3449269) | human gut metagenome | biome: human gut; feature: human-associated habitat; material: faeces | place: United Kingdom | collected 2010/2012 ... | reverse complement strand
AGTTCACGTACCCGCAGGTGAAAAAACTCATCGAGAAGAAGCGCAAGAAGGGCTGGGAATTCGTCTTCATGGGCGCGAACATCGATGCCGCCGCCGAGGCTGCGCGCATCGGGATCTCCGCGGACCGCGCAGCCACGTATCGCGCCGATGGAATCGGCACGCAGGCCGCATACGCGTCGATGGCCGCCGCAACTTGCCAGGCGCGCTCGGATGCGGGCATCACGGGCTCGTGGAAGCTCGCCATAGACGAGGATATGGCAAGCAGGGAATAGTGCTCTACCATAGGGGCCGGCAGCAAAATGAGACAGTTGCTCTGAGCGACTGTCTCAATGGCTCAAGGAGTGACAATGGGGTTTCAAGAGGCAATCGAGAAGAGAATCGACGAAAAGCGGGCGAAATGGAATGCCCAGGGCCCATCGGACTTCGACGCGTGGGATAACGCCGAGCTCGAATACATGGAGAGCGTGCGTGACGAACTCAAGCGCGGGGTCAAGCCAGAGGCCATGTACGAGCGACTCAAGGCCGAGCTTCCCGACCTCGAGGAACAAGTCGCGGGCGAGGAAGCGTGTTACACCTTCGATTGGTACGACGACCACCATTACGAGAAGATCTACTCCGGACGCCTCATGGCCTGCCGCGCCCTCCTGGAGCTCTACGAGAAGGGTTGCTAGCGCGAGTCCTCGGCGTTGCGGATGAAGGCCTTGGGTACGGGAATCACCGAGCCGATGCAGGCCGCGACGAGCATGAAGACCACGGCCTTGACGGGAAAGCACAGGATGAGGAGCAGCGCGACCATGAGCGGTTGGCGCATGACGACACCCAACAGCGCTGCCGTGCAGACGCACAGCGCGAAGACCGGGTCGACCCCCATGAGCCCGGCACATGCGTAGCCAATCGAGATGCCCGAGAAGATGATGGGGAAGAAATGCCCGCCACGCCAGCCGAGCCCGAGGCAGACCTGCGTCGAGAGCACCTTGAGAAATCCGGTCGCCAGCAACACGAGCGCGCTCATTCCCGTCCACTGTGCGGCGAGCACCTCGGTCTGCGATTCGCCCGCGAACATCGTGAAGGGCAGGAAGATGCCGATGCCACCGAGGACGACTCCGGCGATGACCGCCTTGACGACAGGCCGCTCGCCCAGGCGCATCGAAAGCCAGCGCACGCCGGCACCAAACGCGTGGTAAAACCAGCCCGCACACGCGCCGATGAGCATGATGGGAACCATCCATAGAAGCTCCCGGGCCGAGACGTCCATCTCGGAGAAGCGCGGCAGCCCCAGTCCACCCCCGACAAAGGTGCTGAGCAGCGTGAAGACGCCCAGGGCACCGGCGATCGAAAGCAGGTAGATGGCGATCTTGAGCGGTTTGGGCACCTCGATGCGCGGAACGCCTCCCGACTCTGCCTTACCGTCGGACTCATCGGCGTAGCCAAAGAGCGGAGCCGCCAGGCCAAAGAGCGGAGCCGCGAAGATCGCCGAGATGATGGCGCACCTCGACGGTACGGCCTACATCACGCGCCAGAGCGTCCACACGCCGGCCAACGTCCGCAAATGCAAGCGGGCTCTGCGCAAGGCGTTCGAGACGGCCATGGCAGGCAAAGGGTTCTCGCTCGTGGAGGTCGTTTCGACGTGCAACAGCGGCTGGAAGATGTCGCCCGTGGCGGCCAACGAGTGGCTCGCGCAGAACATGCTGCCCTACTATCCGTTGGGCGACATCAAGTCTAACGAGTAAGATCCAAGGGTATGAAAGAGACGTTAATTATTGCAGGATTCGGAGGACAGGGCGTCCTCTCGATGGGAAAGATTCTCGCTTACTCCGGCGTGATGCAGGATTTCGAGGTGACGTGGATGCCTTCCTACGGGCCGGAGATGCGCGGAGGTACGGCCAACGTGACGGTCATCCTCTCGGATCGGAAGATTTCGTCGCCGATCGCCTACCAGTACGATACGGCCATTATCCTCAACCAGCAGTCGATGGACAAGTTCGAGGCGAAGGTGCGCCCGGGCGGTACGCTGATCTACGACACGAACGGCATCACGCACCACCCCACCCGCACCGACATCCGTATCTATACGATCAACGCGGCCGAGGAGTCGGCCAAGCTGGGGAATTCGAAGTTGTTCAACACGATGATTCTGGGCGGATACCTGAAAGTATGTCCCGTGGTGACGCTCGAAAACGTGGCGCTCGGTCTGAAAAAGTCGCTGCCCGAGCGGGCATGGAAGATGCTGCCCGAGAACGAGAAGGCGATCCGCCACGGTGCCGAAATCATCCGGCAGGTACGCTGACGAATCCTCTATGGAATGCGTCCGGCCGCTCCGATAAGGAGCGGCCGGACGTCGTTTTGGCGGAGGATGTCTGCAATCGTTACTTTGTCGTGGTGCGTTCTTCGGCCGTGGCCGGAAACGGCAGTCCGCAGAGGCGAGGAGCCGTCCTCCTCGCCTCTGCGGCTTGGAAAATATCCCCGCCGGCTGCGGTCGGAAAACGACGCTACGGAATGGGTTACTTTTGATTCGGGGCCGTCGTCTCTTTGGGTTGGAAATCAATCTGATAGAATTTGAATTCCGGTTTGGTGATGGCGCCCGTCGCGGCGTCGATACCCCAGCCGAGAATATCCAACAGGTTGATAACCGATACGGCGTTGAAACTCTTGTTGATGATGATCGGTTCGGCCGTGTAGTTCGGCGATTCGATCTTGACGACCGTTTCGTCGAAGCCGCGGCGAATTTTGGTCGTATAGGGGAACGTGACGTTGGTGTGTTTCATTCCGTCGATGGTCAGGGTGGCCTTTTCGGAAATCTCACCGTCGAAAGTGACTTTGGTTTTTGAACCGCAGAAAATAGTGGCGCAAGAACTCATTAACAGCCCTGCGCAGATCAATGTAATGAACTGTTTCATAGATTTATGCAGATAAGGCCGTGTCCCCTCGGCGTGGTTGGTATTGGGTTGGAACAGGTACATAAAAAACGTGGGACAAAACTTTTATCTGTCTTCTGAGGTGTCGCATACCTTGCAGCCAAATAAAGAGTAAAGCCCACGTAGAAACGTGAGCGTTTACGCCTTACTCTTGGCTGCTTGTGAAAGTTGCGACGTTTCAGAAGACAAGAAATAAAGCTAACGCTTTTATATGTATGTACCGGCGCTTTTCGTGCGTGGACGGTACGGAAAATCAAAAAAGATGCTGCGGTTATCTATTCATAGGCAAATGGTGTTATAAATCTCTCACTGTTGCAAATATACGATTATTTCTTGAAAATAGTTTAGGCCACCCCTTTTTCAGTGGCCGAATCGCGAGGTGTCGACCTTCTTGCGTTCCCTGTCCTTGTAGCCGCCGAAGCGGTAGACGAAGTTGACCGTCACGTTGCGCGTGTGGAAGTCGTTGCCCATGCGCAGACGCTGTTCGCCGAAATCGACCTCCGAGACGGGCGTCATGCTGTCGAACAGGTCGTTGCCCTTGACGCTCAGCTCGGCCTTGCCGGCGGCGAACGTCCATTTCACCCCTGCGTCGAGGCGCCACGAAGCGCCGATGTCGTAGGTGCACTGGATCGCTTCGGACTGATAGTACCCTCCGAACTCGAACGCCAGATCGGGTTTGCGCGAGAGGCGCAGCGTATTGTCCAGAGCGGCGTATCCCACCCATTTCGAACGTTTGTAGTCCATGCCGTAGAAATCGCGGTTGCGCAGCAGGTAATCGAATCCGGAAAGCGTGATGCGCGACGTGAACCGTTCGCCGATACGCAGCGGCACGACGGCCAGCGCCCCGAAGGAGGACATATAGTCCCAGTTCAACGTCTGGTAGATGAGCGCCGGACGGTCGGGAGAGAGATAGGCCGACTGGGTGAAGGCGTCGACGCGGTGGTTGCCGAAGAGCTGGAAAATGTATTTCTGTTTGAGGACGTAGGTCAGCGTGAGACCGTAATTGGACGAGGGACGCAGGCCGGGCGTACCGTGAACCTCGGCATAGCCGTCGAGGTAGGTGACGGCGCCCGACATGTCCCAGAACGAAGGATAGCTTTTGTCCGAGGAGAACTCCGCTTGCAGGATATGGTCGGCCGACGCCATCCAGCTCAGCGAGGCCTGCGGGAAGAACGCCCAGCGGTCGTAGCCGTTGCGGCGATAGTATTCGCCTGTGAGCGAGGCCGAAAACGAGACGCCCGATGCGAAGTTCCGGCTCGTACCCGCATAAAGGTCGTAGGTGTATTCGTCGAGCCGCAGGTCGGTGTCGCGGTCGCTCATCGCCTCTTCCGACGTATAATACTGGTAGTCGTTGTCGCGGACATAGACGAAGCGGGCGCCGTAGTCGAGTGTCCACTGCCGGCCGAGGTCGTGGCTCTGGTCGAGCGAGAGCGAGAGGCGGTCGATGCACTGTCCGGCGTCGGTGCGGAACGACGAAGGTGCGCCGTCGGCCGGCAGGAGCGACATCTCCTGCCGGCTGGTGGTGTTGTAATGCGTGTAGTCGGCCCCGATCTGCATTCCGAAACCCGTGGAGGCGGAGAGCGCGAGGTTGTGCATCGCCGCGTCGTCGCGGATATGCGAGTCGCTTGCGACGTAGTTGCCCGTGGCCGAGATGTCGCCTTTGCCCGACGGGGTGAACGATGCGGTGTAGGCCAGGTCGATATGGCTTTTTTCGGAGGTTTTCCACGAAAGCCCCGTGCGGAGGTTGTGCGTGAGGTTGTCGTCGGCAAGGCGCTGCTCCTGCCGGATGTCGAACGTGTCGCTGCCGACCGTGTGCTGCGAGGTCAGCGGCAGTTTGCGCATCGAACGGGCTTCGCCGACGCGGTAGAGCGCGTCGACCGAGAGTGTCGGCGTCGAATAGACGGCGCTCGCTCCCGTTCCCCACGAGTGGTAGTAGCCGCCCTCGTAGGTGCCGTTGACCTGGCCGGAGAACGAGCGGCCGAAACGGCGGCGAAGCACGACGTTGATCGCCGCGCCGCGGATGTGGTACTGCGGCGGTGCGGCGTAGAGCACCTCGACCTTCTCCACCTGCTCGACCGGGGTCGATTTGAGCAGTGCGGCGAGCTGTTCGGCCGTCATCGTCGAGGGTTTTCCGTTGAGGATGACCGTCACACCGGCGGCGCCGGCGAGCGTGAGCGCCCCGTCGCGTTCGCTCACGCCGGGCAGTTTGGTGAGGGCTTCGTAGGCGTTGGCGGCGATTTTGCCCTGTGCGGCGACTTGGAGGTCGTAGCTCAGGCGCCCCTGCTCGACTTTCACCAGCGGGCGTTCGCCCCGGACGACCACTTCGTCCACGAGGTTCGTCGCTTCGGTCAGCGTAACGGTGCCGGCGTCGTCGCCCGAACGCTCCACCGTCAGCGGGTCGTAGCTGAGATGCTGGAACAGCAGTCGGTAGGGACGGACGTTGGATGCGATGGCGAACCGCCCTTCGAGGTCGCTCGCCACGGCGTCGACATAGACCGAGTCGGGCGTCTGCATGACGACCGCGACCCCTGCGACGGGTTGCTGCCGCTCGTCGACGATGCGGCCGGTGACGGTCTGACCGATTGCCGTTGCCGTTGCAAAGAGGCATAGAGGCAGTAGGATGAGGCGGAATCTGTGCATGGTTCGGGTCTTCTTGGTTCGACGTTATCGGAGAGAGGGCGGACAAATGTAGGAAATTTTTTTCGGGGGGGGGAAATATTTCGACGAATATTTTCGATAGCCTTTTGTCCGCTATTTCGCCGATGAATAGTATGCGGGTTATATCGGACGGATGCGGTCGCTCGGACGGCGGACGGCGATTGTCCGGGGACGATGGCGGAAGCGGACTTTCGGAGCGTCGGTGTGCGGGAGTGTGGGGACCGGGCGGTCGTCGTGAAGGGACGCGCCTCATCGGCGGAAAGAGGTCTCCTGTTTGGGCGGTTTGGTACGGCGATTGTTTCTGCTGATGGCGGTATCGGGATTTCCGATTTGGTTTTTCCGAAAAATGATGTTACATTTGTTCGAAACAAATCGAATTCAAAAGAATAAGCGTATGAAAAAGTATCGTTGCACGGTCTGCGAATGGATTTACGATCCTGCCGTGGGTGACCCGGACGGAGGTATTGCCGCAGGAACGGCGTTCGAGGATATTCCCGAAGATTGGGTGTGCCCTTTGTGCGGTGTCGGCAAAGACCAGTTCGAGCCGGTCGAGGAGTAAGCCCTCCCCTGTCAAAAAAAGACGAAACGCAGCAAGCCGACGGGCTTGCTGCGTTTCGTCTTTTTACGATGCTTCGGAGGTTGGGAGGCCGTTACGGTATTGACGACGAATATCCTGAGCGGTTTGGAAATATTGCGGAGTTTTCGTAACTTCCCTGCATATAATGGTTCGATGGTATAACAAACTGCGACTATGAAAATGACTGAATCGGAGAAAAAAGAAATAGAGCGAATTCAAGCTAAAATAATGAATACGGCGGCGATAATACTGGGATGTGCAGGTGTTATATTTGTCATGTGGATTTATTGTATCAAAGGTCCAGATATTGACCGATCTCTTCGAGAACATGCAAAATATACCACTGCATATATTAGTGGAATAGCAGGAAGACCAGGACGTGTTTCGGTGTTTTTAATATATAAACATGACGGCAAAATTTATAAAAGAGGTGTTGGTTATTATCCTCGGATTGAAACCTTTTCCATGAAACCGCCTCGGGAGGGGGATTCCTGTATCGTTGCTTACGATAGTTTGAATCCGAGATATTGTACCATTTACAAAGATTTCAGGCGATAAGTTAAGCCGCGCCTGCTCAATTTCTGAGTAGGCGCGGCTTTTTCGGTAATATCTTCTGGAGGCGGCTGTCGGACTGCGACAGGGATTTTCAGTGTTTGTCGCCGGTTGGCGTCAGGTTCCGAAGGTGCAATCCGCGAGGGCGGACATGGCCCGGACTGCGTTGGTCTCTGCGCTCGGCTTAATGAAAAGATGCACATTCGTGCACCTTTTCCCGCCTCGGTATAGTTCGAACAGCATTCGTTTCTATACTTGGCTTAATGAAAAGGTTCGTTTTCGGCAGTTTTTTCAGCGATCGGCATTCGGTACCGGACACGGTGAGCGGCGGTTTTTCGGGATTCGGAGCGGATTTCGGGACGGACAGGAGTTTTCCGGTGCGTTTCTTGCCGTGGGGACGGGAGAGATGATTACACCGTGGGAGATACTGCGCCGCGTGCAGCCGCTCGAAGTGATTGCGAAAGCCGTCGCCGTCACGCTCGCCTACCTGCTCGGTTTTGCGATTACGTCGCATTTCCATGAAGCGTCGAGCCTGACGGGGGCGATGCTGGCCTGTGTCTCGGCGATCGTCGTGCAACAGCAACCCGATATCCGCCACGCCGTTCAGCAGGGGTGGCTGCGGGTGCTGGGCACCTTCATCGGTGCGGTCGTGGCCTATGTCTATCTGGTGAATTTCCGCTTTTCGCCGGCAGGAATGGTCGTCGCCGTCGTATTGGAAGAGGTGATTTGCATGATGTTCAAGGTGCCGGACAACGGCAAAATGGCTACGATCACGCTTATCATCGTACTGATCGTCTCGGAACGTTCCCCCGACCTGTCGCCATTGGCCAACGGACTGCTGCGCTTCTCGGAGGCGACGGTCGGTGCCGTGGTCGGTATTGCGGCGGTATGGCCCGTAGACCGTTACCGCCGCTGGCGTCAGGCTTCGGCTGCCTCCTCCCCGAAGGAGTAATCCGAGAGGTCGCGCATACCCGGCAGCAGGTCGCGCGCCGACATCCGGCGTTTGCCGGCGATCTGCAATTCGTCGACGACGATGCGGCCGTCGGCGCAGGCGACCGCGAGGTAGGTGCGCTTGTCGGTCTCGACGGTGCCGGGCCGCTGCACTACCCCGCCCGGTTCGAAATGTACGGCGAAGATTTTGGCCGTATCGCTCGGCTCCCCCTTCTTGAATATCGGCGTCCATGCGGCCGGATAGGGCGACAGTCCCCGCACGAGGTTCACGATGCGCTCGCCCGGCTGCCGCCAGTCGATGCGGCAGTCCTCCTTGAAGATCTTCGGTGCGGGGTGCAGGCGGCTTTCGTCGAAGTGCATCTGCTCCGCAGGAGTGCAGTCCCCCGCTGCGATGCGGTCGACGGTCGCGGTGACCAGTTCGGCGCCGAGCAGCATCAGCCGTTCGTAGAGCGTTCCCACGTTGTCCTCCGGCGCGATGGCGACGCGCTCCTGCGCGAGGATCGCCCCCTTGTCGATTTCGTGGTTGAGCAGGAACGTCGTGATACCCGTTTCGCGTTCGCCGTTGATGATGGCCCAGTTGATCGGGGCCGCCCCCCGGTATTCGGGAAGCAGCGAGGCGTGCAGGTTGAAGGTTCCCAGACGGGGCATCGCCCAGACGACTTCGGGCAGCATCTTGAAGGCGATGACGATTCCCAAATCGGGCTGCAACGCCTGCAAGGCATCCAGAAATGCCGGATCGCGGAACTTTTCGGGCTGCAATACGGGCACTCCCAGTTCGCGGGCGGCGATCTTCACGTCGCTTTCGCGCAGGTGCCGGCCGCGGCCGGCCGGTTTGTCGGGGACGGTGACCGCCCCGACGACGTTGTACCCTTCGGCGACGAGCCGCCGGAGCGACGGGACGGCGAATTCGGGCGTACCCATGAAGACGATGCGCAGCGTTTTCGGATTCATCATGTCATGCTTTGTATACGAGTTCGACAAGGTTGCCGTCGGGGTCGCCGACCGCACTTTCGTAGTAGCCGTCGCCCGTGGTGCGGGGTTCGCTCAGCACGGGATGGCCGTCGGCGCGCAGCCGTTCGGTGAGCCGGTCGACCTCGGCGCGGCTCTCGCAACCGAAGGCGAAGTGCGCAAGCCCCAGATGCTGTGCGGCGTCGGGCGCCGTGACGTCGGTGCGGCGCATCAGTTCCAGCGATACGCCGTCGGCGAAGGTGACGAAATAGGACTCGAAACCCTTGGCGGGGTTTTCGTACTTTTCGCCCGCACGGCCGTCGAAATAGGTCGTGTAGAAATCCCGCAGGAGTTCGATCCTCCGGCTCCAGAGTGCGAGGTGGTGCAGGCGCATCGGCTTACTTCTTTTTGAACAGGCCGAGCGTATGCCCCATGCGCACCTCCTTGGTTTCGAGGTAGTGCTCGTTGTACTTGTTGGGCGCGATGACGATCGGCACGATCTCGTCGATGTGCAGCCCGTAGCCTTCCAGTCCGGCGCGTTTGAGCGGGTTGTTGGTCATCAGGCGCATGTGTTTGATCCCCAGCTCGCGGATGATGCTGGCCCCGACGCCGTAATCGCGTTCGTCGACGCGGAATCCCAGCCGCAGGTTGGCTTCGGCCGTGTCGAGCCCCTCGTCCTGCAACTGGTAGGCTTTGATCTTGTTGCACAGGCCGATGCCGCGCCCCTCCTGGTTGAGGTAGACGATCGCGCCTTTGCCTTCGCGCTCGATCATGCTCATGGCTTCGTGGAGCTGTTCGCCGCAGTCGCAGCGGTAGGAGCCGAAGATGTCGCCCGTGACGCACGACGAGTGCATACGGATCAGCACGGGCTCCTCTTCCGTCCACTCGCCCTTGGTCAGGGCGACGTGCTCCAGCCCGTTGCTCTTCTGGCGGAACGGCGTGAGGCGGAACATCCCCCACTTGGTGGGCATGTCGACCGTCACGCCCCGTTCGATGATCGACTCTTCGCGCAGACGGTAGGCGATCAGATCGGCGATGGAGACGATTTTCAGGTCGAATTTCTTCGCCACTTCGAGCAACTGCGGCAGGCGGGCCATCGAGCCGTCCTCGTTCATGATCTCGATCAGAGCGCCGCAGGGCTGCAATCCGGCCAGACGGGCCAGATCGACGGCCGCTTCGGTATGTCCCGGCCGGCGCAGCACCCCCTTCTCGCGGGCACGCAGCGGATTGACATGGCCCGGACGCCCCAGATCCGACGGACGGGTGGCGGGATCGGCCAGCGCACGGATCGTGGCGGCGCGGTCGTGGATCGAGACGCCGGTGGTGCAACCCTGTCCCAGCAGGTCGACCGTCACGGTGAAGGGAGTCCCCAGCAGCGAAGTGTTGTTCTCCTCCATCATGTTCAGTTCCAACTCCTCGCAGCGCGACTCCGAAAGCGGTGCGCAGAGCACGCCGCGGCCGTTGGAGAGCATGAAATTGACGATTTCGGGGGTGATTTTCTCGGCGGCGACGATGAAATCGCCCTCGTTTTCGCGGTCTTCGTCGTCGACGACGATCACGATCCGGCCCTCGCGGAAATCCTCGATAGCCTCTTCGACCGTATTGAAAATAGCGTTCTTAGCCATAATTTGCACTCGTATTTTATTTATTCTCTTCGGGTTTGCGTTTGAACCTGCCGGCGAGCGCCGACATCCATTTCGGAGTATGGATCCCCCACTTCTCCTTGTAGTATTTGATACGTCCGGTGTACCAGTCGACGTCAAGCAGCACCGAGTCGTTGGTCGCCTTGTAGGTGAGGTAGACGGCGATCGGGGCGAGGATGAACGACGAGAGCCACATGCCGTAGAAGGCTTCCCAGTTGCCTTCGCGCGCAGCCTTTTCGCCCGAAATGCTGATGATGTAGTAGATGACGAAGAAGATCACCGAGATGACGATCGGCGTTCCCAGGCCGCCCTTGCGGATAATGGCGCCCAGCGGTGCGCCGATCAGGAAGAAGATCATGATCGAGATCGGAAGCGAAATCTTGCGGTGCCACTCGATCTTGCTGCGGTAGAGCTGGTTGAGCGCCTCCTTGGCCGTCGATTCGTCGAAAGAGAAGAGGCCGCGCGAATTCTTGGCGTTGGCGCGTGCGATGCCCCACACCTTGTCCCGGTCGCGCAGGCCGAGCCGTGCGATGGAGTCGGCGATGAGGGCGTCGCGGAATCCGCTTTTGTCGATGCGTGCGCTGTCGGGCAGGGGCAGCACCTGGTTGTCGTTGGCGAAGATCTGCTCCCTGAGCAGCGGTTCGTAGGAGCGTGTGGTGGCCGAATTGACCGTCAGCTCCAGCGAGTCGATCGCCCGGTCGAGCTGGGCGATGTTCTTGGTCGTGCTCTGGTTCGAGAAGTTGGCGTCCGAGCGTTCGAAACCGAAACCCTCCATGGGGATGACGCCGTCCTGCTTCTCGAAGATGTGATGGCGCAGCGCGCTTTTGCTGTACCACTGGTAGTTGCGCGTCTGCTCGTAGGTCTCGCCGTTGAAGAGCGTGACGAGCAGGTATTTCTTGTCGTCCGACAGGCGGATGTAGCCCGAGTCGGCCACCGTGGTGGTCATGTTGCCGTTGATGTTGCGGTTGTCGTAGATCAGCACGTCGCGCAGCAGGTGGGTCTTGGGGTCCTGTTTGCCGACGCGGATGCTCATGTCCTCGATGCCGTTGAAGAAGAGCCCGTCCTGGAATTCGATGACCTGTTTCTGCTGGCGGATGTCGTAGAGGATGCTGAGCATCTTCTTGTTGGCATAGGGAACCAGATTGTTCACCACGAAGAAACTGCCGATGGCGATGATGCCCACCACGATGATGAGCGGTTTGAGTATTTTCGGCAGCGACATGCCCGCCGACTTCATCGCCAGCAACTCGTAGTTTTCGCCCAGGTTGCCCAGCGTCATGATCGCCGCCAGCAGCATCGCCAGCGGCAGGCCCATGGGAATCATGTTGGCCATGGCGTAGCTCATCAGCTCGATGATGACGCCGGCGTCGAGCCCCTTGCCCACCAGCTCGTCGATATACCGCCAGATGAAATTCATCATCAGGACGAACATCACGATGAAGAAGGTCAGGAACATCGGTCCCAGATACGACTTCAATACGAGCTTGTGAATCGTTTTCATCCGCGGCGGGTTTTGGCGCTTTCGTGTCGCAAAGATAATAGTTTTGCCACAATAAGCGACGCGGTGAGGACAAATATTATGGCCACGCCCGAGGGCAGTTCCCACTGGTAGCTGACCGCCAGGCCGGCCACTCCGCCCAGTGCGCCGAGCACGGCGGAGCCGAAGGCGATCGTGCGGAAGGATTTCGAGAGCGTGTTCATCGTCACTGCGGGGACGGTCATCAGCGAGATGAGCAGCACGATGCCCATGACGCGGATGGCCAGCACGATGGTGACGGCCGTGAGGGCCGCCATGAGATAGGAGACGGTCTGCGTGGCGATGCCCTGGCTGCGGGCGAATTCACGGTCGAAGGCGACGTACATCACCGGACGCAGCCACAGCGCGGCGCCGGCGACGACGAGCGCCGTGAGCACGGCCAGCGCCGCGACGTCGGCGCCCGAGACCGTCACGATGCTGCCGAAGAGGTATCCGGCCAGATCGCCCGACGTGTAGCCCGGACGCAGGCTCATGAAGAGTACGCCGAGCGCCATGCCGACCGACCAGATGATGCCGATGGCCGAATCCTCGCGGATGCGGCCGCGGTTGCCCGCCCATTCGATGCCGAGTGCCGAGAGAACGGCGAAGACGAGCGCTCCGGCAATGGGATTCAGTCCCAGATAGAAGGCGATGCCCAGCCCGCCGAACGACGCATGGGTGATGCCGCCCGCCAGAAAGACCGTGCGGCGACAGACGACGTAGGTGCCCATGATCCCGCAGGCGATGCCCGAAAGGATGCAGGCCGCGAGCGCGTTGTGCAGATAGGCGTAGCGGGCGATATCGTAGAAAAAATCCATAATTGCCGATAAACGAACGCAAATTTACGGTTTTTATTCGACTTTCGCACGCTTTTTTGTAATTTCGCCGGCAGGAAAAACGAATTGTAAAGATGCTGAGACGACGCGTCAGTTTTCATACGTTGGGCTGCAAGCTCAACTTCTCGGAGAGTTCCACGCTCGCCCGGCAGTTTGCCGAAGGGGGCTTCGAGCGCGTGGCCCCGACGGCCGAAGCCGATATCTGCGTAATCAACAGCTGTTCGGTGACCGAACACGCCGACAAGAAATGCCGCAACCTGATCCGCAGGCTGCATCGGCGCAATCCCGAAGCGATCATTGCCGTGACGGGATGTTACGCCCAGCTCAAACCGCAGGAGATCGCGGCGATCGACGGGGTGGACATCGTGTTGAGCAACAACGATAAGGGAGATTTATATCGACGGGTGGTCGAACTGGGTGCCAAGGGGCGGCAGATCGTCACCACCTGCACGACCGACGAGTTGACGCGCTTCTTCGCCGCCTTCTCCGGCGGCGACCGTACGCGCGCCTTTCTGAAAGTGCAGGACGGATGCGACTACTGCTGTTCCTACTGCACGATCCACTATGCCCGCGGTGCGAGCCGCAACCTGCCGATCGCCGAGGCGGTGGCCGAGGCGCGCCGCATCGCCGAGGCCGGTCAGTGCGAGATCGTCATCACGGGCGTCAATACCGGCGATTTCGGCCGGACGACCGGCGAGCGGTTCATCGATCTTCTGCGGGCGCTCGACGCGGTCGAGGGGATCGAACGCTATCGAATCTCATCGATAGAACCTAATTTGCTAACGGACGAAATCATTGACTTTTGTGCCTCGTCAACTAAATTCCAGCATCACTTCCATATTCCGTTGCAGAGCGGTTCGGACCGGATTCTCGGCCTGATGCGCCGACGCTATACGACGGCGCGCTTCGCCGATCGGATCGCCGCCGTGCGCCGGTGGATGCCCGATGCGTTCATCGGCATCGACGTGATCGTCGGTTTCCCGGGCGAGACGGAGGCCGACTTCCGGACGACCTACGATTTTCTGACGGGGATCGCTCCGGCGTTCCTCCATATTTTCCCCTTCTCGGAGCGGCCCGGTACGCCGGCCGTCGACCTGCCCGGCAAGGTGCAGGCGTCGGTGGCCTCTGAGCGGGTGAAACGGCTCGAAGCGCTGTGCGACCGCCTGCACGGCGATTTCTGCCGGCGCGCCGAGGGCACCGAGTCGGCAGTGCTCTTCGAGAGTACGATGCGCGGCGGGATGATGTTCGGTTTTACGGGCAACTACATCCGCGTCAAAGCGCCTTACGAGCGGGCCTTTATCAACCGGATCTGTCGTGTCAGGCTGGGGGCGATGGATGGCACGCACGACCTTGCGGGGGAGATCGTGCGCGATAACGGCGAAACGGAGCGTTTGTAATTTTTGATTTCGTCTTAGATACTCCCGCTCGGCAATCGCAAATAAATTTGCATTGCTCTCGGCTTAATCGTATCTTTGCTACAAATTCTCATTGAAAGATGAAAGGAATCCGCAAACGGGTGTTGGTGAGTTTTCTCAGCGTCGTGGTCCTGCTTTTTTTCGCAGGGCTGGTCTCGTTGTTCGAGCTCCGGCGCGTGAGCTCCGACACGGAGGAGATTCTGCGTGCCAGCGAGCGCAATCTGGGACTTGCCAAGGACATGCTCGATGCCGCTGCGCGGCAGAACAAGGCCGTCGTGCACAGCATCGTGTTCCGGCAGCGCGATTACGATACGGTGCTCATGGGCAGCATCGCCGAAATGGCCCGCACGTTGGAGGTCGTCCGTCGGGAGGCGGTCGAGCAGGCTTATCTCGACACGCTTTCGGCGTCGGCCATGAACGTGCAGCGCCTTACGCAGGAGTTCCTGCGTCTGCAAGCGCAGCGCATGGCGTCGGAGGCTTCGGGAAGGTTGGAGCTGCGCGGGGGGAAGGACTCGCTGTCGATGAAGAGCGTCGAAATGGATTTCGACGGCGCGCGCTGGTATGCCGAAGCCTATTCGAAGGCTTATGACAAACTGACCGGTTCGATCAAGAACTACATGATCTCGACCCAGAGTTCGCTGGCCCCGCGTACCGAGCAGCTCAAACGCAACGCCTACCGTGCGGTGACGCCGGTGCTGATCTCATTGCTGGTGATGATCGCTATCGTGTTGATGCTCTATTACTTCGTTTCGGCCTATCTGGTGCGTCCGGTGCTGGCGATGAATAAGAGTCTGGGCGACTATCTGCGTTTCGGCCTTCCGTTCAGGATCAAGGCCGAAGTCAAGGACGAGGTGGCCGAGTTGAAGGATCGTATCGACGACGTGATCCAGCTGGCCAGGAAAACGAAACCGGAACAACGATGAGACTGGGCGTCGTATTGCGATACGTGGGAATCATCATGCTGGTCGTGGCGCTGTTCATGCTCCTCTCGGCCGGCGTGTCGCTGGTCAGCCATACCGACTCCGGGTACTACCCGCTGCTGCTTTCGGCACTGCTGACGGCCTTGCTGGGCGTTTTCCCGCTCATCTTCGTCGACCGCACCGAACAGCTCAGCAGCAAGGAGGGCTACTGTATCGTCGTGGGTTCGTGGATCGTGGCCAGCGTCGTGGGGATGTTCCCCTACCTGATGTGGGGCGGAGAGTTCTCGCTCGTCAACGCCTGGTTCGAGAGCGTGTCGGGTTATACGACCACCGGCGCGTCGATCCTGAAAGACGTCGAGGCGCTGCCGCGCGGGCTGCTCTTCTGGCGGTCGTGTTCGACGTGGCTGGGCGGTGTCGGCGTGGTGATGTTCGCGCTGCTGATTCTTCCTTCGCTGGGGACGAACAAGGCGCTGCTGACCAACGTCGAGTTGTCGTCGATGGCCAAGCACAACTACCACTACAAGGCGTCGATGATCGCCCAGATCCTGCTGTTCATCTACCTGGGGCTGACGTTCTGTTCGACGCTGGCGTTGAAACTGGCGGGCATGAACTGGTTCGACGCGCTGACGCAGGCCATGTCGGCCGTCGCAACGAGCGGATTCAGTACGAAGAACGCCAGCATCGGGTATTTCGACAGCGTGGCCGTGGAATCGATCCTGATCGTGACGATGTTGCTGGCCAGTATCCATTTCGGCGTGCTTTTCGCTACATTGACGGGACGCCGGAACAATATTTTCCATTCGGAGGTGACGCGGTGGTATCTTTCGATCGTGGCCGTCGTGACGGTCGTCGTGGCCGGCAGCCTCTATTTCGGCGGGGTGTACGACACCGTTGCGGGGGCGTTGCGCTATGCGGCTTTTCAGGTCGTGTCGCTGATTTCGACGGCGGGATTCGCTACGGCCGACACCACCGTCTGGCCGGCGACGGCGATCGTGCTGCTGATTTCCGTTTCGATCGTCTGCGGCTGTGCCGGTTCGACGACGGGCGGTATCAAAACCGACCGGTTCCTGTTGGCAATAAAGACCCTGCGATTGCGTTTCTCTTTACAGCAGCATCCCAACGCCGTGGTGCGCGTGCGTATCGACGGCAACGTGCTGGACGATAAGATCGCCTCGACGGCGGTGGTGTTCATCGTGGCCTATTTTTTGGCGCTGCTCGCGGGAACGGTCGTAGGCACGATGTGCGGAGTGGATATGGAGACGAGTTTCTCGTCGGCGGTGGCCTGTATGGGGAACGTGGGGCCGGGATTCGGCATGGTCGGCTCGCTGGGCAACTACTCCGACCTGCCGGCCGTGATGAAGTTTTCGAATACGATGTTGATGTTGCTGGGTCGTTTGGAGATTTTCGGACTCGTGCAGTTGTTTTTTCTAAAATGGTGGAGATGATGCGTAAAGGATTTTTCCTTTTGGCGGTGTTGGTCGCAGCGGGTGCCGCCGAAGCCTCGGCGCAGGAGGTGACGGCGCGTATCGCGGGACTGGAAGGCAATGCGGAGTATATGGAGATGCTGCGCGAAGAGGCGTCGTTGCAGGCGCGCGAGGATTCGGTGACGATGGTCGTCAACCGGGTGCGTCGACAGCTGCGCGACGATCCGGCGCAGCGGGCGGTCTATTCGGCCGAGATTCTGCGGTGCGAGGAGCAGCTCTTTTCGATCCGCACCGAACGGGGGCGGCTGACCGATCGGATCAATACGGTCGAACAGGATTGGGTGCTGGCGAATTTCGACCTGAGCAGTCCGTCGACGACGACGGCCGGCCGTGCGGCGGGCGCTCCCCTGCCCGATTCGTTGCAGACGGCCGATCTGGTGCACAACGCCTATTTCCGTGAACAGCTTCCGCAGGCCGACTATCGGGCACTGCTGAGTGCGCAGCGCAGGGAGCGCACGGCATTCGACCTGGCGGCGGCCTGTGCGGCGAACTACGAAGCGATCGAAGAGTTGAAGATCTCCTACGACACGATCACGGCCGAGACGCCGGCCGCCGTGCTGTACGAACGTTACCGTACCCTGCAATCGCTCAACCGCTCCTTGTGCGATTCGCTGCAACGGGTGTGGGGTGCGGTCTACGACAACAAGAACTACGCCTACGCCTACGTGCTCGACAGGTTGGGACGCGACGACCTGCTCGCCAAGACGGAGGAGCAGCTGGCCGGCGTGCGGCAGCAGATGGCCTCCGAGCGGGGACGTTACTATGCCGACGAACTGACCGACTATCTGTTGCAGAAACGGGCGCTCGTCGACGTGGAGACGGAGCTGGCCGGAGCGCTGGGGCTGACCGCGGCGCGCGATTCGCTGGCGCGCGCGGCCGCCGGCCTGCGAATCGTCGATTACCGGCTGCCGAAACTCTTCATCGAAGAGCGCATGTTCCTCGAATACGAGCCGATCGGGTTCGTCACGCCGGCCAAATACAACGCCTCGCACCACATTCCGGAGGTAAAGGTCTACGAGCGTGGAACGATCTACCGGATTCTGCTCGGCACCTATACGAACCGCACCAACGGCGGTTACCTCTTCAAGGGCGCCTATCCGCTCGGATACGAAAAGGTCGAGGGGAAATACGCCTACTATGCCGGCGGGTACCGTACGCTCGACGAAGCGCGTGCGGCGCAGGAGCAGATGAAGAAGAAGGGATTCCGTCGTCCTGAGATCGTCGTATGGAACGACGGCGAGCGCACCAACCTGGCCGATGCGGCCGAGCAGGGCAATGCCCCGATGTTCCGCGTCGAGATCGGCGGGCTGGACGGCTTTCCGGAGGAGTTGCGCGCGGCGGTGCAGGCCGTGGCCGGCGAATCCGAAATTTCGCGTGCGGGCCGGCATTTCATCGTCGGGCCGCTGGCGGACAAGGCCGTAGCCGACAAGGTCGCCGAAGCGGTGATGCAGCAGAATGCGTCGTTGGAGGTGAAAATTGCGGAAATAGTTGAATAATTCGAAAAAATCGATTATCTTTCCAGAAACTAAACCTCTCAATCTATGTGGCTCATTATCCTCCTGATCTTATTGGGTGTCCTGTTTCTGGTGGCGGAACTGGTGTTGCTGCCGGGTGTCTCGCTGGGTGCGCTGTTCGCGTTGGTCTGCTACGGCAGCGCGATCTATACGGCTTTTGCCGATTACGGCCCCTTCACGGGCGGTATCGTCGTGCTGATCATTCTGGCGTTGTCGTTCGTGGCTACGGTGCTTTCGCTGCGCTCGAAGACGTGGCAGCGCTTCTCGCTGAAACAGAAGATCGAGTCGTCGAGTATGCCCCTTCCCGATAACGAGGTGAAGGCGGGCGACCGCGGCGTGGCGGTCTCGCGCCTGGCTCCGATGGGCAAGGTCGAGATCGGCGGCAGGATTTACGAGGCCAAGTCGACCGATGTCTATATCGACCAGCGCAGCACGGTCGAGGTGGTCGGGTTCGAGAATTTCAACGTCGTCGTGCGCAAGGTCGCCGACGAACCCTCCGCATGAATTTACTAATCTAAAAATAGTTCAAGATGGATCAAACGGGAATTATCGCGATCGCGGTCTTTGCAGGCCTCGTCGCGCTGTGGTTGATATTTTATTTCATTCCGGTGGGATTGTGGTTCTCGGCGCTGGTTTCTGGCGTCAGAATCAGCCTGTTGCAGTTGATTTTGATGCGCTGGCGCAAGGTGCCGCCCTCGGTGATCGTCTCGTCGATGATCGAGAGTACGAAGGCGGGGCTTTCGCTCGATCCCAACGAGTTGGAGGCGCATTTCCTGGCGGGCGGCAACGTTCCCAATGTCGTCCATGCGCTCGTCTCGGCGCAGAAGGCCAATATTCAGCTCGACTTCAAGATGGCTACGGCGATCGACCTGGCGGGCCGCGACGTGTTCGAGGCGGTGCAGATGTCGGTCAACCCGAAGGTCATCAACACCCCTCCCGTGGCGGCCGTGGCGAAAGACGGTATCCAGCTGATCGCCAAGGCGCGCGTGACGGTGCGTGCCAATATCAAACAATTGGTCGGCGGTGCCGGCGAGGAGACCGTGCTGGCACGTGTGGGTGAAGGTATCGTCTCGTCGATCGGTTCGGCCGTGAGCCACAAGGTCGTGTTGGAGAATCCCGATTCGATCTCGCGCGTGGTACTCGACAAGGGACTGGATGCGGGTACGGCGTTCGAAATCCTCTCGATCGATATCGCCGACATCGACGTGGGCAAGAACATCGGCGCGCAGTTGCAGATGGATCAGGCACAGGCCGACAAGAACATCGCCCAGGCGAAAGCCGAGGAGCGCCGCGCGATGGCCGTCGCGTTGGAGCAGGAAAACCGCGCCAAGGCGCAGGACGCCCGTGCCAAGGTGATTCTGGCCGAGGCCGAAGTGCCGCTGGCGATGGCCGAGGCGTTCCGCAACGGCAATCTGGGGATCATGGACTACTACAAGATGAAAAACGTCATGGCCGATACGGCCATGCGCGAAGCGATCTCGAAGCCCGTCGATAAAAAATAGGAGACCCGTTTGCCGCGGGGATTGCGACATGTCGGTTGAGGAACTTACATACGCGCTCGAAACGTATATCCGGGAATCGCCCCGCAATTATGTGGACGAGGCGATGGCGCTCGTGCCGTCCGATGTCGGGCAGCGGCTCTACGATACGCCGCTCGTACGGGTCGGTTCGGCCGACGATCCCGAATGGGAAGAGATGAAACGTCCGGAGGCCGTCGGACATCTGTTCCGCACGCCGAAGGAGTGGCTGCCGGAGGCCGTGAGCGTGGTCTCCTATTTCGCCCCGTTCAGCGATTTCGTCGTGGAGGGCAACAAACGAGATGCGGTCGATGTCGGCAACGGCTGGCTCTATGCGCGCGTGGAGGGGCAGGCTTTTCTTACGGAGGTGAACCGTTTCCTCGAACGATGGTTCCGCGAGCGCGGTTACAGGGCCGTCGCTCCCTATGCGAGCGCCGGGTTCCGGTATGTTTTCGAGGCCGGAACCAATGCCGAAATCGCCGACAAGTCGCTCAGTTTCACGAGCAACTGGTCGGAGCGGCACGTGGCCTACGTCTGCGGGCTGGGGACGTTTTCGCTTTCGAAGGGGCTCATCACCGAACGCGGGGTGAGCGGCCGTTTCGGCAGTGTCGTGACCGACGCCCCGCTGCCTGTCACGAAACGCCGCTACACGGGGCTTTACGACTACTGCTCGATGTGCGGAGCTTGTGTGCGCAACTGTCCGGCACAGGCCATTTCGCTCGAACACGGCAAGTCGCATCATCTGTGCTGCTCCTATTTCGACACGCTGCGGGAGAAGTATGCGCCGCGCTTCGGCTGCGGCAAGTGCCAGGTCAATGTGCCGTGCGAGCGGAGAATCCCCAAAAAAGGATAAGTTCCGTTTTTGAACTTCATTTCGTTCGGAAAGAGGGTTCCCCTTATCCGGACATGAAAACGGAATGAGGTTTTGGGAGTTGCGCTCTGCGCGAGCCGCCGAAGGTAAATCGGCGGAGACGAAGCGGCGGCCTGCAACATGGAACCGCATGATTCCGCGAATGAAAATCACCCCTGCCGGAATGTTCCGGCAGGGGTGAATCGTGGGGGCCGGGGCGTCGGACGTTCCTCCGCGCCGATCAGTAGACTTTTTCGGGGAGGGTTTTGCCTTCGGGAGTCCCTTCGAGCCGGTCGTTGAACCGGATCGAGGCGTGCGTGCCGTCGCAGTAGGGCTTGTTGTGCGACGCGCCGCAGCGGCACAGCACGACGCGGTTGCGGATCTCGTAGGTCTCGCCCGATTCGCGGCTGACAGGAATTCCGCCGCGCACCCACAGGCCGCTGCTGGCTCCGATGGCGACGTCTTCGATGAGTCCCAGCGACGGCTCGAAGCGGAATTCGTAGGGAGTGCCGGTCTCGTTGTCCCACGCCATCAGCCGGCCGCTGGGGCACATCGAAGCCTCGCGGATGGCCAGTTCGCGCGCCTCGTCGTTCTCCGGCTGCCCGACCAGATTCCACGCCTGCCCCTTGGCGTCGCAGAAACGTGCGAAGACGCAGTATTTGGGGTTGTCGGTCATCGAGAGGGCCTCGCCTTCGGTCAGTTCGACGTTGTCCAGCAGCGGAGCGTCGTCGGCCGTCAGGCGCGGATCCCACGCCGCGTGGACGTGTGCTCCGTCGCAATAGGGCTTGTTCTTCGAGGCGCCGCAGCGGCACAGCGCCGTCGGTTCGTCGTCGGTCGGGAAGTGCGCACCCTGCTGAAAGTACCAGCTTTCGCCCTCGGCGTCGGGCATGATGAACTGCTGGGCCAGCGGCGGCTGTCCGTAGACCAGATAGGGGCCCGTCTCTTCGACGGTGATGCGGAATCGGGCGTCGGCCCGTTTCGATCCTTTTTCGATGTCGATCTTTTTCATATACGAGCGGGAGGAAGGCATGGTTGGATGGTTTATACGGTCGTGCCGGCAGGAAATCCCGCCCTCCTCGCATTGCGGCGTCCTCGGGACGCCGGATCGGCTGCCGGCATGTTTCCGAAACGTGTTTTCCGGAGAGAGTCCGTCGGAATAGGTGTCGGTAACGTACCGGCGATATACTAATTCCGGCCGTTCGAACGTTCCTACAACGGGCAAGAATTATTCCTAACCGTAAATAATTCGGCGGGTGTAGCGGATTATTCTCCGCTTTTTGGTATATTTGCAGATATTTTGGAAAATAACGAGTCGCTTTATACAAATGAAAAATCTGACAGTGAAAATCTTCGTGGGGCTGTTCGTCGTTGCGGCGGTGCTGCTTCAATCGTGTAAAAAGGACAGCGAGACCTACTCGTTCCTCCTCAACGAACGGGGCGCTTTCGTCGAGGAGCCGGGCGGTACGACGTCGCTGGGCTTTACGGCGATCAACATCTCGTCGGTGACCCCGACGACCGTTCCTCAGGGCTGGTCGGTGACGGTCGACATGAACGAACGCCGCATCTCCGTGACTGCGCCGACGACCTTTCCCGACGACCCGAAGACATTGGCCGACGGGGAGGAAGAAGAGGAGGAGAATACCAACGTCAGATTCGGAACCGTCTATCTGACGGGGCGTTCGTCCGGCGGATCGAGCGTTTCCACTTCGCTCTATGTTTCGCTCGCCGAGACGGTCGATCTCACGGGGCAACCCTCCAATTGCTACATCATCAACAAGTCGAATGCACGCTACTGCATCGACGTGACCCGCAAGGGCGAGGATACCGAAGCGACGATGTCGCCCGCCAGCGTGGCGATCCTGTGGGAGACGCCCTACAAGGTGATCGAATTCCCGAAGCTGGTCGACGGCAAGGCCTATTTCTATCATGCGATCGGCACCGACGACGATGAGAAGGAGTTTTTCAATCACGGAAACGCTCTCCTCGGCGCTTTCGATGCGGCGGGCAATCTGCTGTGGTCGTGGCACCTGTGGTGCGCAGAGTTCGATCCTGCCGACGAGCAGGTCGAACTGGGCGGCGAGGTGATGATGAAGCGCAATTTGGGTGCAGGCGTCGTTTCGGGCACATCCGAAGAGGATATTTTGGCTTCGTACGGTGTCTATTACCAGTGGGGGCGCAAGGATCCGTTCGTCGGGCCGCGCTACTACAACATGGCCGATTCGGCCGATGCGCAGGTCTACGACAGCCAGAATCTGCGCGTCTATCCCGAATACGCCGCGACGGATGCCGAGCGGGGGTCGGCGGGTTATGCCTCGGCTCATGCCATGACCTTCATCACGGGTACGAAGGAGAGCGGCTACAATTGGCTCCAGACGGCCGATGCGTCGTTGTGGGGGACGGAGAAAAATAATAACGACCCGTGTCCGAAAGGCTGGAAGGTGCCTTCGAAAGAGGTCTTCGCCGCTCTGCATATCAAGGACGTTATTTCGCCCGAACTGGAGAAGAATTACGGTTTCACATTGAGCGACGGTACGAACGAAGCCTTCTTCCCCGGAGCCGGCCGCCGCAGTTTCTACACCGGCGCGCTGACCAACATGAACGACAACGAGGTGCGTCCGACTCCGTGGACGGGGTATTATTGGAGTTCGACGGGCGAAGGCAAAGAGGCCTATGCGATGGATTTCTCGTTCGACATCAACGGCACGCGTGCAGGCTCGTCGTTCCAGGGTGCGGCGTTGCAGTATGCCGCCGGCGGTATGCAGGTTCGCTGCGTGAAGATACGCTGAGCGAACGGGCGCCTTCGCCTGTTGCGGGGGTGTATCGGATAGTGGAGGCCGGGGCGATTCCGGCCTTCTTTCGATTGTGATAGTTAAGAAAAAATGGAGCGGATAAGGGATTTCGCGGCGATCGATTTCGAGACGGCCAACGGGCAGCGCACGAGCGTATGCAGCGTAGGCGTGGTCGTCGTTCGCGGCGGCCGTCCGTCGGAGAGCATCTACCGGTTGATCCGTCCCTACCCCAACTATTACTCCGCCTTCACTACGGCGATCCACGGTCTCACGCGCAGCGATACCGAGAATGCACCGTCGTTTCCCGACGTGTGGGGCGAGATCGCTCCGCGAATCGAGGGACTGCCGCTCGTGGCGCATAACTCGCCCTTCGACGAGGGGTGTCTGCGGGCTGTCCACGCCCATTACGGACTACCCTATCCCGACTACCGTTTCCTGTGTACGTTGAGCGCTTCGCGCCGTCGGATCAAAGGGTTGCCCAACTATCAGCTCCATACGGTCTCCGCAGCCTGCGGATACCTGCTCGAACGCCACCACCATGCACTGGCCGACGCCGAAGCCTGTGCGGAGATCGCCCTGCGGCTTTTCGGATAGCTCCGCGGCTCATCCGTACCGTGCGGGGATTTCGCTGACGAACATCGAGATTCGGTTCGTATCGTACTTTTGGGTGAAGTCCTTCGCCGGAGGTGCGGGATCACGCTGAGAGTGCGTGCTGCCGAGGGCGGTGCGGCGGGCAGATTTCGAATCAGAGCGTGTTTTTGCAGACGACTCCGTCTTTGACGATGACGCGGAGATTGTCGTGCGGATTTTCCAGTACTTCGATCCGTTCGAGCGGATTGCCCTCGATTACCAGAAGATCGGCCAACGCGCCCTCTTCGATAACGCCGAGATTGCCGGGATAAGGGTTGCGTGCGCCGGAAAGCGCCAGCAGACGGGCGTTGTCGCAGGTAACCATTCTGAGAATTTCAAAATTGGTGAACCACTTCTGCAACTTGACGATCCCGTGATTCTGATTTTTCGTATTGGCGGGATCGAACAACAGGTCAGTTCCCCAAGCCAATTTTACACCGTGTTTTTTGGCGAGGCGGTATGTCCGATCCGTTCCGTTGCAGATTTGCAGGTGTTTGGCTTGCTGGACGGGCGACGGATAGGTGTTGTCCTCGACGGCGAAGGCCTGCATACTGAGCCATGCGCCGCTTTCGGCCAGCAGGGCCATCGTGGGCTCGTCGATCAGGTGCCCGTGTTCGATACTTCGCACACCGGCTTTCAGGGCCCGGGCGATCCCCCGCGGATTGTAGACATGAACCATCACGTAGGTGCCCCAATCCTCGGCAGCACGGACTGCCGCACGGAGCTCCTCCTCGAAGAATTCGGTCACATCGAGCGGATCGTAGAGCGATGCGGCACCGCCGCCGGCCATCAGTTTGATCTGCGATGCGCCCTGCCGGAGGTTCTCGCGGACGGCTGCCGTCACGGCGTCGGCGCCGTCGGCGATTTTCGAGGCGCCGATCTGTTCGACGTGCGCCATTTCGCAGCCGCAACCTCCGTGGGCGTGTTCATAGATCATTCGGAAATCGCCGTGTCCCGAGGTCTGGGAGATCATGGCTCCGCTCGGATAGATGCGCGGGCCCCGGAGCGTCCCGCTGTCGATGGCCCGTTTGAGTCCGAAGACGGGACCTCCGGCGTCGCGGATGGCGGTGAATCCCCGTTGCAGGGTCTCCGCAGCCTCCCGTCCTGCCATGAGATGTGTATACGAGGGATCGCCTGCCAGCAGGTCCGTCATCGTGTTGCAGCACAGATAGGCGTGCCAGTGCGCATCGATGAGACCGGGCATCAGAAATCGTCCCTTTCCGTCGATCACCGTGACGGGCCTTTCCGACGGCGTTTCGATGGGAGCGGCCGAGATCGTCTCGATCCGATTGTTCCGGATCAGGAGGTTGCCGGAGAAGGTGCGTGCGTCCTTTCCGTTGAAAATTTCGACGTTGTTCAGTAAGAGCTGCGAGTCCATACGACGAATGATTTTCCGGCGGTTTACAGTGCCGTCAGGTGGAATATTTTGGCGATGCCCGTCACCACGATCTGGATGCCGACGCAGAAGGTGAAGAACGCGACCATTTTATTGATGACGATGCTGCCGTTGTCGCCGATTTTTCGGATGATCTTTTGTCCCTGTGTAAGAAACAGGTAGAGGATCGAGCACATCAATACGATGACGACGGCGATGATCGCGTAGTTGAGCAGGCTACGGACCCAGTCGCCGCGGATGCTGGCCGAAGCCATCATCGTGAGAATGACCGAGACGCTGCCGGGGCCGATGCTGATCGGAAAGGTAATGGGATAGAATATCCGGGATTCGACCGCCCGCAGACTGATGGGGTCGGCGTTTCTTTTCGATACGCGGCCGGCCGAAGCGTCGGAGTCGCCGAGCCATTGCAGCGCCGTGCGACAGATGAGCAGGCCGCCGCCCAACTGGATGATCGGCAGCGACAGGTCGAAGAGCGCGAGTACGAAATGCCCGACGGCCAGACTTCCCAGGCCGACCAGCAGGTAGTCGGTGACGATTCTTCGGATGATGGACATGCGGGTCTTCTGGTCGAGTCCCGACAAGAATCCGTTCACGAGAAATCCCGCCCCTACGGGATTCGCCACAGGAAACAGCGCCATGAAGGAGGATATGAACATGAAGATAGAGCCTTTGATCATTTTGAGTTTATGCTACCGGTAAATCTGCGATATGGAAATTCCGTCGGGTCAGCGGCGGACGACTTCGATCGAAACTCCAAATCTGGGGCCAAACGCGGATATCGAAAGCGGAGTCCTTCGGGCGAACGGAAAAAGAAAGGGCAGCCGAAGGCGGCGTGACGAAACTGCCGGAAACATCGCCGGCCGAGGTGCCGGCTTTTGCGCTGCCGTATGTGGTGAATGCATTGCCTATGTCGACAGCGGCAACTTATCGTTCGATGGCGGGCGCCGGCCGCTGACGTACGAGCGTACGTTTGGAAGTATCCCTGCCGGATAAATAAGGCGGATGAACGACCGGATGCACGGAAGCAGAACTCCGTCGATATTGTACGACAGCTTGGCTCGGCGACCCTGGATTTGATTGAGGGCAATTAAATAGCAATATAATTTTGTATTTTGAAATATGTTTGTTAATTTAGTATCAGATTTATGATATAGACTATTTCGACAGCTGTTTATTCAATCAGAAGGTCTGGTAAACTAAGCGACAAAGATGAACAGCTAAGGGCCGTTATATGCGCGGTTCTTGGCGAGTTTTTGTCGCTTTTAGGATTACCAGACCTTTTGAATTCACGATTGGCGAGCCAAGACCGCGCATATTGTTGAAACGAACATTTCAAACAATATGCCATCATGAAAAACTCAAAACAAAAGACGCTCCGACATGGGAGCGCAGTCTTCACGGACAAACATTGTCTCTACCGCATCGCCGTCGTTCGGTATGTCGATTCGTTGTTTTACGAACCCGGCGACGCCTGCCGGTGCCACAGCCGATGCTACTCGCTCATCGTTCGGGAGCTGTTCGGTATCGGAAAGAACACTTTCCGCCACTATCTGCACTACCCTTCCGACCGTCTTACCGGTGTCGTGATTCCTCGGAAACTCAGGGAGCTGCTGAGACTCTATGTGATATTGGTCAAGAGATTGCCGGCAACGCAAGTAGCGGATTGCCTGCATGAGTTTCATTGCCGGAAGGGACAGTTTCCGGATACTTCGCATCGGCATGGGAGGATGTAGCTATCGCCGATCGACGTTGCAAGAAGGCGGCCGTGTCGTCCGTTCTCCGGCAATCCGGATGAAAGCGATTCCGAAGCGGAACCGTTCGCCGGAGAAAATAAGCGAGGTACTGCAATACGCCGATTTTGAATTCGCAAATCTGATGTGTTTGCATTCGGTCATTGCAGTTCGCTCGGGTTGATGAAAATAGTCAAAAGCCTCCTGTGCCCGACCATGCGGTCGCGGATTGTCATTCTGCGATTTTAGGCGAAGAACGGGGGAAGAATACGAAACGGTAAACAAGAACCCGAAGGCGTATGGTTTCATAAAAATATCCCGTCCATTCGGGACGGGATATTTTTCGGAAGCGTGTATCGAACGACTGCCTGCGGCGGAGTCGTTACAGCGGCATCGAGGTGATGCGGACGCTGGTAGCCGAGACATTCGTGCGGTTGAGGCGAATCTCGAAGCGGTAGTATTTGCCGCCGTCGAGCACCAGCTCCTCGTTGGGCGCATAGAAGAATGTCTCGTCGCCCAGCGCGATTTCGAAGAGTATCTCGCCGGCGGCGAGCGTCTGCGGAACGACGATGAGTTGCATCGGTTCGATTGCCTCGCCGGTGACCTTCGCGCCGTTGCCTCGCGGTGTTAGATCTGCCGGTGTGCCGGCTTCGCTCACAGAACCGTCGCTCAGGTTGAACAGACAACTGCTCTTGACGTTTTTGGCCGTAACTGTCGCTCCCTTCAACTCATCCGCCGCAGCGAATCCTTCGCCTGGCATCAGCTCGATGTCGAGCCGCGTGAGCCGGTGCGAAAAGGTCAGTTCGACGGCATCGGCCGTCGGGGCAACATTCTGCCGTACGGCGCTCATCAGGTCGCTGTTCGTGTAGTTGCGGCCTGCGCTCTGGTCGCTCTGCACGGTGAACGTGAAACTGCTCCCCGCGGTAAACTCCTCGCGGTAGGGATAGTAAGCGTAGAAATCGGCTGATTTCTCGGGGTATTTGACTGTCGGCATTTCGACGCCTTCCGCTGTTTGCGTACACAAACCATTGTTCAGGTAACGTGCGCCGTCGAGCGACGGTGCTGTCTCGCTCGTGCGGCTGAGGACGATGAGGCCGAAGTTGTCGCCCTCTTCGAATGCGACATCCGTCGCGCGCGTGGCGGCCTCGACGCCTGTCGAGAGGCGAATGCAGGGACGTTCGGCCGCCGGAGCTCCCTCCTCTTTGGAACATCCAGCCAGCAATGCGATCGCAGCCGCAAATATGATGAGTTCGTTTTTCATGATTCTTTTCGTTTAACGTTTAATCTTTGAGACAGCGAATCGAACATCCCGTCTCCTTGCCCCATGAACTGCCGGTCGAAAGAATCTGGTCGGAGGCATCCAGACGGGCGTAGGAAGCCGACAATGGATAGTCAGGAACGGCGTCGGTCGTCCACCATGTCCCTTTCGAACCGAGAGTCTCGAACTGGTTCCATTTGCGGGCGCCGCCCGGTAGGGCGGTGAAACCGTAGTCGTCGGTGCCCTGATATTCGGGCTTCGATTCACCCCATGTGTCGCTCCATCCCGACGTAGATTTCAGCATGGCGCCGGCGTTGCTGCCCAGATAGTCGGAGAGTGTCTTCCACTCTTCAACCGACGGAATGTGCCATCCCTCGGGGCAGAGTTTTCCGGTGTTCGCCGCATGCCAGTTGTAGAGCATACCGTAGAGCTCGCTGTTGGTTGCGTCGTTGTCGTACAGACAGTAGGCCGCTTCCTCGCTGTTTTCGCACTGCGCCCATGCTTCTTGATCTTCGAGCAGGGTGATGGGAGTACCGTCGTTGTAATGCGTCGTGCGCAGATTGGCACCCGTCCATTGTTGCGTGCCGATGCGCACGATAGCGTATTCGTTGCCATCGATGTCGCGGACGACTTTCGCATCGAGGTCGGGGTCGACCTCGACAGTCTCCTCGCTCGATGCAGTGCCGGGCGTCCAGTCCTCGATCGTCGGAGAGAGTGCAACCTCGCCGCCCGCTGCGGCGCGGTTGATTGTCAGCGTGAAGGTGTAGCGCCTGCCTGCTTCGAAGGTCAGTTCCTTGTCGGTCGTGCAGCGGAAGTTGCGCTCACCGATACGAACGTTGAACAGGTAGCTGCGGGCGTCGATGTGCTGCGGCGGGACGATGGCTTCGACGCCGACGGCTTTGCCGTCCGATGCGCGGAACGATCCGTGCGGCGTGATGTTGGCCTTGATGGCCGGCGATGACACTTCGCCCGTCACGAAATCGACGTTGGCCACCTGCGCCATGTTCATTACCTGCACCTCGGCGGCGAGTATCCCGTCGACGTCGTCGTAACCTGTGCCGGGCAGCAGCACGAAATCGAGCAGCGACATCAGACGCTTGAAGTCGAGCGGAATCGCCTTCTCGGTGCGCGCTGTATTCTGGGCACGGGCGAGCATGTGATCGCTCGTGCGGAAAGCCTCGTCGTCGCTCTGGTCGAGCGCAACGGAAATCTCATAGCTCTGCTTGTCGTCGCTCAACCCCTTTTCGTTATAGGGGAAGTAGGCGTAGAAGTCGGAGAGTCCCGTATACTCCGTCGGCCAGAAACAGGGCGTGGTTCCGGTGAGCGTTCCCGCCGTCATCGTGAGCTGTTTGTTGTCAATATACCGTTCGCCGACAATGGCTGCGGCCGGATCGTCGGTCGACTCGACGCAGTAGATGCCGACGGTGTCGCCCTCCTCGAATGCGGTGCCCGTCGCACGGGTCAAGGGCACGATGGCCGGCGCGAAGCGGATTTCCGCAGGGAGTCCGGGGCCGCTCTCCTGTGGCATGTCGTTCGACTTTTCACAGCCGGCCATTGCAAGCGCCGCTACGGCGAGGGTCGTATAAAACACTATATCTCTTGTTTTCATAACGTGTTCGTTTGAGGGTTAAAAATCATGAACGCAGCGAACCGACATCCCACTGCACCGGTCACCGACGTATTGGTCGAGATTGTCCCCCTGCGTGCGCAGACCGTAGTAATAGGTCATTTCGCCTGAGAAGTCGCTGTCGCTCCACCAATAGCCGTTCGTTTCAGCGTAGTAGAACTTGGCCGTCGCCGTGTCGTTGGGGTCGGCGCGGAACGCACCGCCGGGCAGTCCGCCAAAGCCGCTCTCGTCGGTAGCCTTTTCGCCCGCAGGCCAGCCTGCCGTCGCTTTGAGTTTCGAGGCGATGCCGACCCAGGAGTCGAAGTCGTTGAGCGTACCGCCCAATGCGGAACCCAGCTTGTTCCAATCGTCGACGGTGGGCACGTGCCACCCTTCGGGGCAGAGTTTGTGCGTGCTCACGGCAGCGCGGTTGTAAAGCAAGCCGTAACGTGCGGCGTTGGCGTCGTCGTTGTCGTAACTGCAATAGGCGCCTTCGATAGCAGCCATCCACTCCTTGCCGTCGGTGATATGGGCGATGGCGGTGCCGTCGTTGTATTTGGTCGTGTGAAGGTTCTCGTCCATCCAATACTGACGTCCGATGCGGATGATGCCGTAACTATTGCCGTCGCCATCCTCGACAGTCGTGCCCGTCGGCGGCAGAATTTCCTCGCCGTTCATCGACTCCTCGCCGCCGGGCAGCCAGTCGGTGACGGTGACGTCGGTCTGTACGGTGACGCCTTCGAACGATCGGCTTAGCACGAGCGTCAGCGTGTGACGTTTACCGCTTTGCAAGACGAACGTTTCGGAAGGCGAATACTCGAAGCGTTCGCCGTTCGCCGTAATTTCGACGAGCGGTTCGCCTGCTGCGGCATTCTGTGGAATGACGATGGCCGACAATCCCTCCAAACAATCGTCCTGCCGCGTCAGTGTACCGTGCGGCGCGATGTCGGCCGCCGCACCGGAAGTCGTGCTGCCGCCGTCGACGAATGAGAACGCACCTTCGTTCTTCAACCCTTTCAGAACGACCCCTGCCGAAGCGAAGTCGTCGAGCGTATAACCGTAACCGGCTTTGAGTACGATGTCGATACGGCTCATCGCATGGTCGAACTCCATCGCCACGTCGCCCGTGACGGCAGCGTAGTTTGTCCGCTTGGAGAAGCGCAGGTCGGCTGCCGTGTAGGCTGCGTCGTCCTGTTGGTCGGCAGCGAGCGCCAGCGGCAACGTGACGGCGCCGGCTTCGAGTGCGGTTTCACGGTAGGGAGCGTAGGCGTAGAGGTCGAACCGCAACTTCTTTGCTCCTGGAAACGCAATGGCGGGTGTCGAGACATAGGTGTCGCCCGAGCGAGTGAACTCCACGTTCGCATGGAGGCGTTCGCCGGCGAGCGCCTCTGAACCCTCGGCCGCTTTCTGTACAATGTAAAGACCGAAGCGGTCGAACGAGGGCGCCTGCCCGCTGTCCGACGCAAGGGCGCGGACGACAATCCGACCGTCGGATGGCTCCGGCGCCGCTGTTTCATCGCTCTTGCTGCAACTGCCTGCAAGCAGGAGCAAGGCTAACGAACCTGCCCAAATGCTATTATATTGTTTTTTGTCCATAATCGTGCGGTGTTTAGTTTCTGTAACGGATGCAACGGACGGAGTAGCCGGTTCGCTGCTGCGGCGAGGTGACATACACTGTCGGGCGGTTGTAGTAGAGATAGAACCCATTGGCCTGTGAAGCCCCCACTGCTGAACTACTCCACCAATAGCCATAGCTTTCGAATTGCCAGTACGCGCCGTTATCCTCGCGCGAACCGGCAGGCAGCCCGTTGAAGCCGCTGCTGTTGGTACCCTGATAAGCGGGGTTTTCTTCTCCCTTGTATTTCCAGCCCGAGTCGCTCTTCATCCTGTCGCCGGCGATATCTTCACCGCCCAACAGTTCGATGGTCATGCGGATTTCATCGATGGTGGGCACATGCCACCCTTCGGGGCAAAGTTTGTTGGTGGCTACCGCGTAGTAATTGTAAATAAGACCGTAGCGTTCGACGTTGGCCGACTCGCCGTTCGGGTAACAGTAGGCGTCCGTGCGAGTCGTTCCGTTGTTCGTCCACATTTCGGCGTCGTCCATTCGCGTGATGGGCGTACCGTCGTTATACCGAGTCGTGGCGAGGTTGGCGGCCATCCAATATTGCGTGCCTATTTTCACGACGGGATAGCTGTTGCCCTCGATGTCGGTGATTGACTTGGGCATGTTGTCGTCGACTTCGACAGTCTCCTCGACCGACGTACCCTCCGTCCATTCATGCTCGGTGACGTCCACCGTGACGGTAATATCCGGTACGGCCTGCCCCACCGTAATGGCGAAGTCGTACTGCATACCGGCTTTGAGCGTCAGTTCCTTGCCCAACGGGTAGGAGGCTTCGAATGTTCCGACTTTGAGATTGAGCACCGCTTCGTCGGCTGCGATCCGCTGCGGTGCGACGATGGCCGAAAGTCCCTTGATCGTCGATCCGTCGGGCACCAGCGTGCCATTGGGTGTCGTTGTTTGTGGATTCGACGATCCCGTAACGCTACCCGTCGCGAAGTCCACGTCGGCGGACAGGTCTAACGTCAAAGTGACCTTGGCATCGGCCAACTCATCGAGCGTGGGTTCTCCAGCCGTCGTGAACGAAAGGTCGATGCGCGAGAACATGCGGTGAAAAGTCATCTGCACGGCTCCCTGCTGGTCGGCTGGAACGAGTGCCGTCGCGGCCATGAAATCGGCAGCGGCGAAGTCTGCTGCGGCCGATTGGTCGGCCGCAGCAGTGACGGTCGCCGTCGTGCCGGCGAGGGGCATCCGGTCGGCATGAGGGGTATAGGCTGCCAGCGTACCGGCCGAAGGTTTGAGCATGAGTGAGGCTGCGCTTCGGAACAGGCCCTCCTTCAACGTGAAACGCGCATTGTTGATGTAGCGCGGTGCATCGGCCGTGAATGCGCCCTCGACGGCGAAGAGACCGATGGCTGCACCGTCGTCGAAGATGCCGTCGGCCGACGTACTGTTCCATGAGGAGAACTTGCCGTCGATGAGTACAGGCTGCGTGGCGGGCGGCTCCGGCGTTTCGTTCGGATCGTCGCCGTTGCCACATGCTGTGGCGCCGACGAGCAGGACTCCCGCCCATGCGAGGGCGAGTAGTCGCAAATGATAGCTGTATCGTTTCATAAATCGCTTGTATTCGTTGATTTTATGCAGCGGACATACATGCCCGAGTAGAGGTAGGATTGCGCAATGTAGGGCATGTTGGACAGATAGAGGTATCCGGGGCTATTGTCTCCTTTATAGGATGTCCAGATGCCGGCATCGGATGTCAGCCAATAATAATAGGATTGGATGCCGCCGGGCAGGGCGCCGAATCCGGAAGCGTTGGTAGGATTGTAGTGGTTCCACCGGCTGTCGGGCGCCATAAGATCTGCCGCTTTGGGTACGGCGTCGAGCAGCGACTGCATCTGGTCCCAGTCGGGTACCGTCCATCCTTCGGGGCAGATTTTGCCTGTGTCGACGGTGTAGAAATTATAGAGCAGACCGTAAGTGGCTCGGTTCTCGGTCTTGTCCATGAAGTCGCAGGCAGTAGGAGTCGTAAAGGTATCCCACGATGCCTCCTGTCCCTTGCCGATAGGAATTTCGGTGCCGTCGTTCAGATGCAATGTTTTGAGGTTTGCAGCCATCCACGTTAGGCCGCCGATCTCCACGACGGGATATTCGTTGCCGTCGATGTCCTTGACCGTCGCTGCGGGTTCGGGCTCTGGTTCGGGTTCGGCCTTTTTTATGCAGCGGACAGACAAGCCGGCGCTTTCGTAATACGACTGAGAAATCATGGTTGTTCCGCCGAGCGTGAAACTGGCCGGCCCGCTGTCGCTTGTGTAGGATGTCCAGAAATAGGCGCTGCCTCTTTCCCAGAAGGCCCACGACGAGTTGCCGCCCGGCAGTGCGCTGAACCCTGTCGTATTGGTCGGGTCGGAGGCGAGTGCCGTCCAGTTATCGTCGGGTGCCATCAGGGCGACATTCTGAGCAATAGAACCGTAAGGCAAAGCGTCCGTCTGCTCCCAGTCGGGCACTGTCCAGCCTTCGGGACAGAGTTTCCCAGTCGCAACAGTATAGAAGTTGTAGAGCAGACCGTATTTTTCCTCGTTTTCGCTCTTGTTCATAAAGATACATGCGGCAGGCTCGGTCTGTCCGTCCCATGCGGAGCAGCCGCCTTCGATGACGGGAATCGGCGTGCCGTCGTTCAGATGCTGTGTTTTGAGGTTGGATGCCATCCAGTAGAAGTCGCCGATTTTCACGACGGGATATTCATTGCCGTCGATGTCCTTGACCGTCTCTGTCGGTTCGGGTTCCGGCTCGGGTTCCGGAACATCTTCGTCTTCGATGCAACGGATGGACATGCCTGCGTATTTGTAATGCGTGTCTATACCAGAATACATCGCCAGATAGAGATAGGATGCAGGAAAGGTCTGCGTATCGTCGCAGGTCGAGCTCCAGAAGTAGGCGTCGCCCGTCATCCAGCCGTTGCCGACGGACATGCCGGCCGGCAATGCGGAGAAGCCTGTCGTATTGGTCGGATTGTAACCGCTGCTCCAATTCTCGTCGGGCGCCATCAGCGAATAGGCGCCTTTCTCGTCGTTGAACGGCAGCAGCCCCAGTTCCTCTTTGGAGGGAACTTTCCAGCCTTTCGGGCAGAGGTCGCCCTTCTCGACCGCATAATAGTTGTAGAGCAGACCGTATTTTTCACGATAGTCCGCGTTATTCTCCGTGATGCAGGCGGCGGGCGCGGTCAGTGCGTCCCATGCGTCCGTGCCGCCGTCGACGACCGGTATCTCCGTGCCGTCGTTGTAGTGCGTGGTGCGGAGGTTGGCGGCGAGCCACTTCACGCCGTTGATTTCGATGACGGGATAGGTGTTGCCATCGTAGTCGCTGACAGAGGGCAACTCGGGTTTGGAGGCATCGCCCGTAATGACGCCGCCCTCCTGCCAATCGTCGATTTGGGCGCTGACGGCGAGCGTCGGGCCCTGCGGCGTCATGCCGATTGTAGCGGTGAAGAGATGGCTCTTGCCCGGCTCGAAGGTGAATTCCGAACTGGGTTTGTAGGCCATTGTCTTGCCTTTGAACGTAAAATAGATGACCGTCTCGCCCGCTTCGCGTGTCTGCGGGACTACGACGGCAGAAAGGCCGGTGACGTAGTCGCCCTCGATTCGCGTCGTGCCGTAGGGACGGATGTCGGTCACGTCGGCCGGCTCGCCGAATGTCTCGGCATCGACATCGTAGAGTGCCGTACTGCAAAAATCTTTGAGGAGCACCTCGGCTTCGAGCAGCTCGTCGGCAGTGACGCCGTCGCCTGCCGTCATACGGATCTGCATGAGGCTCAGGATATGACGGAATGCGACGGGAACAGCCTGCCCGTCCGGCTTCACGTTGCGCGTGACAGCGACCATCCAGTCCGAAGCCGTGCGGCTCGCGGCGTCGCTTTGGTCGGTCGCGACAGCGACGGCGAGCGACGAGGTATTGGACCGGAATCCGGTCTGATTATAGGGATAGTAGGCATAGAAGGTATTGGCCGTCGTGGCATCGGGGAAGTAGGCAGTTGCCGATGAAACGAATTGTCCGTCGCGGTAGACGAACTTCACGTTGTCTTCCCAGCGTGAACTTGAAAGAGGTTGTTCGCGGCCATCGCTCCACGGCACGACGCTCAGGCCGATAGCGTCCTCCTCGTCGAAGGCCGTTCCGGTGACGCGCGTCGTAATGCTCGGCGCCAGTGTGATGCGCAGGTTCGTTTCACCCCCCCCCTCCGGTTCGGTCGTCGAACATGACGGGGCGATAAACAGACCTGTAACGGCCGATAGCGAAACAAGGCCGTTCAGGGAGAGACGGGTCACCGTGCGGCGCCACGTTCTCCGGTGATTTGGGTACAGTTTGTTCATAACATATAATATATGAAGATATTGTCAAGGGACACGGAACGCATACTCTCCGCAGGCATTGGGGACGACCGCCGGCAGAGGTGTCGCGTCGGTATGCGTTTCGCACAAATATAATAAAAAATCATAAAAAACGTTCGTTTCAAATTTTTTTCGTACATTAGCTACTCGAACCGATGCGGCACTCCTCGTGCTGCTATCATGTATCGTCATTTATGAATCGAGCGAACGAAACGATTGTACGGTTTGCGACATGCGTGCTGGCCGTCGCAATGATATGCGTGCCGACATCGCTACGGGCGGCGGATACCGGCAGGCTTGCCCGTGTGCGGCAGGCGGACGGCACGACGCTGTCGCTGCGAATTTGCGGCGACGAGTTTTTCCACTATGCTGTCACCTCCGATGGTTATTCCGTCGATCAGGGTCCCGATGGTTTCTACTATTATCTGGTCGAGCGTGACGGCCGTCCCGTGCGCAGCAATGTCCGCGTGTCTGAGCGCGGCCGCCGCACAGCCGACGAACGCCGGCTGTTGGAGACGTTGCGCCCGGGCGTGGTGGCGACGGCGTTGCGCGCTCGCGCGCATAGGCTGCGCAGCGAGACGCGCGCCGGACTGGAAACGGGATTCCCTACGACGGGCGAAATCCGTTCGGTGGTGATTCTGGCAGCGTTCAGTGACGTCGGTTTCACGGTGCCCGATCCGCAGCGTGCTTTCGAACGGATGCTCAATGAGGAGGGGTATTCTGACAACGGAGCGCTCGGCAGTGCGCGTGACTACTACCTCGATAACTCGGGAGGACGGTTCCGCCCGACCTTCGACGTGGTGGGTCCTGTGACGCTCGACCATCCCGTCGCTTATTACGGCGCCAATACTGATTATCGCGACGAGAATGCCGAACGAATGATTATCGAGGCCTGCCACAAGGCGGAGCGTGCCGGCGTCGACTTCTCTCAGTACGATTTCGACAATGACGGTAAAATCGACAACGTCTTCGTCTACTATGCCGGTCACAACGAATCCGACAGCGGCGGTATGAATACCGTATGGCCGCATCGGGGTGAAATATCCTATCCGGGCGAGATGCTCGGCGGCAAGGAGCTGTGCGTCTACGCCTGTACGTCGGAGCTGAGCGGCTCGCCCGATTTCGACAGCCGCATGGCCGGCATCGGAACCTTCTGCCACGAGTTCGGTCATGTGCTCGGCTGGCCCGATTTCTACGATACGAACGGTAGCGATTTCGGTACGGGAGTCGGCGTCTTCAACTGGTCGCTCATGTGTCAGGGCAGTCGGAACGACGGAGGCCGCACGCCGCCGTCGCTCACGGCGATGGAGCGCATGATGGCGGGATGGCTGACCCCGACGACGCTCACCCGTTCGGGCGACTACGAACTCAATCCCATTCAGCAAAACGAGGCCTACCTGATTGCGACCGATACCGAAGGTGAATTTTTCCTGCTCGAAAACCGTCAGCAGACGGGATGGGACAGAGCGCTCAAAGGACACGGCATGTTGATTTACCACGTCGACCGTTCGCAGCGGATCGTCGAAGGATACTCGGCCCGCGACCGTTGGACTTACAATATGCCTAATGACGTGGCCGGCCATCCCTGTTTCCGCCTCGTGACGGCGCGTCCCGATTCGGGTGACGGCTATGAGGCGTTCATGCCCTATCCCGGCGAGACCGGAAACACGGAGTTCTCGGCCGCCAGCCGGCCGGCAGCGCAGAGCTGGTCGGGCGCCTCGCCGGCGGCCGAGCTGTACGACATCTCGGAATCCCCGGAGGGCGTCATCCGTTTCTCGGTGCGTATGGCCGAAGGAAGTATCGAGGACGTTCGTATCGAGGGGCGCCAGCGGGCAGTTGCGGGCGACACGATTCTCCTGCGCGCTATCGTGATGCCCTCCGGTGCCGTCGGGGAGCTGGCGTGGAGCAGTTCCGACGAAACGGTCGCTTCGGTCGACGGCGAGGGTGTCGTGCATTGCCTGCGGGCGGGTATGACAACCGTACGTGCCGTTGCCGGGTCGACTGGTGCGGCTGCGGCGTTCGATATAGAGGTGGTCGACGGACGGATGCTGCGCGGTCGTGTATGTAACGGGAAAGGCGAGGCAGTGGCCGGTGCGACGATCGAGATGTCCGACGCCGACGGCGAGCGAGTCGCGGCTTTCGTCAGCGGCGACGACGGCTGCTTCACCAGTGAGGTGGACGAAGTGACGGCAGGCGACTATTCGCTGCTGCTCACATGCGAAGGGTATCCGGAGCAGGCCGTGCCGGCGACGGTAACGGAGGGCATGACGCTGCTCGAAGTACCGCTGCTCCGATCCGACGAGTTCGATCGGGGCGACGGGACGTTCGAGGTTGCCGTGCAGCCATTCGAGCGTTCGGCCTTCGTGACGTGGAGTGCTTCGGAAGCCGAAGCGTGGCGCGTGCAGTGGCGGCCGATGGATTCGGCTTTCTATATCGGTACGGAGACGGTCGCCGAGTCGCAGTTCGATATCGATGATCTGGAACGGCAAAAGGACTATGTCGTACGGATCGCCGAGCTTTCCGGCCAGGCGGAGCGGAGCTATCGGATCGCCTATTTCACGACGGCGGCACAGAGCGGCCGTTATGCAGGCATGGCTTTGCAGTCGGAGTATGCCGTCGGAGCGCCTGTATTGCTGAAAGCGATCAACGTCTCCGACGAGGCGCAGTTGAGCTGGGCGGTCGACGGCGAGGCGACTACCGAGAGCGTCGTGCGGCTTGCGGCCGGCGAACATGAAGTCGAGTTACGCGTGACCGACGGCGGTCGCACGGAGATTATAACGAAGTATATCAAAGTAGAATAAGTGATGGGAAATATAGCGTTCCGCATGGAAATTGCGGCTGTTTTAGCGGTCGCCGCAGTGATGACCGCCTGCGAGAAGGGCGGTGAGACCGTGGAAAACGGTTCACCCGAGTGCGAGGCATTTCTCGCTGCGGCGACCGAATACGGACTTTACAGCGACGGTGTGCCCGTGCGGGTATTCTGCCGCACAGAGGATCAGCTGGTGCGTGACAGCGAGGGAACGACGCTCCGCATCCAGAATACGGAGCAGAGCAGCGTGCTGGCGTGCACCTTCTCTTCCCGTCCACAGAGCGGCGTGACGATAGTCGCACGCTACGAGGGTACGGGGTTCGCTCTGAAAGCCGGCAGTGCCGAATTCGAGGTGGTGAAGACGGCCGACACGAAGGCGTGGCTATGGTGCGAGGCGCAGGGACTGGGCATCGTAGCTGATACGCGATAGCGGTTGGCGACGGAAGCTGGTCTCGGTGTTTTTCGGATTTGGAAGGTACGGTGCGTCCGACGACCCTGAAATTCAGGGTGGCGGTCTGTAAATATCTTAACCTATCGCGGTGGAATAGGGCGCAAATAAATGTCCGTATAGTATGAATACGTTCGTAAAATCGGACAGGTGACGATATGGAAACGCAGTCGTAAACTCTGCTTTTTTGCGTTTTCTTGTCCGGCTGTTTCCCGAATCTTGATTTTCGAAGAATTATCAGCCCCCCCCCTCCTCTTGCTCAGTCGACGGCTGTTTCAAAGAAACAGCCGTTTGACGGATATTACTTGCTGATTATATGATTTGGCGACGGTTCATCTTTCCGTTATTCGCGCCGTGCTTTACCGCTCTGGATAACTAATCACGATAACAGGAATATTCGTTCGCCGGATATTATTCCATAACCCGCCGACGGAACTAAATACGCTGATTCGATTCCGTCGACGGGTTATAAGAATAAGAATTTGTTTTTATGGATGGAAATAATTTTAATCTGTTTTGAACCGATCTGTTTTTGGAGGTTTCCGTATTATATTTTTGTCACAGGAGGTAATCGGGAAGATAAAGAGTTTTATATGTTGACTTAAACTACCTCTCTCTCTACCTTCGAATTAGGCGGACGCTGCTACTGCTCCTGCAATGACTCCAACAGCGAGGCAGCCTCCGACGAGGTATGCGGTTGCAGCGTAATTTTGCCCTTCAAGGAAAACGCAAAAACTACGATTTGCATAAATAGGATTATTGACGACTCGGGCCTTTTTGAATTTACGGAGGCTTTGGCGTTTGTCCAGCACAATGTCGTTAACATAGTTCGACACTGTTATATCCTGTGTTTCCGCGAAATCTTCCGTTTGAGAATAACGCAATACGCCTCGTACCGAATAGGGCGTGTTCGTATTCTCGAAATGCCATGTCCGGCCGATTTTACGGGGGCGGAAGCCTATCTGGGCGAAGTCGGAAGCATCGATTGTCCAATCGCAAAGTTTGTAGACCGCCTTAGGGGCGAGTGCTAACACACGCTGTTCTTGAATCGTCGTCGAATTTTGTGTAGTACGTCCTCCGCCGACGTTCATGCCGTTCATGAGTGTTCCGGCAATCCCTCCGATTCCGACAGCATTGGCGACACTTCCCAGATTGATTCCGACGCCCGAGTTTTTCTCCTTACCGCTCGTGTAGGATGCATTGGTGAAAAGGCAAGTCGGCGTATTGTTTTTGTAAGAAAATGAATTTCCTTTGTCTATGTAGAGCGTTCGGTCCGATTTGTTTGCCACTATCCAACAGGGGTGTCCGCCGTCGATTCCGATCATGACTTTGAGATTCTCGTCTTCATAGACGGCATTCGCTCCGTCGGCAAAGAAGCAGTAGACGCCCACTCGCCGTGCCGACGCACTCCCGGCGCACAATATGATGCACGCCAACAAAATCAATTTTTTCATAAGTTTCGAAAAATGCCGTCCGCACCTCGGCGGCTTTAACAAAAAGAAAAGCGTGGTGCCGAAAACTTATTTCAACTGGACAGGTCGTAGGATTACCTTCGTGAAAAAATAAGCAACAGCCCCACGCCTATACCCCGAAGGATACGACGTAAGAAGATATTCGCCTATTCTTTTCACTGATGAATTTCCTACGTTCGTCCAGTCAAGAATAAACTTACACTTTCCGTGGTTCCAATATGTCAATGCAAATGTAGAAAACATATCCGGAAAATGCAATTGCCGTCTTCTTTTTTTTTCGAGCTGTTGCGAAAGCAAATTTCGGTAAAAAAATTCTGAAAATCAATATTGATTCTGAACAATGTTATTTCAATTTGGGGCCATTTGTTTGAATGAAAAATGAAAGCGGGACAGCCTTTTCGTTCCGACCCGCTTTGTGGTGAAATCTCCATTTCCGGCCTTTCCTCCGCTCGTTCGATGTCGGTTCCGATTTTCTGGTCAAATTCCTTTTGTTGCTGTTCGAACCACGGGGCGTCTGTTGCGTTTGCTGTGAACTTGACCCCGCTCGGCCCGATGGTCTTGCAATAGTTTTCCCATTTCGACAGTCCCTTTCGTGCGGGAACAGGTTATCGATGCGGACGGATGTTTTCAATAGCTGTTGTGCTTCCTGTTTAGGGTTGGCGACCTCTTTCTCATATCCGGTGTGCATCGTTTAATCTCTTGTTGCAGTTTTCCGATTCGCTGGTACTTGTCGGCAATTATCCCCTGCGAGTCTGTGATCTGCTTTTCGTATTGCGAGGGTTCGGATCGTGGAACAACGTTCCGATTCGCTCGACGGCTTCGGCCGTGGCATCTACGTCCATACCTTTGAGTTTGCCGGCTTCGATCCCGCGGCGGGGCTGCGCAGGTTCCTCGGCTTTCGCCGGCTCCTCTTTCTTCTTTCGTCGTTGTTCGTCGATGGAGTCATAGTCCGTCCGCACGGCCTTCCACTGCGTCTGCAAAGCTGTAATATCTAACATCTACCGGCAGCGTTTCTTGCTACCCTTTCAGGTTCTCGATCTGCTCGGTGATCGTGTTTTTCGGGCGAATACCTTGCGGTAATTGCGTGGAGACCGCGTTCCAAACGCTGGTTCCGATGTCCCGGTACGGCCTGACACTGCGTGTGGATTTCGGAAATTTGGCCGGAGGTCGTGATTCGGGCATAGATCGGTGCTTTGCCCTTCTTCGTGAGTTTCGTCTTCTTGCAGAAGAAGACCACGCTGAATGTCGTGCGTTTCATAATGCTGCTTGGGTTGGATCGGTTAAACGTATGCAGCATAGAGATTATTGGACGCAAAACAATGTAATTCAACGCATTGATCGTAAATCGTGACCTATTTTCGGTTCGAGCGAAACAGGTCACGATTTCGGTCCGGGCAACCTGCTTTTTTATACGCTCGAATACATCGCCTAAAAAACGAAAAAACCTTACATATCGCTGATACATAAGGTTTTTTACTCGACTTTGCTCCTCCTTTCAAAGAAGCCCTGAGCGGGAAACGGTTCTCGATCCGCTCTTGAAAGTCTCTGTATATCAAATACTTTTTAAGGACGCAAATCCGTTGTACCACACTTTGGCCCTGCAAGAAAGACATCGAGGTACATCCTAAATTCATCGGATTTTCAATACGACAACAAAAATAGGAAAAAATAACAAATTATGCAAATGCAGGTTTTCAAACGAAAATACTGCATAAAATTTAGAGCCGGTCATTAAACCGGCTCTATAACTAAATTACCTCATGGGATCGTAGTAGTTTCGTTCCAGCACTTCGTTAATCTTGGACTCGGGATAAAGAAGAACTTTCCCAAGAGATGTATAAGGAATCAATCCTTTATCCCGATATGTTTGTAGTGCCCGACGACTAATATGAAGCTGCGACATCACTTGTTCTGTCGTTAGATAGCGTTCACCCGACAATGCGGGTGCAACTTCTGTCATCAGCGTATCTGCAATTCGTTCGACATGACGCAGCATATCTTGCAGTATTCGATATTCCGGGGTATCTCTTGTAATAATTCCATTGTCCGGAATCATTACTTTCCTATCTTCCATATTTATTTTTCAGTTGTTTATCAAGCAATTTCCGCACGGCCTCGGATTTGTAATAACATTTATTCCCGAGCATCGTATAGGGTAATATTCCACTATTCCGATAGTATTGCAGCGTGCGCTTGGAAATATGTAACCATTTGCAGACCTCGGCATTGTCAATTCAGCCGTCACAACCGGCGGGATGGAAATGACGATTCATCTGCCGCATCTTTTCCTCTATACGGCGAACGTGCATTTGCAAATCATGCCATACACGCTCATCAATCAATAGGTAATTCATTATTTTCAAAAATTTTAAGTGTAACCGGATAACGAAGACTATGCATTCGACTATATACTTGACCGCTTAAGGCCATTCAAGGCCGTTGGAAACGATTTGCCCTCTTTAATTTTCTTTCTGATATATCTTCAAGTTTAATGAATAAAATTTCTATTTTTGTAAACACAACATTATAGGGGGGGGGCTAAATAAATATACCTATAACGAACTTCCATAATTGAATAATTTTATTATCATGGGGAGAGTTAAAGATATGATGATGGAAATGGAGGTAAAACAGATAAGACCATTCGCAAAATCGACAATGGTTTGTAGTTGTCATTTCGAAGATTTTTATCTCAAAAAATATATAGAAATACATGGACATACAGGAACATGTTCATATTGTAAACAAAAGGGTAAAGTCTTAGCTATGACTGAATTTATGCAATTTGTCACAGACAAACTGCAACCAAGATTATGTCCTATAGATGAAGCATCTTTACCCGTAGCAAGTTCTTATTACGACGATGAGAATGAGGAAATTCCCGGACTCACTCGTGTTGGTATATATGTAATGCCAAAATATACTGAATACTATGAAGATCCGAATAAGCTAATACAAGAGTATGGATTATACACTTCAGATCAGACATTGAACGAGGATATACGATCTTGTTTTAGCACTGATGAATGGGTTAAAAAAGATGTATTTGAAGGAGAACTTGATGAGGAGCTATCGTATGAATGGAATTATTTTGTCGAAATGGTGAAGCACAAAAAAAAATATTGGATCTATTCAAAATACCCAATCATATATCATTTTGGATGCCAAAATATTACGAGGAATATAAATTTCTCAAGAAATTTCATGATGAAATAACTCGACCCATTATAGACAATCCTGGCATAGAATACATTCCCACACAAATATTTACTGAATACATAAGATTCTTAAATATAGACCATATCGATGGAATCGTATATAAAAGTTCATTAACAGGAAAAGAGAATATTGTGCTATTTTACGATAATATAACAACAAAAGATATTTTACAACTTAATCGTACGCACTCTTACCCGGCTACTTCATCAATTTTTTCATACATCCGCGCCTTGTTCCTTCAAGCGGTCCGATAGATCATTGGCCAATCGTTGAATTATAAGAAGCGAATTTCGTCGACGCGCGACGATAGACGACAAGAAGGAGGAGGACGATTTGTCCTTCTCCTTGTCATTTC